>Ga0316620_10000550_pt1 | contig 15198 bp, 10 predicted proteins | sample OWC_Aug_M1_C1_D5_FD_207651 | JGI IMG/M metagenome (GOLD analysis project Ga0316620, IMG submission 207651) | Wetland soil microbial communities from Old Woman Creek delta, Ohio, United States - OWC_Aug_M1_C1_D5_B | ecosystem: Environmental > Terrestrial > Soil > Wetlands | place: USA: Ohio... | reverse complement strand
GCCCATGACGAAGAGCCCCATGCCGATGATGAGCGCTGGGCCGAGCAGGCCGAGCAGCGCGGTGATCAGGCTGTCGAGCTCCCGTTCCTGATTGGTGGCGGCGCGCTCGAGCATCGTCTCGAGGTCGCCGCTCGTCTCGCCGCTCGAGATGAGGTGGATGGTCATGGGTGGAAACAGGCGGCTCGCGGCAAGCGACCGTCCGATCGGTGCGCCCTCGCGGATGCGCTGCGCCGCCTCGGTGACCGCCTCGTGCATCGGCATATTGGTCACGACCTCGCCCGCGATGCGCAGGCCCTCGAGGACCGGTACGGCGCTGGCGGTCAGGATGCTCAGGGTGCGCGTGAACCGGGCGGTGTTGGCGCCCCGCACCATGCGGCCAAAGATCGGCAGGCGCAGCAGCAGCAAGTGGAAGCGGCGTTTCGGACCGGGTCGGCGCAGGCGAAGATGGATGGCAACCGCCGCCACCGCCAGCGCGATCGCGGTCCAGACTCCGTAGCTGCGCACGTAGTTGCTGACTCCGATCAGGATGCGCGTCGCGATCGGAAGCTCCGCCTTCGCCGTTGCGAACACCTCGACCACCATCGGTACGACGTAGCCGAGCAGGAAGGTCACGATGGAGACGGCGAACACCGTCAGGGCAATCGGATAGATGATTGCACCGGTGACTTTGGAACGGACCTGCTGTCGGCTCTCGGTGTAGTCGGCGAGCCGCTCGAGCACTACGTCGAGTCGCCCCGACTGCTCACCGGCCGAGACCGTGGCGCGGAAGATTTCCGGGAAGACCTTGGGAAAATCGGCGAAGCCGTCGGCGAGGGTATGTCCCTCCATCACCTTGGACCGCACGCCGATCATGATGCTCTTGACGCGCGGCCGTTCCGACTGCTGCGAGACGGCAAGCAGGGATTCCTCGAGGGGCAACCCGGAACGGACGAGCGTTGCGAGCTGCCGCGTGAGCAGGGCGAGTTCGGTCGAGGAAATGCCGCCGCCGAGACCGAACGCGCGCGCCCGGCGCGATTCGGTCTGGCTGACCTCGGCCACGGATACCGGGAGCAGCTGCTGCTCGCGCAGGAGTGCCCGCACCTGACGCGCGGTATCGCCTTCGAGCACACCCTTGCGCTCCTTGCCGGCGGCATCGACCGCTACGTATTCGAAGGCTCCCATGATTTGTCAGCGCGGGGTTGTCAGCGACCAGAGACGCGGCGCGGTTGATCCGCGCTCAATCCTCGCGGGTCACGCGCAGCAGCTCTTCCAGCGAGGTCTCGCCGCGCAGCACCTTGGCGCGGCCGTCGTCGCGGATGCTCGGGCTGAAGCTGCGCGCGTGCCGCTCGAGCTCGTGCTCGCCCGATCCGTCGTGGACCATGGTGCGCATGGCATCGTCGACGGCAACCAGCTCGTAGATGCCCGTTCGCCCCCGATATCCGCCGGCCGCGTCGCGCCCCGGCCGGTATATCGTCGGCGAAGCGGTGCCCGCCGGGATATTGAGGAGGCGACGCTCATAGTCTCCCGCGGTGTACGCGACCCGTGTCTCCGGATTGAGCACGCGGACCAGCCGCTGTGCCAGCACGCCGATGAGGCTCGACGACAGCAGGAACGGCTCGATGCCCATGTCCCGCAAGCGCGTGACCGCACCGACCGCGGTGTTCGTGTGCAGCGTCGACATCACGAGGTGCCCGGTGAGGCTCGCCTGGACGGCGATCTGGGCGGTTTCCACGTCGCGGATCTCGCCGACCATCACGACGTCCGGATCCTGGCGCAGGATGGCGCGCAGGCCGCGCGCAAACGTCATTTCCACCTTGGTGTTGACCTGGGTTTGCCCGATGCCGTCGATGTAGTACTCGATCGGATCCTCCACGGTCATGATGTTGCGCGTCTTGTCGTTGATGCGCTCGAGCGCCGCGTACAGCGTCGTCGTCTTGCCGGAGCCGGTCGGTCCGGTGACCAGGATGATGCCGTGCGGCTTGTGGATGAGGTCGTCCATGGTCTTCTGCGTCGCCTCGTCCATGCCGAGCGATCCGAGGTCGAGGCGCCCGGCCTGCTTGTCGAGCAGGCGCAGCACCAGCCGCTCGCCGTGTCCCGCCGGGATCGTCGACACGCGCACGTCGACCGCGCGCCCCGCGATCCTGAGGCTGATGCGGCCGTCCTGGGGCAGGCGCTTCTCGGCGATGTCGAGCTTCGACATGACCTTGATGCGCGACACCACGAGCGGGGCAACGGCGCGCCGCGATTCCATCACCTCGCGCAACACCCCGTCGACGCGAAAACGGATGACCAGGCGATTCTCGAACGGCTCGATATGGATATCGGACGCGTTCTGCTTCACCGCCTCGGTGAGCATCGCGTTGATCAGCCGGATGATGGGCGCATCGTCCTCGCTCTCGAGCAGGTCGGACGGCTCCGGCAGCTCCTGCGCCAGGTGCGCAAGATCCGTATCCTCCTCGAGCCCCTCGACCATCTGCATGGTGGCGCTCGTGCCGGCCTCGTATGCGCGCCGCAGGGCCTCGTCGAATTCCTCCTCGGTCACGCGCTCGAGCTTGAGCGGCAGCCCGATGAAGCGGCGCACTTCCGCGACGCTCTGCGGGGCGACCTTGTCGCGGTAGATTGCCTCGGCAACCCCGTCGACCACCTGTCTGATCAGCACGCCGTGGCGTTTCGCAAAGGCGAAAGACAGTTTGCGGTTGCTGGCTAACTCCTGGCGGGCGACGGCGCTGTTCATGTTTTCGCCCGGCGTGCTATTGGCCAGTCGGCGCGGGTGTGGTTGCCGGCGGCGCAGGAGGTGCGGGAGGCTTCGGTGCCGGCGTCGGCGCGGAAGCGGGCGGGCGTTTCTTCGCATTCTCGAGCGGCGGCAGCGACGGCTGCTTCTCGAACGGCAGCAGCGGCACGCGGCCGCCGTTGATCTGCTGCTGCTCGCGGCGTATGTCCTCGTACTTGGAGTTGGTGTCGATCGCCGTCTGCACGTCGTCGCGCAGGATATGCGGCCGGATGAAGACCATGAGGTTGGTCTTGGTCTTCTGCGACTTGTTGGTCTTGAAGAGATAGCCGAGCAGCGGAATCCTGCCGAGGAAGGGCACGCGCTGATTGCTCGTCGTCACCGTGTCCTGCATCAGTCCGCCGAGCGCGATGATTCCGCCGTCCTCGATCAGGACGTTGGTGGAGATGGTGCGCTTGTTGGTGATGATATCGACCGCACCGCTGGTGGACGCGATGCTCGAGGCCTCCTGCTCGATCTTGAGCAGGATCGAATCGCCCTCGTTGATCTGCGGCGTCACCTTGAGGATGGTGCCGACCTCCTGCCGCTGGATCGTCTGGAAGGGATTGATCGCCCCGGTGGTCCCGGTGTTCGTGTACTGCCCGGTGATGAACGGGACTTCCTGTGCGACCTTGATCTGCGCCTCCTGGTTGTCCATCGTCACGATGTTCGGCGTCGAAATGATGTTGGTGTTGGCATCGCCGCGCAGCGCCCGCAGGATCGCGGCGAAGTTGACGCCGGTATCCTTGAAACGGCCGACGCCGAGCGTCGTTCCGGTCGGTACGGTCGTCAGCGTCGTCGGATCGTTGACCGCCTTGGCGAGGTCTACGATGCTGACGCCGCCGACGGGCGAGATGAAGCCGCCGACCGCATTGTTGTCCTTCGAGCCATCGACCGCCCAGTTGACGCCGAGCTCGGCCGACTTGTCGACCGTCATGTCGACGATGATGGCTTCGATCTGTACCTGCGCACGGCGGATGTCGAGCTTGTCGATGATCGACATGAGGGACTTCATCGCCTTCGGCGGCGCCGTGATCACGAGTGCGTTGGTTTCAGGTTCGGCCCAGAGCGTGACCGACCGCTCGGCACTGGCAGCGCCGGCCGCTCCTGCCGCCTGTCCGGGCGCGGCCTGCGCCGCGACCACGCCGATCTGCTCCTTCAGTTTCGCCGCGATCTTCTCCGCGTCGGCGTAACGCAGGTAGCGCACCTGCGTGTCGCCGCCCGACTGCAGCGGCGTATCGAGATGGGCGATGAGCGCGCGGAAGCGCAGCCGCACGGACTTGTCGCCGCTCAAGAGCACGCTGTTGGTGCGATCGTCGGCCACGATACGGATCGGTGCGCCGCCGCCCTCGGCCCCCTGCGCGGCGGTCAGCGCATTCACGACTCGAACGATCTCGGCGGCCGACGCATGCTCGAGCGTGATGATCTCCGGTTGCTCGTCGCCGCTTTGATCGATGCGCGCGATGATGCGCATCATCCGGTTAACGTTGCTTGCGCGGTCAGAGATGATGAGCATGTTGGACGCGGGGTAGGCGGCGAGGTGACCGTTCTGCGGAATGAGTGGTCGCAGGATCGGAACGAGTTGCGCCGCGCTCACGTTCCGGACCGCGATCACCTGGGTGACGAGCTCGTCCGACGTGCCGCTCACGCGCTGCGGCAGGTCGTTGCCGGGCACCTGGCGCGCCGTCGCGTCCGGGATGATCTTGTAGACGTCGCCCGACGGCACGGCGACGAACCCGTTCACCTGCAGGACCGAGAGGAAGGTCTGGTAGAACTCCTGCGGATTCATCGGCGTTGCGGAAATGAGCGTCACCTGCGCGCGCACGCGCGGATCGACGATGAAGTTCTTGCAGGTGAGCTGGCTCACGGCCTCGACGATCTGCCCGAGGTCAGCATCCTTGTAGTTCGGCGTAATGCGCGCGTCCTTGTTGGCACATTCGGCGGCCCCGGCCGGCGACGCGAGCGCCAGGCACAGCGCCGCGCCGAGCGACGCTGCGGCCGGGAAAGCGGACCGCGGCCAGAAGGGTCGGCGCGGTCCGCGGATCGATCGCGAGTCTGACATGGGCTTACTCTTGTTCTTCGGCCGGCATCTGCGGCACCTGGTTCATGGGAATCATGCCGGAGCCGGCGGCGCCCGCGGCACTTCCGGATTCGAATTCCTGGGCCTGGTTGGCAATCTGCGCCATGTTGAGCGTCAGTTCCTGCCGCTGCCCATTGCGCTCGATCGTGACGCGCACGGAATCCGAAGACCCGATGGTGCGAAAGATCTCGCTGCCGCGCGCCGGATCGTCGAGCGGCGTGCCGTTGACCGACGTCACCAGGTCCCCCGGCATCAGTCCGAGCTTCGCGAATTGCTGGCGATTGGTGCCCGGATAGACGCGAAAGCCCCGTTGCTGGCCGTTCAGAAACACCGGTTGCGTGCGCATGATCTGCGTCAGCGCGCCAGGATCGCGTGCGATCAAGCGCCGGACGTTCTCCGCGAGCGCCGCGCCTGTCGTGCCGGCCCCTGGCGTCGGGGCGAATCCGGCCGAACTGACACCCGCGCCACCCAGCGACTGTCGCGGCAGGTTCAACGCCTCGATGGCCCCACCGCGCTCGAGCAGAACGCGGTCCGTGTAGACGGCGTGGAGCGTCGCGCCTCCGTTCACCGCGTCGCCGACCGAGTACACTTTGGCAGTGGCGGCGGTCTCGCCGATGATCGCGAGTCCATGTTGCGGGTCATCCGTCGCGATGGTGCCGGCAAGCACCAGGTTCATGGTGGTGTTCGGAGCGTTGCTCGCGTCGATTCCCGTGCCCGGAGCCGGCGCCGCCACGCCGAAGAGGTGGGCGCTAACGATGCTCTGCACATCAAGCGGCCGGCGAGTTGTGCCCGGTGCCGACGAGGCGCTCGGAACCGCCGTCGTACCGATCCCGCTGCTGCCGAGGAATCCGAGCACGATGAACCCGAGCTCGATTGCCAGCGCAATCGCCAGGATCCCGGTCGCGATCTGCGGTAACCGCTCGGCCAGGTGCGCGACGGACGCCGTCGCCGACAGTCCTCGAATAGCCGCAATGGGGGAGTTCAATTGCGCCCCAGTTTGTTCCGAATGAAGCACGCCGGCCGCGGCGGCCGGCGCGTCGAATCGAAGTAATGATACGGTCTCCGCACAGTTGGCCACAAGCAATTGTTTTGTTTGGCTAAAGTCATCGTTCTATGTTCCGTAATCCTGCGCTGATGCGGGTCCCCGAGGGGCGTCTGTCCGGCGCCGCAGATGAAACGGCCGCATGCCCTCTGCGGTCTCGCCGCGCGCGCGAATTTTGCACGCATGATGGCGCGTTGTCTGGACAGAATCCGTCGGCGCATTGCGACGCGTTGCCCTTGCGAGGACTCCCATCGAACCCTATAAAGGTGTGTCGGAGAAATTTCGCCCCGGTTGCGGCCGCGGCCATGGCAGTCAACGGCTTATGAGCGAACCGGAACGGACAGAAGGCGACCGCGGTCTGCTGGTCGAGGAGGCGGAGCCCGAGGTCAAGCGTCCGCCGCTCTATCAGGTGATACTGCTGAACGACGATTACACGCCCATGGAGTTCGTCGTCGATGTGCTCGAAAGGATCTTCCGCATGGACCGGACGACGGCTACGCGGGTCATGCTGGAAGTGCATACGAAGGGCAAGGGAGTGTGCGGAGTGTTTGTGTTTGAGATCGCCGAGACCAAGGTCGCTCAGGTGATGAGCTACGCTCGGCAGCACCAGCATCCATTGTTGTGCACGATGGAGGAGGCGTAGCGAACGTGTTGTCGAGCGAACTCGAATTCTGCCTGAACGAGGCCTTCCAGGCTGCGCGCGAAGCGCGGCATGAGTTCATGACGGTTGAGCACCTGCTGCTCGCGATCCTCGATACGCCCAAGGTGCGCGAGGTTCTGCGGGCCTGCGGCGCGGACGTCGCCAGGCTCAAGAAGGCGCTCGAGCAGTTCATCGCCGAAACGACGCCGCGCCTGCCCGACGACGACGACCGCGAGGTGCAGCCAACCCTCGGATTCCAGCGTGTTCTGCAGCGCGCGGTGTTCCACGTGCAGTCGAGCGGCCGCAAGGAAGTGACGGTCGCCAACGTGCTGGTCGCGATCTTCAGCGAGAAGCAGTCGCATGCCGCCGCCCTGCTCTCGGAGCAGGATGTGGCGCGCCTCGACGTCGTCAATTACATCTCGCACGGACTGTCCAAGGTGGCGCAGGAGCGCCCCGACAAGGACGAGCCGGCGGGCGCCGCGGAAGGCGAGCGCGAAGGGGAAGGCTCTGCGCTCGAGAAATACGCCACCAACCTCAACAAGCTGGCGCGCGACGGCCGCATCGACCCGCTCATCGGCCGCAAACTCGAGGTCGAGCGCACGATCGAGATCCTGTGCCGGCGCCGCAAGAACAATCCGCTCTACGTCGGCGAGGCGGGCGTGGGCAAGACGGCGATCGCCGAGGGGCTGGCGCGCATGATCGTCGAGGGCAAGGTGCCGGACGTCCTCTCCGACTGCACCATCTACGCGCTCGACATGGGCTCGCTCATCGCCGGAACCAAGTATCGCGGCGATTTCGAGAAGCGCCTGAAGAGCGTAATCGCCGAGATCAAGAAGAATCCCGGCGCGATTCTCTTCATCGACGAGATCCACACGGTGATCGGCGCGGGCGCGGCCTCGGGCGGCGTCATGGATGCATCCAACCTCATCAAGCCCGTGCTCGCGAGCGGAGAGCTGCGCTGCATCGGTTCGACCACGTACAACGAGTATCGCGGCATCTTCGAGAAGGACCACGCGCTCGCGCGCCGCTTCCAGAAGATCGACATCGTCGAGCCCTCGGTGGCCGAGACCATCGACATCCTCCGCGGGCTCAAGACCCGGTTCGAGGAGCATCACGGCATCAAGTACCAGGACGAGGCGCTGCGCGCGGCCGCGGAACTCGCTGACCGTCACATCAATGATCGCCACCTGCCGGACAAGGCGATCGACGTCGTCGACGAGGCCGGCGCCAATCTGAGGCTCCGCCCGGCGCACGAGCGGCCGGCCGCGGTGTCGGTCGAGCACGTCGAGAACGTAGTCGCGCGCATCGCGCGCATCCCGCCGAAGAACGTCTCGCTGTCGGACAAGGAAGTCCTGCGCAACCTCGAGCGCAATCTGCGACTCGTCATCTTCGGCCAGGATAAGGCGATCGAGTCGCTGGCGGCTGCGATCAAGATGGGGCGTTCGGGGCTCGGCGATCACAGCAAACCCGTGGGCTCGTTCCTGTTCGCCGGTCCCACCGGCGTCGGCAAGACCGAAGTCACCCGGCAGCTCGCGATCGCGATGGGAGTGGAGCTCATCCGTTTCGACATGTCCGAGTACATGGAGCGCCACACCGTGTCGCGCCTGATCGGCGCGCCCCCCGGTTATGTCGGCTTCGACCAGGGAGGGCTGCTGACGGAAGCTATCGCGAAGCATCCGCATTCGGTGCTGCTGCTAGACGAGATCGAGAAGGCGCATCCGGACGTCTTCAACCTGCTCCTGCAGGTGATGGACCACGGGACCCTCACGGACAACAACGGCCGCAAAGCCGACTTCCGTCACGTCACCATCGTCATGACGACCAACGCGGGTGCGTTCGAGATGAGCCGCCCGTCGATCGGCTTCACCACGCAGGACCACTCGAGCGATGGAATGGAGGCCATCCGCCGGCTGTTCTCGCCGGAGTTCCGCAACCGCATCGATGCGATCATCCAGTTCGCGCCGCTCGAGCCGGCGACCATCGAACGCGTGGTCGACAAGCTGCTGGTGGAAGTGGAGACCCAGCTCGAGCAGAAGCACGTCTCATTGCACGTCGACGAGGTGGCGCGTGCCTGGATCGCCAAGCGCGGCTACGATCCAAAGATGGGTGCACGCCCGATGGCGCGCCTCATTCAGGACGCGATCAAGCGGCCGCTCGCGGAGGAATTGCTGTTCGGCCGGCTGGTGGACGGCGGCCACGTGCACGTGACGCTGAGCGAGGATGGGGCGGAGCTCAAGCTCATCACCCGCTCCGCGCGCGAGCCGGAGCTGATCGGCTAGCGGCGGGCTATTTTCCGCGGTACGTGATTCGGCCTTTGCTCAGGTCGTAAGGCGTCATTTCGACGGTCACGATGTCCCCGGTCAGGATGCGGATGTAGTTCTTGCGCATCTTTCCCGAGATGTGCGCCGTGACGACATGTCCGTTTTTCAGCTTCACCCGAAATGTGGTGTTGGGCAAAGTCTCGACGACTTCGCCTTCCATCTGCAGCGCTTCCTCTTTTGCCATTCAGCAACACCGGGCCTCGGGGGCGCGAATTGTGCATAAACTCCTGCGCGGATGCAATTTGACGCCTGGCGCGGAGGCGCGCCGTGGCGCCCGCAAGACGGGGTCTAGCGTTGCGCCGCGCCCCATGCGCAGACGCCTCCGACGTGCTCGTCGAGCAGTCGTACGAACTCGGACCGCCGCAACGGCCGGCTTCCGAGGCTCTCGAGATGCGCCGAGGCCACCTGGCAGTCGATGAGGACGATCCCCCTCACGAGGCATTCGTCCACCAGGCGAGCGAGCGCCACCTTGGATGCGTCCGTCGCGCGGCTGAACATCGATTCGCCGAAGAACACGCGCCCGAGACAGACGCCGTAGACCCCGCCGACGAGCCGCCCGTCGTGCCAGGTTTCGATCGAGTGTGCGTAGCCGAGGGCATGCAGCCTGCCGTAGGCGGCTGCCATGTCGGCCGTGATCCAGGTTCCGGGCCCGCTCGCACGCGGCTCCGCGCAGGCTTGCACGACTGCCGCAAACGCGGTGTCGATGCTCGTCGTGTAGCGACGGGTACGCAGGCTCTTGCGCAGGCTGCGCGAGCGGTGGAACTCGGACGGAAACAGGACGTTGCGTGGGTCGGGAGACCACCACAGCACCGGCTGCCCGTCGTTGTACCAGGGGAAGATTCCGCGCCGGTACGCCGCCAGCAGGCGCTCTACCGAGAGTCCGCCGCCCGCTGCCAGCAATCCATCCGGGTCCTTCAGCGCCTGCGAGACTGGCGGAAACCAGCCGAGGTCCCCGGTATCGCTCAACCACGCGAGCCGCGTCATACGCCGGGTCAGTCCGCCGCGCCGCGCTTGAATGGAACGTGCTCGCGAACCATCTCCGCATAGCGCTCGACCTCAGCGCCCTCGCGCTCGAGGTACTGCCCGATCGCGGCGGCGAACCGCCGGTCGGCAATCCAGTGGTTTGAATAGACGGTCACGGGCTCGAAGCCGCGCGCCACCTTGTGCTCTCCCTGCGTTCCGGGCTCGAAGCGCGCGAGGCCGCGCTCGATGCAGTAATCGATGCCCTGGTGGTAGCAGGTCTCGAAGTGCAGGCTGTGGTAGTTCCCGCTCGTGCCCCAGTACCGGCCGTAAAGTGTGTCGTTCCCGACCAGGAAGATGGCGAGGCCGACGGCTTCGCCCTGGAAGGTCGCGACCTTCAGCATCAGGCGATCGGGGAGGGTCCGGGCGAGTTCGAGGAAGAAGCCGTGCGTGAGATAGGGGGCGTGCCCGTGGCGCGCAAACGTGTCCGCGTAGAGCGGATAGAGCTCGCTCCAGCTCCGCCGGTCGAGATCCGCTCCCGGGAGCGTCCGAAAGCGAATGCCCGCTTCCTCGATGCGACGCCGCTCACGTTTTGCCTTCTTGCGCTTCTCGGCCGTGAAGGTCTCGAGAAAGTCGTCGAATGAGCGGTAGCCGCGATTGCGCCAGTGAAACTGGCAGTCGCTGCGCTTCATGAAGTCCGCGCCGGCTAGCGCCTCGTGCTCCGCTGCGGTCGGAAACAGGACGTGAACCGACGAGCAGTGCGTCTCGCGCGCCAGTGCCTTCAGTCCCTCGATGAGCGCCGCTCGCACTTCACTCCCCGCCGCCGTCGGATCGCACAGCAGGCGATCGCCGCTCACGGGGGAGAAGGGGACTCCAACCACGAGCTTCGGGTAGTAAGCGAGCCCGGCCTGGCCGTAGGCGCGGGCCCAGGCGAAGTCGAACACGAACTCGCCGCGGGAATGGGTCTTCTCATAACAAGCCGCGGCGCCGACAACCCGTCCCTCGCCGTCATCGACGACGGCGATCCGGGGAGTCCAGCCGGTGCCCGGTCCCACGCAGCGCTCGTGCTCCAGCGCCGCGAGAAATTCGTGTCGCAGGAACGGACAGTTATCGCCCGCGAGGCGGTTCCAGTCGCCGGCGGAGACGTCGTCGACGCTCGCTAGGATGCGCGTGCGCATGAGGCGGCCGGCGCGCCGCACCGTTCAGTGCCGCTCGGCATCGAGTCGCTCGAGGTAGCGGTCCGCGTCGAGCGCGGCCATGCAGCCGGTGCCGGCGGAAGTGACGGCCTGGCGGTAGACGTGATCGGCGACGTCGCCTGCGGCGAAGACGCCCCCGACGCTCGTCGCAGTGGCATCGCCGGCGCTGCCCGACTTCACCAGAATGTAGCCGCCGCGCATGTCGAGCTGTCCCTCGAAGAGCTGCGTGTTCGGGGTGTGGCCGACCGCGACGAAGACGCCTGTCAACTCGAGCTTACGGATGCCGCGCCCTTCGGTGGGCGCGATCGCCAGGCCGTTGACGCCGGTCTCATCGCCCAGGATCTCATGCACCGTCTGATTCCACTCGATCGTCATCTTCCCCTCACGGACCTTCTCGAACAGCCGGTCCTGCAGGATCTTCTCCGCGCGCAGCTTGTCGCGGCGATGCACGAGCGTGACGTGGCTCGCGATGTTCGCGAGGTACAGCGCCTCTTCGACCGCGGTGTTGCCACCGCCGATCACCGCGACGCGCTGGCCCTTGTAGAAGAATCCGTCACAGGTGGCGCAGGCGGACACACCTTTGCCCTTGAAGGCTTCTTCGGACGGCAGCCCGAGATAGCGGGCCGAGGCCCCGGTGGCGATGATGAGCGCATCGCAGCTGTACTCACCGCTGTCGCCGCCCAGCTGGAATGGGCGCCGGCCGAGATCGACGCGATTGATGTGGTCGAGGACGATGTCAGTCGCGAAGCGCTCCGCGTGCTTGCGCATGCGCTCCATGAGCGCAGGTCCTTGCAGGCCCTCGACGTCGCCCGGCCAGTTGTCGACGTCCGTGGTGGTCATCAGCTGTCCGCCCTGTTCGAGGCCGGTGATCAGCAATGGTTTGCGATTGGCGCGCGCCGCGTAGACCGCGGCCGTGTAGCCCGCGGGACCGGAGCCGAGGATGATCAGCCGGCTGTGCCTGATTTTGCTCATGTATACTCGTCCCGTCGCGGAAGTCCGGGAATTGCCCGGGTTTCTCCGTCCTTTCGCCGATGTGTGTGCCGCGTTGAGCGACTGCAAGGGGGCGGTAATGGTATGTAATTCCCGTGGGCGTGACCACGTCGCGTCGCGCGCGCACCTGCCCCGGGCTGCGGCTGCGATTTCCGCCTGAAAGTTTTTCATGAACGCTATAGAATCAAAGCGTTACAATACTTATTTCGAGCGAAGGTTTACACGGTGAACCAACTCGTCGAGCTGCGCAAGCGTGACGCACCGATGCCGTCCTGGCTGGTGCGCGCGCTGCGCGACTCCGCCTTCTGGCTGGCGCTCGCCGTCGCCCTCATGTTCATGCTCGCGCTCCTGAGCTACAGCCCGCGCGACGCAGGCTTTTCGTCGACGGGCTCGAACGCGGTCGCCGACAACTGGATCGGCCGCACCGGCGCCTGGGTCGCGGATCTCTTCCTGATGGGATTCGGGCGGCCCGCCTATCTCTTTCCCCTGATGATCGGGCTAGCGGGCTGGTTCGTTTTTCGCTCGCGCAAGTTTCCCGACGCGCGGCGCCGGGCCACCGTTCTCTGGCAGAGCATCGGGTTCGTCGTGACGGTCGCGACCAGTTGCGGACTCGCCGCGCTGCACTGGAGCGGCACCGGCTACCCGAGCGGCGCGGGTGGCGTGCTGGGCGCGTTCATCGGCCAGGGACTCGCCGCGAACCTGAGCTTTCTCGGCGCGACGCTGCTGCTGCTCGGCCTGTGGATGGCCGGTACCTCGCTCTTCCTCGGTGTGTCGTGGCTCGACGTGATGGATTCTCTCGGGCGCATCGGATTGAAGAGCTGGCAGTTCCTGCGCCAGCGCCTGGCCACGGCGCGCAACAAGGCCGAAGGACGGGAGCGGCGCGAAGCACGCGCCGAAGTCGTCCGCGAGGAGCAGCGCAAGGCGGCGACGCGCACGCCGCCGCGCATCGAGCCGGTCGTGTCGACGCTCGAGAGGAGCGAGCGGGTCGAGCGCGAGAAGCAGGTGCCGCTGTTTCAGGCGCCACCTGCAACGGAGCTGCCGGCGCTCTCGCTGCTCGACGATCCTCCGCCGCACGAGCCGAGCTACTCGGCCGAGGCGCTCGACGCGATGTCGCGCCTGGTGGAGCTCAAGTTGCGTGATTTCGGCGTCGAGGTGGAGGTGGTGGCGGTCCATCCGGGTCCCGTGGTCACACGGTTCGAGCTGCGACCGGCGCCCGGAGTCAAGGTAAGCCAGATCTCGAATCTCGCCAAGGACCTTGCACGCGCGTTGTCTGCGATCAGCGTGCGCGTGGTGGAAGTGATTCCGGGCAAGTCGGTGGTCGGGCTCGAGATTCCGAACGAGAAGCGCGAGCTCGTGACACTCGGCGAGATCATCAAATCGAAGGCGTACGACGAACTGGCGACGCCGCTCGCGCTCGCGCTCGGCAAGGACATCGGCGGTCACCCGATGGTCGCGGATCTCACGCGCATGCCACACCTCCTGATCGCAGGCACCACGGGCTCCGGCAAGTCGGTCGCGATCAACGCGATGGTGCTCTCGCTTCTGTACAAGTCGTCCGCCGAGCACGTCCGGATGGTCATGATCGACCCGAAGATGCTCGAGCTTTCGGTGTACGAGGGTATTCCGCACCTGCTGTCGCCGGTCGTCACCGACATGAAGCAGGCCGCGAACGCGCTGCGCTGGTCGGTGGCGGAGATGGAGCGGCGCTACCAGCTGATGGCGGCGATCGGCGTGCGCAACCTCGCCGGCCTCAATCGCAGGATCAAGGACGCGGCCGATGCGGGCAAGCCGCTGAAGGACCCGCTGGTTGCGGCGGCAGCGGCGCAGAATCCCGGTGCCTCGCTCGACGACGTGCCGGACCTCAAGGCCGTGCCGCACGTCGTCGTGGTCATCGATGAGCTGGCCGATCTCATGATGATCGTCGGCAAGAAGGTCGAAGAGCTGATCGCACGCCTCGCGCAGAAGGCGCGGGCGTCGGGCATTCACCTCATTCTCGCCACGCAGCGGCCGTCCGTTGACGTCATCACCGGCCTCATCAAGGCCAATATTCCGGCACGCATTGCGTTTCAGGTGTCGGCCAAGGTGGACTCGCGCACGATTCTCGACCAGAGCGGCGCGGAGGCGCTGCTCAGTCACGGCGACATGCTCTATCTTCCGCCTGGTACCTCGGTGCCCATCCGTATTCACGGCGCATTTGTCTCGGATCAGGAAGTGCACCGCGTGGTGAACGCGCTGCGGGTCGGTCCGCCGCCGACCTACATCGACGAGATCCTCGAAGGACCGCGCGGGCCGGTTCCGGGAATCGAGCCGGAAGAGGGGGAAGAGGGAGAGCTCGCGGATGCGGAGCAGGATCCGCTGTACGATGAGGCGGTGAAGATCGTGGTCGAATCGCGCAAGGCGTCGATCTCCGGCGTCCAGCGGCGGCTGAAGATCGGCTACAACCGCGCAGCGCGGCTCGTGGAGGCGATGGAGACCGCGGGGCTCGTGGGGCCGCTGCAGTCGAACGGCTCGCGCGAAGTGCTTGCCCCTCCGCCACCCGAGTCCTGACGATGACCGGCCAGACATCCCGATGTGCGCACTGGCGCGGCCGCGTCATCGCGGCCGTCCTTGCTTGCGGCGTGGCCATGGCCGTCGGCCACGCATCGGCGGCACCCACGAACGACGCATCCGCCGAGCGGCGCGTCGAAGAGACGCTCGGTGATCTTAAGGGCCTCAAGAGCCGCTTCGAGCAGACGCTGGTCGGCGCGCACGGCGAGGTGCTCGAGCGCGCGAGCGGAACGCTTTACCTCGAGAAGCCGAACCGGTTCCGGTGGGACTACGAAACGGGCGTGAAGCAGCTGATCGTCGCTGACGGCACCCGGCTCTGGCTTTACGACCAGGAGCTCGACCAGGTCACGGTGCGCGCGCTCGGCAAATCCCTTGCCGCGACGCCGGCGATGCTCCTCGCCGGTACAGGCCGCGTGAGCGACAGTTTCCTCATCAGCGATCTTGGCAGCTACGAAGGCTACGACTGGGTGCGCCTGCTGCCGAAGACCGCCGACACGGACTTTCGCGAGATTCGGCTCGGCTTCGCGAGCCGCGACCTCGCGCGCATGACGCTCAAGGACAAGCTCGGTCAGAGCACGGAGCTCGCGTTTCACGGGCTCGAGCGCAATCCACCGCTCGATCCGGCGCTCTTTCGCTTTGTCCCGCCGCCCGGCGTCGATGTCATCGGCCACCCGGA
>Ga0316620_10000549_pt1 | contig 15200 bp, 14 predicted proteins | sample OWC_Aug_M1_C1_D5_FD_207651 | JGI IMG/M metagenome (GOLD analysis project Ga0316620, IMG submission 207651) | Wetland soil microbial communities from Old Woman Creek delta, Ohio, United States - OWC_Aug_M1_C1_D5_B | ecosystem: Environmental > Terrestrial > Soil > Wetlands | place: USA: Ohio... | reverse complement strand
TGCTGCGAGCTAGCTGGGCAGTTTTACGGGCGCCCACTGATTGCGAATTAAAGTATCGACCAAGTTATTCCGCAGCTCGTTCGACATGCGGAATTACTCTGCGTGTGCCTACTATATGCCTACTAAACGGGCGCACCGCAAAAGCGCCCGCAGTAAGCCTTTGATTGTTGGTGGCCAAGGGCGGAATCGAACCACCGACACAAGGATTTTCAGTCCTCTGCTCTACCAACTGAGCTACTTGGCCGTGCCGGACGCGCCCCGGTACGGCGGCGCGGTTTGAGAGCCGCGAATTATACGAGCAAAGGCCGATCAGCAAAAGAAAAAGGGCGCCGAAGCGCCCTCTGATGCAGCAGGATGGCGTCCAGGGGAAACCGTGGGTTTCCCCTGTTCCCACGGGCTTACATGTCCATGCCGCCCATGCCGCCCATGCCGCCGCCCATGCCGCCCATGTCGGGCATGCCGCCGCCCTTCTTCTCCTCGACCATCTCCGCCACCATCGCGTCGGTCGTGAGCATCAGGCCGGCCACCGAAGCCGCATTCTGCAGCGCGGTGCGCGTCACCTTGGTCGGGTCAATCACGCCCATCTCCACCAGATCGCCGTACTCGTCGGTCTGCGCGTTGAAGCCGTAGTTGCCCTTGCCCTCGAGCACCTTGTTCACGACCACCGAGGGCTCCGCGCCCGCGTTGGCCACGATCTGGCGCATCGGCTCTTCCAGCGCGCGCAGCACGATCTTGATGCCGGCGTCCTGGTCGTGGTTCTCGCCCTTGAGGTTCTTGAGCGCCTGGCGCACCCGCAGCAGCGCCACGCCACCGCCGGGAACCACGCCTTCCTCGACCGCGGCGCGGGTCGCGTGCAACGCGTCCTCGACACGCGCCTTCTTCTCCTTCATCTCGACTTCAGTCGCGGCGCCGACCTTGATCACCGCTACGCCGCCGGCGAGCTTGGCCACGCGCTCCTGCAGCTTTTCCTTGTCGTAGTCGCTGGTCGCCTCGTCGATCTGGACGCGGATCTGCTTGACGCGCGCCTCGATATCCTTCTTGTTGCCGGCGCCGTCGATGATCGTGGTGTTTTCCTTGCCGGCTTCGATCTTCTTCGCGCGGCCCAGGTCCTTGAGCGTCGCGTTCTCGAGCTTCAGGCCCAGCTCTTCGCTGATCACCGTGCCGCCGGAGAGGACCGCCATGTCCTCGAGCATCGCCTTGCGGCGGTCGCCGAAGCCCGGCGCCTTGACGGCGCAGGTCTTGAGGATGCCGCGGATGTTGTTCACCACCAGGGTGGCGAGCGCCTCGCCCTCGACTTCCTCGGCGATGATGAGCAGCGGCTTGCCGGCCTTCGCGACCTGCTCGAGCAGCGGCAGAAGCTCGCGAATGGACGAGATCTTCTTGTCGTGCAGCAGGATGTACGGATCATCCAGCACCGCGATCTGCTTCTCGGGGTTGTTGATGAAGTACGGCGACAGGTAGCCGCGATCGAACTGCATGCCCTCCACGAGGTCGAGCTCGTTGGCGAGCGACTTGCCGTCCTCGACCGTGATCACGCCCTCCTTGCCGACCTTGTCCATCGAGTCCGCGATGATCTTGCCGATGTCGGCGTCGGCGTTGGCCGAGATCGACCCGACCTGCGCGATTTCCTTCGACGTGGTGCAGGGCTTGGAGACCTTCTTCAGCTCCTCGGTGACGGCGAGAACCGCCTTGTCGATGCCGCGCTTGAGGTCCATCGGATTCATGCCGGAGGTTACGTACTTCATGCCCTCGCGCACGATGGCTTGCGCCAGCACGGTCGCGGTGGTGGTGCCGTCGCCGGCGACGTCCGAGGTCTTGGAGGCGACTTCCTTCACCATTTGCGCGCCCATGTTCTCGAACTTGTCCTTCAGCTCGATCTCCTTGGCGACCGAAACGCCGTCCTTGGTGACGGTCGGGGCGCCGAACGAGCGCTCGAGCACGACGTTGCGGCCCTTGGGCCCCAGCGTGATTTTCACGGCGTCGGCCAGGATGTTCAGGCCATGAACCATCTTGGCGCGCGCGCCTTCGTGGAAACGTACTTCTTTTGCAGCCATTTGTTTCTCTCCTAGTGCGATTCGATTCGAGTTGACGGTCGCGCGATCAGGCGCCTTCGATGACGCCCATGATGTCTTCTTCGCGCATCACGAGCAGCTCGTCGCCCTTGACCTTCACGGTCTGGCCGGAATACTTGCCGAACAGCACGCGGTCGCCGACCTTGACGTCGAGCGGGATCAGTTTGCCGTCGTCGCCCTTCTTGCCTTTGCCCACGGCGACGATTTCTCCCTGGTCGGGCTTTTCGGCCGCGGTATCGGGAATGACGATGCCGCCGGCGGACTTACGCTCCTCTTCGATGCGCTTGACGATCACGCGGTCATGTAACGGACGAATTTTCATGCGACTCTCCAGATTGAACGTTTATTTAAATGAAACAACGGGTTGGAGATCTCCAGCCCGGGCTGAATGGAGCTTTTGTTAGCACTCACCCTTTGCGAGTGCTAACTATAACGGCCCAAGCCCCATTTTTCAAGGCCGCCGTGCGCCGTCCACTACAATCACGCGCGTGCGTCAGCTCCTCCGCCTAGCGGCCCGCGTCGCCGTAACCTGCGGGTTGGCCGCCGCCGTCGGATCCCAGGCCTACGGTCGGGGCGAGCTGCCGCCGGAGGTCGAGCGCGCGCTGCGCGCGGCCGGCATCCCGGCCTCGAGCGTCGCGGTCGTGGTGCAGCCCGTGGGCGCCGCGCGCCCGACGCTCAGCATCAACGCCGAGCGCCCGATGAACCCCGCGTCGGTGATGAAGCTGGTCACCACCTACGCGGCGCTCGAGCTGCTCGGGCCGGCCTACCGCTGGAAAACCGAGGTGTATGCCGCCGGCACACCGGTCGACGGCGTGCTGCGTGGCGACCTGATCCTCAAGGGCTACGGCGACCCGCACCTGACTTATGAGGACTTCTGGCGCATGCTGCTCGGCCTGCGCGAGCGCGGCCTGCGCGAGCTGCGCGGCGACCTGGTGCTCGACCGCAGCTGGTTCGAGCACCGGCCCTACGACCCGGCGTCATTCGACGGTGAGCCGTTCCGGCCTTACAACGTCGGCCCGGACGCACTGCTGCTCAATTTCAACTCGGTGCGCTTCCAGTTCCTGCCCGACGCCGAGCGCGGCGCGGTGCGCGTGATCGCCGAGCCGCGCCCGCCGTCGCTCGACGTGGTCAGCGCGCTGCGCCTGACCGAGGGCCCCTGCCACGACTGGGAAGACCGCCTCGGAGCCCAGTTCGATCCCGCGCCGGGCAGCGTCGATGGTGTAGCGCGCCTGCGCGCGCACTTCGCGGGCAGCTATGCCCTGAGCTGCGGCGAGCAGAAGCGCAATTTCGCGCTGTTCACGCACGATGACTACGTAGCGGGCGTGTTCCGCCAGCTCTGGGAGCAGCTCGGCGGCCGCTGGATCGGCAGCGCGCACGACGGCATGCTGCCCGAGGGCGCGCGCCTGGTGCTGACCCACGAGTCGCCCCCGCTCGGCGAGATCGTGCGCTACATGAACAAATTCTCCAACAACGTCATGGCGCGCCAGCTGTACCTCACGCTCGCGGCGGAAAGCGCCGGCCCGCCGGCGCGCCCCGAGGCCGCGCTTGCGGCGGTGCGCGCGCTTCTCGCTAGGCAGGGGCTCGCCTCGCGCGAGCTGGCGATGGACAACGGCTCGGGCCTGTCGCGCGAGACACGGATCAGCGCCGCGACCCTCGCGAAGCTGCTGCAGTCGGCTTTCGCCAGCCCGGCCATGCCGGAGTTCGTCTCCTCGCTACCGATCGCGGGGCTCGACGGCACGCTGCGCAAGTACATGAAGGACGAGCCGGTCGCCGGCCACGCGCACGTCAAGACCGGTTCACTCAGCGACGCACGGGCGATCGCCGGTTACGTCGACGACCGTTCGGGGCGGCGCCAGGTGGTGGTGATGATCGTCAATCACGACGGGGCACGCGACGCGCAGCCGGCGATGGAGGCGCTGCTGCGCTGGATCTACGAGCGCGCAAAGCCCGGGCGCTAGAGCCCGAGATCGCGCCAGAGCTCGTCGACGCGGCGCTTGACCGCGGGATCCATGGCGATCGGCCGCCCCCAGACGCGGCTCGTCTCGCCCGGCCACTTGGCGGTCGCGTCGATCCCCATCTTCGATCCCAGGCCCGCGACGGGACTGGCGAAATCCAGGTAGTCGATCGGCGTGTGCTCGGCGATCAGCGTGTCGCGCGCCGGGTCGACGCGCGTGGTGATCGCCCAGACGACCTCCTTCCAGTCGCGCACATCGATGTCGTCGTCGGTGACGACGATGAATTTCGTGTACATGAACTGCCGCAGGAAGCTCCAGATGCCGAACATGACGCGCTTGGCGTGGCCCGGATACTGCTTTCTCATGCTCACCACGGCAAGGCGATAGGAACAGCCCTCCGGCGGCAGGTAGAAGTCCACGATCTCGGGAAACTGCTTGACCAGCAGCGGCACGAACACCTCGTTCAGCGCCACGCCAAGCATCGCCGGCTCGTCGGGCGGCTTGCCGGTGTAGGTCGAGTGGTAGATCGGGTCGCGGCGCGAGGTGATGCGCTCGACGGTGAGCACCGGAAAGCGCTCGGCATCGTTGTAGTAGCCGGTGTGGTCGCCGAACGGCCCTTCGAGCGCCGTGTCCTCGGGGTGGATCACGCCCTCGAGCACGATCTCGGCGCTCGCCGGCACCTGCAGCTCGCTGCCCAAGCACTTCACCAGCTCGGTGCGCGCGCCGCGCAGCAGGCCGGCGAACTGGTACTCGCCGAGCGTATCGGGGACCGGGGTCACGGCGGCGAGCATGGTGGCGGGGTCGGCGCCGAGCGCCACGGCCACCGGGAACGGCTCCCCGGGATGCGCGAGGCTGTGATCGCGGAAGTCGAGCGCCCCGCCGCGGTGCGCCAGCCAGCGCATGATCACCCGGTTGGGCGCGATCACCTGCTGGCGGTAGATACCCAGGTTGGCGCGCGGCCTGTGCGGACCGCGCGTCACGGTGAGGCCCCAGGTGATCAGCGGCCCCGCATCGCCCGGCCAGCAGGTCTGCACCGGAAGCCGCCCCAGGTCCACGTCAGCGCCCTGGCGCACGACGTCCTGGCACGGCGCCGAGCCGTGCACCTTAGGCGCCATGTCGAGCACCCTGGCGACCAGGTTGCGCAGCTCCGGCAGCTTCTCCCAGATATCGCGAAATCCCTTGGGCGGGTCGGGCTCGCGCAACGCCGCGAGCAGGCGGCCGATGTCGCGCAGCGCCGGCGCGGGCGAAGCGCCGGCCTCGTCGACGCCCATGGCGAGCGCCACGCGCCGCACCGTGCCGAACAGGTTGCACAGCACCGGCATCGAGTGACCGCTCGGGCGCTCGAACAGCACCGCCGGGCCGCCGGAGCGCAGCACCCGGTCGCAGATCTCGGTCATCTCGAGCCGCGGCGAGACTTGCGCCTGAACGCGCTTGAGCTCGCCCAGCGCCTCGAGTTGCGAGACAAACCCGCGCAGGTCCGCGTAGCGCACTAGCGCTTCGCCCTCAGCATGCGTTCGCTCAGCACCTCGGTGAAATCGAACAGCATCGCATTGCGTCCGCGCACCGAGTAGGTGCGCTCCGCCGCGCCGAGCGTCAACGTGAGCGTGGTGCATCCCAGCCAGCCGAGCGCCAGCAGCGCCACGCCCCAGGCGGCCAGCGCCGAGCCCAGAACGGGCAGAAGTTTCGCCGCGGTCTGCATGCCGCGGAAGGTGCTGGCGAGGATATCCACGACGGTCCGGCGCTTGGAGCCCATTTCGCCGCCCGCCTGGGTAGCGACCTCGTCCGCGGCGGCCCCTGCAAGCGATGCCAGAGGCCTCGACAGACCGAATGCGATCAGCGCGACCAGCAGCAGCACGATGCCCCAGCGCAACATGCGCGGCTGGCGCTCGAAGCCGATGCGCAGCGCCGCGACGGCCGCGATCGGGATGGTCTCAAGTTGGCGCCCGCCACGGTGCACGAGGCACGCCGGATAGAGAACCAGGTGCGAGCCGCGCAGCGTACCGCTCCTGAAATCGAAGGTCGTGACCGGGGCGTCGGCGTCGTTCATCGCCATTGCAGGTTGAGGAAACCGAGCGGATAGGACAGGACGATTCCCGCGAAGATCGCGGCGCCGACCCAGTTGTTGTGCCGGAACGCCTTGAAGCAACCCTCGCGCGAGCGATCGCGGATCAGGAAATAATGATAGCCCATCAGCGCGGCGGCGACCGCCAGGCCCGCGTAATACGGCCAGCGCAGGTGCAGGTAGGAGCCGATCCAGGCCAATATCACGGTCATCGCCGCGTAGCAGGCCATGACGGCAGCAACGTCTAGCCGGCCCAGCGTGAGCGCCGCGGTGCGAATTCCGATCTTGCGGTCGTCGTCCCGGTCGACCATCGCGTATTCCGTGTCGTAGGCGATGGACCAGAAGATATTCGCCGCGAGCAGCGCCCAGCAGTCGAGCGGCAGGCGGTTGAGCAGCGCGGCGTAAGCCATCGGAATGCCGAAGCCGAAAGCGATGCCCAGGTAGGCCTGCGGCAGCGAGAAGAATCGCTTGCTGAACGGATAGCTCGCGGCGATCGCGAGCGCGGCGAGCGACAGCAGGATCGCGAAGCGGTTCAGGAACAGCACCAGGCAGAACGCCAGCGCGGCAAGCACTGTCCCCACGGCGAGCGCCTCCCCGGGCGCGATCTCCCCCGCGGCGAGCGGACGGCTCCTGGTGCGCTCCACGTGCGCATCGAAATTGCGGTCCGCGAAGTCGTTCACGGCGCATCCTGCCGAGCGCATCAGCAGCGTGCCGAGGACGAACACGATCAGCACCGTGAGCGACGGCCGCCCGTTCGCCGCCAGCCAGACGGCCCACAGGGTCGGCCACAGCAAGAGCAGGGTTCCGATCGGCTTGTCCAGCCGGATCAGGCGCTCGTAGGCGTCGATCCGCTTGGCGACGAATGCCAGGTCCATGCGCCTAGGATAGCTCAGACCTTCGCGAAATCCTGCCGCCCTGCGAGCCAGCGCGCGACGTGGCGCCGTGCGCGCTGCGGATCGCCCTCCAGCAGATCGTCGGCCGCTTGGCGCGCGGCGCGCACCAGCGGCTCGTCGCGCTCGAGGTCCGCGAAGCGCAGCAGCGGCACCCCGCTTTGGCGCTCGCCCAGCACCTCGCCTGGTCCGCGCAGCATCAGGTCCCGGCGCGCGATCTCGAAGCCGTCGATGGTCTCGTAGATCACTTTGAGTCGCTCGCGCGCGGTCTGCGAGAGCGGTGAGGCGTACAGCAGGATGCACACGCTGTCTCGTGCGCCGCGCCCGATGCGCCCGCGCAGCTGGTGCAGCTGCGCCAGGCCGAAGCGCTCGGCGTGCTCGATGACCATGAGCGAGGCATTCGGCACGTCGACTCCCACCTCGACGACCGTGGTCGAGACGAGCAGCTGCGTGCGCCCGGCAGCGAAGGCCTGCATGGCGGCCGCCTTCTCGGCCGCCGGCAGGCGTCCGTGCAGCAGGCCGACGCGCAAGCCGGGCAGCTCGCGCGACAGGGCGGCGTAGGTATCGAGGGCCGTCTGCAGATCGCCCTCCTTCGATTCCTCGATCACGGGGCACACCCAGTAGGCCTGCTGCCCCTCGGCGCAGGCATCCCGGATGCGCGCCAGCACCTCGCCGCGGCGCGCATCCGACACCAGGCGCGTCGCCACCGGCCGCCTTCCCGGCGGCAGCTCGTCGATCAGCGAGACGTCGAGATCGGCGTAGTAGCTCATCGACAGGGTGCGCGGGATCGGCGTCGCGCTCATCATGAGCTGGTGCGGCACGAGCGTCTCGCCCTTCCTGCGCAGGCTGAGACGCTGCTGCACGCCGAAGCGGTGCTGCTCATCGATCACGGCGAGGCCGAGTCGCGCGAATTGAACGCCTTGCTGGAACAGCGCGTGCGTGCCGACGGCGATCGCGGCCTCGCCGGAAGCGACTGCGGCGAGCGCCTGACGCTTGTCCTTCGCCCCGAGCCCGCCGTGCAGCCACGCGATCGCGACGCCGAGCGCGCCGAGCCAGTCGGAGAACTTGCGGAAGTGCTGCTCGGCCAGCAGCTCCGTCGGCGCCATCACCGCCGCCTGCCAGCCCGCGTCGGCCGCCGCGAGACAGGCGATGGCGGCAACGATCGTCTTGCCGCTGCCGACGTCGCCCTGCAGCAGGCGTTGCATGGGGTGCGGCACGGCGAGGTCGCGCAGCACCTCGGAAATCACGCGCTCCTGGGCGCGCGTCGGGCGAAACGGCAGGACGGCGCGAAAACGGGCGAGCAGCGGGCCGTCCCCCGGCAATGCCGGCGCGGCACGGCCGCGCCGCGCGCGGTAGGCGAGCCGCATCGAAAGCTGCTGGGCGAGCAGCTCGTCGAACTTCATGCGCCGCCAGGCATCGTGCGTGCGTTCGGCGAGCCCCGCAATGTCGACCCCGGGCGGCGGCCGGTGCAGCAGCCGCACGCTCTCGCCGAAGCCCTGCAGCCCGTAGCGTCTGAGCAGCGCATCCGGGAGGGTATCTTCGAGGTTGGCCGCGTCGAGAGCCTCGAGCACCCGCGCGCGCAGCGCCTGCTGGGCGAGGCCCGCGGTCGTAGGGTAGATCGGCGTGAGCGATTTGGCGAGCGCCTCGCCTTCGTCCGCCAGACGGTAGCGGGGATGCGCCATCTCCGCGCCGAACCAGCCCGTGCGCACCTCGCCGAAGGCGCGCACCAGCCGCTGCTGCTCGGCAGCGCGCTGGAACTGCTTCAGCTGGCTGCCGTAGAAGTTGAAGAAGCGCAGCACGAGCGGCTCGCCGCCGCTCTGCGCGTGGACAATGAGCTGGCGCCTCGGCCGGTAAGCCACTTCCGCACGCAGCACCTTGGCCTCGACCAGTACCGGCTTTCCGGGCGGCGCATCGGGCGGCGCAGTAAGCGCGGTCTCGTCCTCGTAGCGCAGCGGCAGGTGCAGCACGAGGTCGAAGCTCGTACGGATGCCGAGCTTGGCGAGCTTCGCTTCGGCGGTCACCCCTCGTGCAGGATCGCGTCGATTTCGACCAGCGCGCCGCGCGGCAGGCTCGCCACGCCGATCGCGGCGCGCGCGGGATAGGGCTCCCGCAGGTATTGCGCCATGATCTCGTTCACCTTGGCAAAGTGCCCGAGATCGGTGAGGTACACGGTCATGCGCACGGCGTGCTCGAGGCCGAGACCGGCCGCGCCCGCCACCGCCGCAAGATTTCGGAACACGCGATCGATCTGCGCGTCGATGCCCTCTGCCAGTTGCATGCTCGCCGGGTCGAGCCCGATCTGTCCGGAGAGGTAGACGGTCGCGCCCGCGCGCATCGCCTGAGAGTAGGTGCCGATCGCTGCCGGCGCGTCCTTCGAGCGGATCGGGGTTCTCATCGTAGGGCGAGGGTAGAATGCCGTGGGCGGTGCGCTAATCTTAGCCGAAATGGCTTCCCCCTTGATCGCCACTCTGGAGAAGATGCTCGACACGCCTCGGGACGGCGCGCTGCTGCGCTACTCCCTGGGCTGCGAGTACCTCAAGGCCGGCGAGCACGCCCGGGCCGCGGATCATCTGCGCGCGGCGCTGGAGCGCGACCCGGGTTACTCGGCGGCCTGGCGCGCGCTCGGCAAGGCGCTCGCGCAAGCGGGGCGCGCCGACGAGGCCGCCGCCGCTTATCGCAGCGGCATCGGGGTTGCGCACGCAAAGGGGGACAAGCAGGCCGAGAAGGAAATGACCGTGTTCCTGCGCCGGATTGAAAAGGGCCAGACCGGTTGAACTTCTTCCAGGGTCTGCGCGAGTTCGTCGTCGGGGCGCCACTCGACCCGCTTTCGCGCAAGGCGCGCCACAGCGTCGCGCTGGTGGCGTTCTTCGCGTGGGTGGGGCTCGGCGCGGACGGCATATCGTCGTCGTGCTACGGGCCGGAGGAGGCGTTTCGCGCCCTCGGTCCGCACACGCAGCTCGGTCTGTACCTCGCGCTGGCGACCGCCGCGACGGTATTCATCATCGCGCTCGCCTACAACCAGGTGATCGAGCTGTTCCCGACCGGGGGCGGCGGCTACCGGGTCGCCACCCGCCTGCTGGGACCGCACGCCGGGCTGGTCACGGGGGCGGCGCTGCTGGTCGACTACGTTCTCACCATCGCCATCTCGGTCGCCGCAGGGGTCGACGCGCTGTTCTCGCTGATGCCGGTGGCCCTGCAGACCTACAAGCTCGCGACGGGCCTCGCGATCATCGCCGCGCTGTCGCTGCTCAACCTGCGGGGCATGAAAGAGGCCATCCGGGTGCTGATGCCGATCTTCCTCGGGTTCATCGGCACGCATGCGGTGCTCATCGCCTACGGCATCCTGGCGCACGCAGGCGAGTTCGCGCGCGTGATCCCCGCAACGTTGAGTGACACCACCACCCTCGCCTCGACCCTCGGCTGGGCGCCGATGGTCGCGTTCCTGCTGCTTGCCTACGCGCACGGCGGCGGCACCTATACCGGCCTGGAGGCGGTTTCCAACAACGTCAACGTGCTCGCCGAGCCGCGCGAGCGCACCGGGAAGCTGACGATGATGTACATGGCGATGTCGCTCGCCTTCACGGCGGGCGGCATCATCCTCGTGTACCTGCTGTGGAACGTGACGCCGGTCGAAGGGAAGACCTACAACGCGATCGCCTTCGGCGCGGTGCTGCGGGACATGGGATTCGCGACCGCGAGCGCCAACCACTGGGCGCTCCTGGTGGTGCTGGCGCTCGAGGCGGGACTGCTGTTCGTCGCCGCGAACACCGGCTTCCTGGGCGGTCCGGCGGTGCTCGCGAACATGGCAGGCGATTCGTGGGTGCCGCACAAGTTCCGCTATCTGTCGACGCGCCTGGTGACCGAAAACGGCATCGTCGTCATGGGTCTCGCCGCCCTCGGCATCCTGTGGTGGACCGGCGGCAGCGTCACCATCCTGGTGGTGCTGTACTCCATCAGCGTGTTCCTGACGTTTTCGGTGTCGCTTTGGGGTCTGGCGACGTACTGGTGGCACCGCCGCGGGCGACCGAGATGGCTCGCGCGCCTGACGCTATCGCTCGTCGGCTTCATCGTGTGCGCGGGAATCCTTTCGCTGCTCACCTGGAACCGCTTCGACGAGGGCGCGTGGGCGGCATTCGCCCTCATCGGCGCAATCGTCGCGGCATGCATCGGGGTGCGGCGCCACTACAGCTGGACCAAGGCGGCGCTCAGTCGCATCGACGAGCAGTTCGAGAGCACGCCCTTCGGCTCGGTCGCGCAGCCTCCCAAGGTGGACCCGCAGGCACCGACCGCGGTTTTCCTGGTCGGCTCGTCGCGCGGCGGCGGATTGCACGCGCTGCTCTGGGTGCAGCGCATGTTCCCGGGGCATTTCCGGAACTTCGTGTTCATCAACTCGCGCACCGTCGACGCGAAGAGCTTCGGCGGCGCGGAGGACATGGAAGCGATGAAGGTCGAGGCAAACGTGGCGCTGAAATACTTCGTCAACTTCTGCCACTCCAACGGGCTGGCCGCGACCTCGTACCTGTCTTTCGGCACCGACCCGATCGAGGGCTTCGTGGAGCTCGCGAAGAAGGTCGGCGACGAGTTCCCGAACAGCATCTTCTTCACCTCGAAGCTGATCTTCGAGAGCGACAACTGGCTGGTCAGGCTGCTGCACAACGAGGCCGCGCTGGTGCTGCAGGAGCGCCTGCATGCGTCCGGCATGCAGATGGTAATCCTGCCGATGAAGGTCGAGATCTAGCGCCCCGGTCCGACCTCGGACCGGGGGGGCGGCGCGACGCGGGCCGCCTCGAGGGCCGCCTGGATCCCCAAGATTGGGGAGTTGCGGGCCGCGCGACCCGCTCGTAATCTCCCGCTTGCAGATATAATTTCCCGCGGTCCGGCCTGCGCCGCAGCACGGGGAGAGCTCCAGGGGAGGTGCAGGCCCTCTCCTCACCGGAGGATCGAATATGCTTACCAGAAAGGCAACGGTCGTTCTCGCTGCGTGCTTCGCATTGCTCGTCGTCGGCTGCCGTATCGCCCCCATTTACAACGTCACCGGCGACACGATCACCTCCAGCAAGGCGAACCTGACCATGGACGACGTGAGCAAGGCAATCGTGCGGGCCGGCGGATCTCTCGGCTGGCAGATGACGCCGGCGGGTCGCGGGCACATGGTCGGTACCCTTAACCTACGCAATCACGTGGCCGTCGTCGACATCACTTACGATACCAAGTCGTTCGCGATCGCCTACAAGGACAGCACCAATCTCGAGTACAACAAGGACACCTCCGAAATTCACAAAAACTATAACGGATGGGTGCAAAACCTCGAAAACGGCATACGGACCCAGTTGAGCCTGCTGTAGGCTCCGCAGGTCGGTCCGCAAGTCGCGGGATCACGATGATGGGCGAAATGGAGAAGGTGTTGCAGCAGACGCATCTCGAACGCGAGGTCGCGGCGCTGATCGTCGACGCCGTCAATCTCGACTGCGCGCCCGGAGAAATCGATCCCGGGGAGCAGCTCTTTGGCGACGGATTGGGCCTCGACTCGATCGATGTGCTCGAAGTCGCGCTGGCGATATCCCAGAGGTACGGCTGCAAGGTGCATTCGGACGACGAGAACAACAAGATCACGTTCTCCTGCCTGCGCGCGCTGAGCGCGTTCGTGGAACAGCACCGCACTCGGTAGCGCGCGTCATGTCCGGGCGCGCGCGCTATCTCACCGTGGTCGCATGCTGCGCGTACCCCGCCACGTCCCATCTCGGCGCCGTTACCGGCGAGCCGCGCTGGGCCGCGGTGGGTCTCGCGCTGCTTGCCTGGGGCGTGCTCGGGGCACGCATGCGCGCAGCGGCTGCGGCCCTCCTTGGGCTGCTGACGTTCGCGCTCGGGTACGGGGTCACCCTGCTCGTCCCTGCCGCGGTCCTCTACGCGCCGCCGCTGGCGCTTTATCTGACGCTGTGCGCGCTGTTCGCGGCCACGCTGCGGCGCGGCGACGAGCCGATGATCAGCCGGTTCGCGCGCATCGCGCGCGACGGCGACCTGCCGCCCGACCTGGCGCGCTACACGCGCACCCTGACGGGCCTGTGGAGCGCGTTTTTCGCGCTCATGGCGGCCGTGTCGCTCGGCCTGGCGTTGTCGGGGCCGATCGAGGCCTGGTCACTGTTCACCAACCTCGTCAGCTATGTGCTGCTCGCCCTGTTGCTCCTCGGCGAATACCTGTTTCGGCGACTGCGTTTTCAACACCATGCACACGCCGGCTTCGTCGAGTTTCTGCGCCGCCTCCCGACCTACAGGGTGTGGCGGCAAGCGCCGCCCGGACGGTTGGCGGATGACCGTTGAGCTTCCCCTGGTCGAGCGTTTTCGCGCGGGCGACGCGATCGGTTGGCGCGCGCGTGAGCCGGTGGACGTGGGGCGTTTCTGCAGCGCCGCGGCTGCGCTGGCCGCAGCGCTACCGCGCAAGCGTCACGTTCTGAACCTGTGCGAAGACAGGTTGAGCTTCATGCTGGGATTCGCCGCGGCCATGATCGCGCGCCAGGTCAGCCTGCTGCCGTCCTCGAAGGCTCCGGGCGCCGTTCTGGACCTGTTCGCCAGTCACTCCGACGTGTACTGCCTGGCCGATAGCGCGGACGTTCCGTCGAGCCTCGCCGCGGTCATGGTGCCGCCGTTTCCGCGCTCGAGCCGTGCGCTCGAAGTGCCACGGTTTCCTGCCGATCGGGTTGCGCTGATCGCGTACACCTCGGGCAGCACGGGCCGGCCGCAACCGCACCCGCAAACCTGGGGTTCGCTGGTTGCGGACGCGCGCGCCCTCGGCAAGCAGCTCGGATTGACCGAAGGGCGTGCGTGCTCCGTCGTCGGCACCGTCCCGCCACAGCACATTTACGGCATGGAGACGACCGTCATGCTGCCGATGCAAAACGGCATGTCGGTGCACTCCGGCCGCCCGCTCTTGCCGGGGGCGCTCGCCGTCGCGCTGGCGGACACGCCCGGCGAGCGTTGGCTGGTGAGCACACCCACCCACCTGCGGGCCTGCATCGCCGAAGGCGTGCACATGCCGCCGCTCGGCGGGGTCCTCAGCGCCACCATGCCGCTCGCGACGGACCTGGCGCTGGAGGTGGAGCGGCGATGGTCGGCGCCGGTGCACGAGATCTATGGCTGCACGGAAGGAGGCGCGCTCGCCTTGCGCCGGCCCGCCCGCGGCGAGGGCTGGCGCGTGCGCGACGGGATGCGCTTGCGACAGGCGGGCGCGGAGGTTTGGGTGGAGGGTGGCCATTTGGCTCAGCCGCTCAGGATTCCCGATCGGGTGAAGGTGTTGAGCGAGACGCAGTTCAAGCTTCTCGGTCGCCCCGAAGACATGGCGAAGATCGCCGGCAAGCGCGCGTCCATCGAGGCGCTCAACAGGGAGTTGTCGCGCGTGCCCGGCGTCGAGGACGGCATGTTCTTCGACCCGGGCACGGCGCCGCGGGGTGAGTCCAGGCTGGCGGCGGTCGTCGTCGCCCCGGGCGTCGAGCCCGAAGCGATCCTGCGCGTATTGCGCGAGCGCATCGATCCGGCGTTCCTGCCGCGGCCGCTCATCGTCGCGGACACGCTGCCGCGGACGGCGACCGGGAAGGTCGCGCGCGCCGATCTGCTCGCGCTGCTCGAAGCCGCCCAGGCGCGCAACCGGGACCTCGCATGATGCGCTTCAGCGATGCCAGCATGACAGCGGTCGCGGCGGTCATCCCCGCCTTCAACGAGGAAGCCACCATCCGCGAGGTGGTCGAGCGCACCCTGCGCCAGGTCGCGCGGGCGATCGTGGTGGACGACGGCTCGCGCGACGGCACTGTTGCGGCGCTCGACGGGTTGCGAGTCACGGTTCTGCGCAACGAGCGCAACCGCGGCAAGGCCGAGAGCCTGATTTGCGGCATCAACGAAGCACTCAGGCAGGGGGCCAACGCGATCGTAACGCTCGATGGCGACGGGCAGCACCCGCCCGAGGAGATCCCGCGGCTGCTCGCCGCGCATCGGGCCGAGCCGCACGCGATCGTGATCGGTACCCGGCTGCACGAGTCCCGAAACATTCCCGCGGACCGCTACGTCGCGAACCGCTTTGCGAATTTCTGGATCGCCTGGGCCGCAGGGCAGCGCCTCGAGGACAGCCAGAGCGGGTTCAGGGTCTATCCCGCCGCGACACTGCAGGAAGTGCTGCCGCGCTGCCGCTACGCCTTGGGATTCGTATTCGAGAGCGAGATCCTGATCGAAGCCG
>Ga0316620_10000548_pt1 | contig 15211 bp, 13 predicted proteins | sample OWC_Aug_M1_C1_D5_FD_207651 | JGI IMG/M metagenome (GOLD analysis project Ga0316620, IMG submission 207651) | Wetland soil microbial communities from Old Woman Creek delta, Ohio, United States - OWC_Aug_M1_C1_D5_B | ecosystem: Environmental > Terrestrial > Soil > Wetlands | place: USA: Ohio... | reverse complement strand
GTGGAAATCTGGCACCTGGGGAGAACCCACCGGCCGTGAGGCGAGGGTGACCTGCCGGTTGACTGTTGCCACTGGATTCAAACGTCCTTCCGCAGCTCGCCCTTCAAACAGCGCGCTCAGACGCCACGGTGCAGCTATCTTTTCCTGCGCACGAAGAGCAGAGCTCCGCCGACCACGATCGCACTGACTCCGGCCCAGATCGGGATGTTGACCGTTTCCTTGTCTTTGACCGAGAACTCGAACGGGCCGAGCTTCGCGTCGTGGGTCGTCTTGGTGTAGGTAATGCCGCCGTACACCAGCCCAATAATGCCGGCGGCGATCAACAGGACTGCCACGATCTTGAATACGCTCACTTTGCCTCCTTCTGCCGAGCTCCGGCAGGGGTCAGACCAGCTCCACAGGACCTGCGACTCGCAGCGACCGAGACGCGCGCCGACGACCTGGCCGCGGTTCTGCACAGCTCGGGGCCTCATCACAGCCAGCTCTTGCCAGGACGGCGGCCGCGCCGCCCCACGACTTCGTCGCCGGCAAGTCGCCCTAGAGGACGCGTCGGCCGGAGACGAGCCGGACAATCACAACGATCACCGCCACCACCAGCAGTATGTGGATCAAGCCGCCCAGCGTGTGGGAGGTGACCAGGCCGATCAACCACAACGCCAGAAGAATGGCCAGAATCGTCCACAGCATCTCAGTCCTCCAGTTCTAGTACCCCATCTTGCCGACGAGGAGCTCGTTCTTCACATCCTTGACGCCCTTGGTGGTGCGTGCGAAGCGTTGCTCGGTGCTCTTGATCGCCTCGGAGCTGACACAACCGATCAGCGTCACCACCCCCTGCGAGGGGGAACGTAGATGTCCTATGACGGCTGCGCGCTTCCTGTCCAGGAGCTACCTTCCCTTCCCGCACACGTGTCGAGTCGAGCTCCTCGCCCTACCGCTTGTTTCGGACCAGCGGTTTCGCCTGCGCGGCCTGGCGCTTGGCCTTCTGTCGCGCCTCGAGCTGTTGCGTCGCCTTGCGCTGCTGCTGCTGCAGTGCCTCGCGCTCGACCCCATGGCGCTTCTCAACCTGGACGCGCTCGGCTTGCCCGCGCACCTTGGCAGTCTCCTGTCGTTGGATCCTGTCGAGCTTTCGCTGCTCTTCCGCCTGGAACCGCGCCAGCTCCTGCTGCTCACGGCGCTCCTGCTTCTCGAGCTGCTTTTCGTCGGTGGGCGGCACCTGCTCAGCCCGAGGGGCGACCACCCGGTCGGGTGCGTCGCGACGTTCCACCGGGGGCTTGGCAGCACCCGTGCCCGCAGCAGGTGTTTCGGGGCGCAACCCCGCGTTGACGCGCGGGCCGACGCGTACCTTCTCGAGCTGCTGCCGCTGGGGCCGATAGATCCGCACCTCGTCCCGTTCCACCGCGGAAGGCGCCTTTGCCGGCGCCGCGGCAACCCGGCGTTGCTGCACGCGTTGGCCAGTTGCCTGCTCGATCCGGCGCACGTCGACGCCGCGGTTCACCACCCGGTCGCCGTCGTTGGCATAGCTGGTGATGTTGGTGGTTTCGCGGATGATACTGACGTTGCGCGCCGTCGGCACCAGGTACTTCGAGACGTGAACCTCGAGGAAGGAACGCTCGGGCACGAAGCTGTAGTGGTCGGGCTGAATGCCAATGCTCAGGTCGAATCCGCCGAGCCGCATGCCAAAGCCCATCTCGTAGCCGACCTCAGGCGGCAGCGGGGCCCAGCCGACGTACCCCCCACCGTGCTGCCAGGAGACCCAGGCCGGCGCCCAGATCGTGCCGGGGACCCAGAGCCAACCGAAGCGCGGATCCCACGCCCAACGGCCGTAGTGGTAAGTGGCCCAGCCGAACGGCTCGAAGGAGACCCAGGTCCAGCCGTATTCGGTGACCACCCAGCGGCCGTCGGTGTACGGGCGCCAGTAGGGGCGCACGTAGCGCGGGAACCAGGCCCAACCGTAGTCGCGGGTCATCACCCAGTCGCCCCAGGGCGAGAGCTCGTCGTAGAAGAAGCCGACCTCGTCCCGCGGCGAGGGCCAGCTGTCGTAGCCACGGTCGTAGTCGTAGCCCGGCGGCGGGCCCTGGGGAGGGCCGTAACCCGGCGATTGACCGTAGACCGAGCAGCTGCTGACGGCTCCCAAAACGAGGGCGATGGTTGCCAGTCGGATCGGTTTCATGGAGTCCTCCTTCGATCGGGTTGTCCGCGTTTCACGATCCACCGTCCCTTCCCGGACGTGTCTCGAATCTAGCGCCCGTGCACCCCGCCGGGAAGCGCACTTACTACCCGGGAAGAGAACCGCGACGTAGGTAGAAAACACCCCTTCGGCGAGTGCTCTCGATCATCGAACCTCGCGCCGCCGCCGCTCCGCACGCGCCTGGAACCGCGCCGCTCGCCTCCGGCAGCGCCTGCATCGCCAGGTACTGGTCGATCCCGTCCTCGATCTCGCGGGGGAAGTCCGGCGCCTGCCCGACAAGTCGCTCCTTGTAGACGCGGAGCATGATCTCGCGGAAGACCGGCAGCGCTGTGCGCCCGCCGGTTTCCCTCTCCCCCAGGGGGCGATTGTCGTCGAAGCCGATCCGGACCGCGACGGTGATCCCCTGTGTCCCGTAAGTGGACCCCACGAACAGCGCATCGCGAAAACCACTCGTCGTCCCGGTCTTACCCATTACCGGAATCGGGAAATCGCGGGCGTCGAGGCTGTGGGCGGTGCCGTCGGGGAGACGAACCACACCCCGGAGCCCCTCCTGGATCGCAGCCAGGGCCGCGGAGGGGATCGCCCGCGCGCCCCGCGGTGCCTCGTACAGCCCGTCGCCGGAGAGGTCGGTCACATGATCGATGACGTGCGGTTCCGCCAGGACGCCCGAGGCAATGGCACGATAGGCGTCCGCCAGCTCCAGCAGAGGCACCTCCGACGCCCCGAGGGCCGTGGACAGGTAGGGTCGCAGAGCGGTGCGGATCCCCATCTGGTGGGCGGTCCGGATCACGGTGTCCACGCCGATCTCACGCGCGATCCACACGGCCGCGGCGTTGCGCGACTCGGCCAGGGCCTGCCGCACCGGAATCGGACCCTTGAACTGGTTGTCGTAGTTGGCAATCCACTTGGTACTACCATCGCTTCCCAGTGGCACTTCGATGGGCTCGTCGGGCACCTCGGTGTCGAGGCCCATGCCCGACTCGAACGCGGCCAGGTAGACCAGCGGCTTCATCGCTGAACCTGGCTGGCGCAGCGAGCCCGTGACGCGGTTGAAGTCAGAGTAGTGCGCGTCGCGATCCCTGTAGACCTGCCGCCCGCCAGCCTCGGCCAGGATCGCCGCATCCGCGTTGCCGAGCACGACCACCGAGCCCTGGATCAACCCCTTCCCCTTGGGGTGCCGCTTCTCGTACCGAGCTAAACCGTGCTCGAGAGCTTCGTTCACGATTGTCTGCACGCGTGCGTCGACCGTCGAGTGGACCGCGATCCGCCCCTGGAACAGGTCTTCGACCCGGCAGCGACTCCCGCCACGCTGGGCCATTTCGTAGAGGACGTGCTCGATCGCGGCGGGAGCGTCGGTCTTGATCGGGTTGTGAAGGGCGACGCAGACCGGTTCGCCCTGGCAGCGCCTTGCGAGGCTCTCCGGGATATACCCGTTGCGCGCCATCAGGGCGAGAATCCGGTTGCGGCGGCCCAGCACCCGCTGGTTGCCGGGCTCGGGGGCGTAGTCCCGCGGCGACTTACCGATCGCAGCCAGGAGCGCCGCCGTGCCGGCGTCGTCCGCCGTGTAACTCGACAAGACCTTGCCGAAGTAGTACTCGGATGCGGCGGCATAGCCGTAGCGGCCGTTGCCCAGGTAGATGAAGCTGGCATAGCGCGCGAAGGTCTCGCGCTTGGCCCGCTCCAGCGACCCGTACCGTCTGCACATCTCCTGCTCGAGCCAGAGCGTCAGACGGATCTCCTCCATCTTGCGAAGGAGCTTGTTCGTGGCGGGGGCTCCCAGGACCATGGAGAGGAGCCGAGGCGGCGCCAGGCCGGCGTGGAAGATCGCGTCCCCGTCGGCGCGGCTCATCAGGTCCTGCAGGAAGTAGCCGCGGACCAGCTGCTGCGTGAGCGTCGAGCCCCCTTGCGGCAGGAGCAGCCGCAGCTCGTGATCGCCCTTCCGCCATTCATCCAGCGAGCGCGCCGCCGTCTTCTGGACCACCCGCGGCAGCACCAGGTAGTCCACGCCCGAGTGGGAGAAGAAGCGCTTGTCCTCGGCGGCCAAGATGGCCTGGCGCAGGATGAGAGGCACCTCGTCGTAGGTCACGACCCGGCGGTACTCGCGCGCCAGCTCGATCAGCACCGTGCCATTTGCGTCGCGGACGACGCCGGTCGTCGGCGGCTCAAAGCGGATGAACGGCTCGAGGTTGGGCACGCCGGCGCGGTCGAGGTACACGTGGTAGACCAGCCATGCCGTCGGAAACAGGAGCAGCGCCGCCGGAAGGAGCGCAACGACGAGGAGCACCGCTCGGCGTCGCCGCGTGAGTCTCAGCTGTGCGGCCAGGCGCCGGGCGAGGCGCAAACGCGCGAAAACGGCCCGCATCCGCTCGCGGCCCGCGGCGGCTGGCCTCGCAGGCTCCGTCTCGGCTGACTGGGGCGAGAGGCCCGGTGGATTCGGGCCGAGGCTTGCGCCCGAGACGGCGCCCTGGGTCCAGTGACCGTCAACCCGGAGCACTACGGTCATGACCGACCTGGGAGCATGTGGTGCTTCCTTCCGTTCCCTCGCCACCCCACCGTGCCGCAGACGACGACGCACACGACTTCAGTCTCGAACCGACTCACGACGCCGTCCCTTCAGCCCCTTGCCGAGCTCTTCTTGAATCTAGCTCTCGTGCACCCCGCCCGGAAGCGCACTTTCTACCCGGGAGCAGGACCGCGACGTGGGTAGAAACCACCCCTCCGGCGACTGCCTTCGAGAGACAAGAAAGCGACCTCCCACGCGCCGGCCGCGGGAGAGGTCGCCAGTCGAAGTCGAGGTTCTCGAGTGCGAGCCCTACTTGGCAGGCACCTGGATCGGTACGACAGCCTTCACCGTGACGCGTCGGTTCTGGGCACGGCCCTCCTTGGTCGCGTTGTCGGCGCGGGGCTGGGTGTCCGCCACGCCCTCCACCGTCGCGATCCGGGAGGCGTCGATGCCGTGCTCGACGAGGTACTTCTTGACTGACTGGGCGCGGTTCAGGGACAGGGTGTCGTTCCAGGCCCTCGAGCCGGTGCTGTCCGTGTGCCCTACGATGTGGACTTCCATGGCGCCCGTCTCCTTGAGCGTCTTCAGAGCCGCGTCGAGGGCAGGTTCTCCGCTCTCAGGAATGGCCCACTTGTCCGTCACGAAGCGCAGCACGCTTTCATCCAGGTCGATGGTGATCATCCGTGGAGGAGGAGGCGGCGGTGGTGGTGGCGGAGGTGGCGGAGGTGGCGGTGGTGGTGGCGGAGGTGGCGGAGGTGGCGGAGGTGGTGGTGGTGGTGGCGGAGGTGGCGGAGGTGGCGGAGGTGGTGGTGGAGGAGGGGGAGGAGGAGGTGGTGGTGGTGGAGCCACCGCCTGGGCAGGAGCGGGCCTGGCCGCGGGGAAACGCACCGACAGGCCCGTACGCACGTCCCACATGTCTTGGCTGGGCTGGCTGTCCAGGTAGTGGTACGCGCCCTGGATCGCCCAACCGATGGCATCGGTGAAGTAGTACCTGTAGCCGATCGCACCGCCGAGCGTGTACCCGTCGTCGGCGACGTCGTCGAGGTTGTAGTGGTTCCCACCCGAGCTCAGGTCCAGGTCACCACTGACGATCGTGTAGCCCAGGTTGACCTGGCTGTAGAGCAGGCCCTTGTCGCCGGTCTCCCAGATGAACTCCGGACCCAGCTCGAACACGTGCATGTCGTTACCGGCGCTTGCCTCCGACTCCAAGTCGCCTGACGGGGTCCACTCCAGCTCGTAGTCCGCTGGCACGAAGATGAACCCTAAGTGCAGACCCAGTCGGCCGGTGAAGTACCACCCGGCGTCCAGGCTGCCCATGAAACCGTCCTCCAGCTCCGCTGTTCCGGCGAGCGGCCCGGCGACAAATTCGTCGGAGCCGGCCGGGAACATATAGCCTGGAAGGACTGAGACATAGCCAGTGTCCTCCTGGGCAAAGGCCGTGAGGCCCGCCAGGACGAGCAGAGCGCCAATCAAGTATCGTCTCATCACTCCCTCCCTTCTCGGAAAAGTCGACGTCGCAACCTGGCCCAAACGGTGACCCCGTGCACGTCCGATCTCAACCGGAATGCACCTCCGCGCCGCGTCTTGCCAGGATCGTCGAGCGCATCACAGCTCTCCAAGCCTAGTACCTCATGTTGCCGACGAGGAGCTCGTTCTTCACATCCTTGACGCCCTTGGTGCCGCGTGCGACGCGCTCCGCGGTGCTCTTGACCGTCTCGGAGCTCACGCGACCGATCAGCGTCACCACCCCCTGTGAGGAGCTCACGTCAATGTCCCCGGCCTTGACCTCGGAGTTGGCGATGAGCTTGGCCTTCACCTTCGAGCTGATCATCACGTCGTCGACCCAGCTCCCGACCGTTCTCTCCCCAACCGTGAGGTCGTTCACCACACCGCCCACACCTTCCGTGCGCCATGCGACCCGCCCGGCCTCGCGCCGGGCCTCCTCGGTGTCCACCACGCCGGTCAGGTACACGACGCCCTCCCGGGTCTCGACCTCCACCTGCCGAGCCTTCACCTTGTCGTTCGCCTCCAGCGACGCCTGGATCACCGACGTGATCCCCGAGTCCGCATTCCGCGTGCCCTTGTCCACCATCGTGGATGCGCACCCGGCCAGCGCCAGCAGCCCGACACCGACCAGAGAGCCTGTCACTCCGACGACTACGCGCTTCATGTCCATGAGATACCTCCCTTTCCCGATCTGTCTCCAACCTAGCCGCCCCATCCCCCTCCGGGAAGCGCACTTACTACCCGGGAGCTGGACCACGCCGTGGGTAGAAACTACCTCTCCAGCCGCAGCACCAGATCGCGGACCGCCACGCGTGATGGCGCCTCGAAGTCGACTCTCAGACCGCCAGGTAGGTGGAGGTCGCCTACCGTCAGGTCGCCGGCGAGGCCGGCGGCAGGGATCGTCGCCTCGAGCCTGGCGCCGGTGTCTGATGCGACCCGGAGCGCGCCTTCTCCCTCAGCTCGCCGTGGCAGAAGGTGCAGCGGCTCCCGACGAAGACAAGGACGCCATTCTCGACGCCTCGAGGATCGGCCTCGTACAGCTTTCGCTCAAGAGTGCCCTCGGCGGGGAATGACGTGTGACTGGTACGGCGCCCGCTACTTCCGAAAGTATTCCCGGACCTTCGCCGCGACCTGGCGATCTGTCATCTTGTCAACTGTTTGCACGGCGACGATGCGCCCGCCGAGCTTCTTCTTCTGGAGGCGCTTCTTCAGCTCGTCCTTCGCTTCGCCAGGACCGAATATCAGAATCGCTTCGGCATCACCAACGGACGCGATGACCTCATCGTAGTAGACACGCAGACGGTCCGTGAATACCCTCTGGCGGATGTCGTCTGCCTGAACGTCCTGTGACGCATAGCGGCTTGTCGAACGCACACCCGCCAAGCGTCCTGGCTGCTTTTCGACCTCTGACTCGATCTCCCGTGTCTCTTCACCTTGCTCCGAAACCGCCACGATCACTGCTTTCCGGTGGTCAATCCACAAACCCACTACCGTTTGCATGACTCTTCTCCATTCTTGACACGGTTCGTTTGCTCCTCGTGCTCGAGGGGCGTCGCAGCGCCCCGAGCTTGCATCGTCGCCGCCGCGTGGCTGCTCGCAATGGCAGTTGCCTCCCCCTCAACGCGCCCTCCGGCCATCTCATGCACAGGACGACACACCGCGGAGGAGCCCCGCGAGCCCGGCCGGTGGGAGCGCGGCGGCGAACAGGTAACCCTGATAGGCGTCGCAGCCGTTCGCGCGGAGGAATCCGAGCTGGTCAGAGGTCTCGACGCCTTCCGAGAAGACGCCGACGTAGTTCGTCACCTGGCCCTGCTCGTCGTGGACGACAGTGATGGAGAGCAGCTCCGGGTAGATCGCGCCGTTCTTACGGTTCCAGATCTCGCCTTCCCAACGCCCGCGGTCGAGGATCGACGCCCACAGCTCCTCGTAGAACGTCTGGTCGTGACGGCCAGACCGGAGGACGCTCGCCAGCCGTCCAACCACCTCCGCCGCGGCGGAGCCGGTGATCTCGCAGAAGGCTTTGTTCACCGCCAGGATGCGGAGCTTCGGGTCGGTGATCATGATTCCTTCCGTGGTGTTCTCGACAGCAACGCCAGAGAGCCGCAGGCCCTGTCCGGCAGGTTCCCGCTCGGCGGCCTCGACCCGCAGGCGGCCATTCATGCCACTATCAGGATCCTCGGTTGCTGCCAGCGCCTCGCTCCAACCTGCGACGGGTGGCTTCTGGCGCCGCCTGAGAGCAGGCCGGGCGCCGGGGCTTCCACGGAGTCGCCCCGGCTTTGTCACGCTCACGTCGTGGGCTTCGTCTCCGCTGCCTTGGGGTCCCGAATGGAGTGCCGGTCGTGCTCTTATCATGACAGGTCCCTTCCCCACGGTCCTTCTCAGCCCCCTCTCGCCGAGCGGGGAGAGGCTTTCGAGCGGGACTGATCCGCCCTACTTCTTGACCGCGTTGGCACCCCTGTTGCTCAGCTCGCCGGCCTTGCGACGCGCCTTGCCAATGTTCTCTTGGGCCGCGCCCTCGGCCCGCTGCCGAGAGCCCTCCCGCTCCGATGCGCTGTCACCCGTGATGATGCCGACGATTTCCTTCCCCCGCCCTTCCAGCTTCTTGTCCTTGCCGCGCGCTTCTTAGTGTCCCATGGCGTCTCCCTTGCGGATTCCCTGGATCCCTGTCGTGGCCGGGCGCCATGCTGTCGAGGCATCCCGAATGTAGTTCCCTGGCGCAACGCCGGGAAGCGCACTTTCTACCCGGGAGCAGGACCGCGACGCGAGTGGAAACTACCCGTCCGGAGACCGCCACCGACCGCCGACCGTCGCGCCGCCGAGTCGGCTCGCGATCCGTCGGACCCCGAACGTGCGCCAAGGCACTCGACGGGCCGCTCGAATCGCTCTCAGGAGTGGCAGACTCAAGCCATCAGGAAACGAAGGCCCTGTCCCGAGTTGCACCCATGCTGGCGAGATCCTAGACTATGGGAGAAGCCTGGAGGTTGACAGCGGTGGAAGCCGAGGTTCCGATTCTGTCCGAAAGCGACGTCCTTGAGAGATGTCCCACCGGGATCAAGGGGCTCGACGAGGTCACCGAGGGAGGGCTCCCGCGCGGCCGCCCGACCCTGGTCGCCGGTCACGCGGGCTGTGGCAAGACCCTGCTCGCGATGGAGTTCCTGGCGCGAGGCGCGCACCAGTACGGCGAGCCCGGCGTCTTCGTCTCGTTCGAGGAGGACCAGAAGGACCTGTTCAAGAACTTCCAGTCCCTGGGCTTCGACCTCCGCGACCTCGTCGCCCGCAAGCTCCTGGCGATCGACTGGGTGCGCGTGGAACGGAGCGAGATCCAGGAGACCGGCGAGTACGACCTCGAGGGCCTGTTCATCCGGATCGGGGCCGCGGTCGACCGGGTCGGCGCCAAGCGTATCGTCCTGGACACGATCGAGTCGCTGTTCGCGGGCCTGACCAACGACGGGATCATCCGCGCCGAGCTGCGGAGGCTGCTCCGGTTCCTCAAAGAAAAGGGCCTCACGACGATCGTCACCGGCGAGGCGGGCGGCAGCGGGCGCTTCACCAAACAGGGGATCGAGGAGTATGTCTCGGACTGCGTGATCGTGCTCGACCACCGGGTCGACTCGCAGCTCTCGACGCGGCGGCTGCGGATCGCGAAGTACCGCGGGTCCGCCCACGGCACGAACGAGTACCCGTTCCTGATCCAGAGCGACGGCATCGACCTGATCCCCATTACGGCAATCGGGGTCGGGAGCCGCACCACCACCGAGCGGGTGACGACCGGGATCCCGCGGCTCGACACGATGTTCGACGGGCTGGGGGTCTACGCCGACAACAGCGTGCTGATCACCGGTACCGCGGGGACGGGCAAGACGACGCTGGTGAGCCACGCCGTGGACGCCGCCTGCCGCGCCGGGCGCAAGGCGACGTTCTTCGCGTTCGAGGAGTCCGTCCCGCAGATCCTGCGCAACCTCCGCTCCGTCGGTGTCGACCTCGGTCCCTGGCAGGACCGCGGTCTCCTGCAGTTCCACGCCTCGAGACCCGACCTGTGCGGGCTGGAGATGCACCTGCTGACGATCGAGGCCGAGGTCGCGAAGTTCGAGCCTGCCGTCGTGGCCCTGGACCCGATCACGAACTTCGTCAACGTGGGCAACGCGATCGAGGTACGGCAGATGCTGACGCGCCTCGTCGACTTCCTGAAGGCGCGCGGTGTCCTGACGCTGATGACCAGCTTGACCCACGGAGGGGCCGAGCTGGAGGCGACCAACGTCGCGATCTCGTCCCTCGTGGACACGTTCGTGGTCCTCGGCTGGGTCCGCTCGGAGGGTGAACGGAACCGCTGCCTGAACATCGTGAAGTCCCGGGGCATGGCCCACTCCAACCAGACGCGCGAGTTCCGCATCACCTCCGCGGGCATCCAGATTCAGGACGTGTACACGGGCGCGGGTGGGCTGACCGGAGCCGCGCGGGCGGCACAGGAGGCGCGGGAGCGGGCCGAGGCCGTGCGGCTGGAGCAGGACGTCGAGCGTCGCAGGGCCCTGGTCCACACCCGCCAGGAGGCCTTCAAAGCGCGGATGAGGTCGATGCAGGCCGAGTTCGAGGCCGAGCAGGCGGCGATGCTGCAGCAGATCGCCCAGGACGAGGCGTCGCGAACGAGCGCCATCGAGGAGTCGCAGGCCCTGGCGGACCTGCGACACTCCGATCGTGAGGCGAACGGAGACGGAGACTGATGGAGGACCGGATGACGGACGTGGACGCCGGCACCGCCGGGGACGCCGGCGACGTCTGGCAGCTGACCCTCTACGTGGCCGGTCGTACCCCTCGGTCCGTGGCTGCGCTCGACAACCTGAAGCGGATCTGCGCGGAGCACCTGGCCGGGCGCTATCGGGTCGAGGTGGTAGACCTGGTCAACCAGCCCGATCGGGCACAGGGGGACGAGGTGCTCGCGATCCCGACGCTCGTGCGCAGGCTCCCTCCGCCGCTGCGGAAGATCATCGGGGACCTGTCGGACACGGAGAAGGTGCTCGTCGGGCTGCAGCTCCGCCCGGGCGGGGGGTGATCCATGGCCGGTGACGACCGCACAGGACCCGTGGAACCCGATTCCCTGCCGGACGCTCCAACCGGGCCCTCGCCCGACCGCTACCTGCTGCGCCTCTACGTGGCCGGGATGAGCCCCCGGTCACGGCGCGCGCTCGAGAGCCTGCGCGACCTGCTCGAGCGGGTGCTCGCCGGCAGCTACGACCTGGAGGTCGTCGACATCTACCAGGAGCCCGATGAGGCCCAGAAGAACCAGATCGTCGCCGCACCGACGCTCATCAAGAGCGCGCCGAGTCCGGTGAAGGTCTTGGTGGGCGACATGTCGGACACACGCCGGCTGCTCATCGGGCTTGACGTGGCCCTGCTCGAGAGACAAGGGCTGCAGGATGCCAGACCGGACGACGACTGAGGTCGAGGCGCTCCGGGCCAGGCTCGAGGTCGCGGAGGAGACCCTTGCGGCCATCAGGACCGGGGCCGTCGACGCCCTCGTCGTCGAAGGTCGGGAGGGCCGGCACGTCTACACCCTGGACGGGGCCGACCAGGTCTACCGGGCGCTCGTGGAGCGCATCGAGGAAGGGGCGGGCGCGCTCACGACCTCCGGCGTCGTGCTGTTCTGCAACGAGGCCTTGGCTCGCCTCCTCGGGCGACCTCTGCGATCGGTCACTGGCCACTCCTTGCGGGACTTCCTGGCCGCCGAAAGCCGCGACCGGCTGGCCGCTCTGATCGCCGAGGCTACCGCGGGGCGCCCCGCGCGCGGCGAGCTGGTGCTCGAGAGCCCCACGGCAGGGGCGGTGCCGGTCGCAATCGCTCTGACCTCGTTTCCCGCCTTCGGCGAGACCTCCCTAGCCGGGATCGTCTCGGACCTGCGCGAGCAGAAACGACGGGAAGCCGAGATCAACCGCCTGGCAGACCAGCTCCGGGTGCTGGCCGCTGAGCTCTCCTTCGCGGAGGTGCGCGAACGAAAGCGTCTCGCGAAGGTCCTGCACGACCATGTGCAACAGCTCCTCGTCGCCGCCCGCATGCAGGTCGAGCTCGCGCGTCGGACCGACGACTCCAGCCGGCATGCCTTGCTGCTCGGGGAGGCCGAGTCCATCCTGCAGGAGGCGACCGCTGCATCCCGGTCGCTGGCGAGCGAGCTCAGTCCGCCGGTCCTGCACGAGGCCGGACTGGCAGGCGGGCTGACCTGGCTGGCGGCCCGGTTCGAGGAGCAGCACCAGTTCGCCGTCCACGTGCAGGCAGAGACCAACGCCGAACCGGCCCGGGAGGAGATTCGCGGCCTCGTCTTCGAGTGCGTCCGCGAGCTGCTGTTCAATGCGGTGAAGCACTCCGGCGAGCGCGAGGGGTGGGTGACTCTCACGAAGGGGCCGGATGGCACTCTCGAGGTCGTCGTCCGCGACCAGGGAAAGGGCTTCGCACCGGACGCGGTCCGCGACCGCCCGGTTAACCAGCTCACGTTCGGCCTGTTCAGCATCGAGCAGCGCCTGGCGTACATCGGCGGACAGATGACGGTCGATGCTGCGCCGGGCCGCGGCACCACGGTCCGGCTGTCTGCGCCCCGGGGCCGCGCGCCCTCGCTGCCGGTGTCCGTGCCTGCGACTCCCAAGCGCCCGACCGGCATCGGGGAACCCGGCGCCGGTACCGCCCGAGAACGGAGCATTCGCGTGATCCTCGCCGACGATCACCAGGTCGTTCGCCAGGGTCTCGCCGCCCTCCTCCGCCTCGAGCCAGGGCTCGACGTCGTGGCCGAGGTGGCGGACGGGGCGGGTGTGATCGACGCCGTCGCGCGGCTCGCACCTGACGTGGTGCTCATGGACGTGAACCTCGGCGAGATGAGCGGCATCGAGGCGACCCGGGTCGTCACGGCGCACCACCCGAGGGTGAAGGTCATCGGCCTGTCCATGCACGTGGACCCCGAGGTGGCTCGCGTGATGCTCGCGGCGGGTGCGGTAGCTTTCCTCGCCAAGAGCGGCAACGTCCAGGACGTGGTCGACGCGATCCGCGCGGCAGCTCGGCCGAAGAGACGGCAGAGGAAGCAGCACACGAAACGGTGAGGCGTGAAATGCCTGCGACTCGTGGTCCGCGGAGGTGCTCGCATGTTCTGGATGCCCCGGCGCGCACTTTGGCTCGCGATCGCGACCACGATCGCGTCTGCGGGGGCGGCCCAGGAGTCGGTTCCAACGGCGCCCGACCCCGGGCCTGACCGTCCCTCCCTGACCCTCGTTCTCTCCGGCGGAGGCGCCCGCGGCGCGGCCCAGGTCGGCGTGCTCAGGGTTCTCGAGGAGCTCCGGGTCCCGGTCGACATGGTAGTTGGCACCAGCACGGGCGCCATCATCGGCGGGCTCTACGCAACCGGCTGGTCGCCCGACGAGATCGAGGAGCTGATTCTCGCGGTGGACTGGGACAGGATCTTCAGCGACCGCGTCGACCGTACGGAGAAGTCGTTCCGGCGCAAGCAGGACGACCATCCCTTCCTGATCCAGACCAGGATGCGCTTCAAGGGCTGGAAGCCGTACCTCCCGCCGGGCATGCTCGGCGGGCAGCGACTCGAGCTGCTCCTACGTTCGATCGAATTCCGCTCGACCGCCGAGACCGACTTCGACCGCTTCCCAATCCCGTTTCGCGCGGTCGCCACCGACCTCGTCACCGGCGAGGTCCGGGTCATCGGCAGCGGCAGCCTGGCCGCCGCCATGCGCGCCAGCATGGCTGTCCCCGGCGTCTTCTCACCGGTCGACTTGGGCGGCCGCCTGCTGGTCGACGGCGGGGCGGTGGCCAACCTGCCAGTCGGTGTGGCCCAGGCGCTGGGCGCCGGACAAATCGTCGCGGTCGACATCTCGAGCCCGCTGGACGCTACGAAGAAGGAGCTCGGCTCGGTATTCGGCGTGGTCAGTCAGCTGACGAACTTCCTCACCGTGGGCAACTCCGCCGAGGACGTCAAGCGCCTCCGGCCGGGCGACGTGCTCATCACCCCGGACCTCGGCGACCTCAGCTACGCCGACTTCAAACGGGCCCGCGAGGCGATGTCGACCGGCGAGGCGGCCGCCCGGGCGGTGGCCGAACGGCTGCGTCAGTTCTCCGTCTCAGAGGTCGAGTACGCGGCCTTCCAGGTGCGCAAGCACCGCCGGTCGGCTGACGACCTGGTGATCGACGAGGTGGTGATGGAGAACACCAGTCGGGTGGCCACCGAGGTGGTCCGCCAGGAGCTCCACGTCCCGCTCGGCCGACCAGTTGACGACGGCAGCCTCGAGCACGACCTCCTGGCACTGTACGGCCTCGACTTCTTCGGGCTCGTCACCGACAGACTGGAGCGCAGGGACAACCGCACCCGCCTCGTCGTCGCGACCCCGCCCATGCCTCAAGGACGGGCGAGCCTCCAGTTCGGCCTCAGCGTGGCGGACGACTTCAGCGGCGGCACCACCTACGGGGCCCTCATTCGCCATCATGTGCTGCCCCTCAACCGCCGCGGCGGCGAGTGGCAGAATGTGCTCCAGCTCGGCAGCACTGTAGGCCTCGCCAGCGAGCTGTACCAGCCACTCGACTACGGCCTGCATTGGTTTGTCGCCCCCTCCGTCGAGCTCCGTCGCCGCACGCAGTCGACCTGGTCGCAGGGCCACGAGGTAGGCGAGTATCGTTTCAAGACCGCTCACGGCCGGCTCGACCTGGGCCGCGTGCTCGGGAGCTGGGGCGAGGTCCGTCTGTGCGCCTTCGCCGCCGACGACAGCGGCGAGACGCGGATCGGCCTCTCGCCGTTCCCTGACACCGACGCACACCTGTTCGGCGGCGTGCTCCAGCTCCGCGTCGACACCCTCGACTCGGCCGTCTTCCCGCGCCACGGCACAAACCTGGTCGCCTCGTACACCCACGGGCTCGAAGCGCTGGGGTCGAACGTTGCGCACCGCCAGGTCGCGCTCGATTTCGACCAGGCATGGACCTTCGGCAAGTCCATTCTCAGGCCAGGTGTCGAGGTGGGCGTCAACCTCGAGGACGAGGCG
>Ga0316620_10000547_pt1 | contig 15256 bp, 7 predicted proteins | sample OWC_Aug_M1_C1_D5_FD_207651 | JGI IMG/M metagenome (GOLD analysis project Ga0316620, IMG submission 207651) | Wetland soil microbial communities from Old Woman Creek delta, Ohio, United States - OWC_Aug_M1_C1_D5_B | ecosystem: Environmental > Terrestrial > Soil > Wetlands | place: USA: Ohio... | reverse complement strand
ATCGTAGTTCTCGGGACGCCAGGCGCCGAGCGCCGTCACGATGTCGAGCGGCGCGTCGAGCAGCCGCGTCGCGGGCGTGACGAGGCGCTCGTCGAAGGCGCGCGCATACAGGAAGGGCTTGAGCGTGGAGCCGGCCTGGCGGCGCGCGCGCACGCCGTCCACGTGGCGCGCGCTCGACGCGGCGCCGCTCCCGCCCACCCAGGCGCGCACCTCGCCGCTCGCGTTGTCCACGACCAGCGCAGCGGCGTCGCGCACGTTGCGGTCGTCGAGCTCGCGCACCTGCCGATCGAGCACCGCGGCGACGAGACGCTGCAGCGGAGCATCGAGCGTCGTCACGACCCGCGCGCCGCGCGCGCCGTCGAGGAGCCGCGCGGCGAGATGCGGCGCGTCGGCGACGCGCGCTCGAATCCCCGGCGGACGCGAGAGCGCCGCGGCCGCAACGCGCTCGATCGTCTCGCAGGGCGCGCCGTCGCCGTCGCTGCGCGCGATGCGGCAGGCGCGCGACGCCACGAGCTCCGGCTTCGCATTCGGCGCGCGCACCAGCGCGGCGAGCAGCGCCGCCTCGGCGGAGCCGAGGCCGTCCGGCTGGCGGTCGAAGAGCCCGCGCGACGCCGCCGCCACGCCCGCGAGCTCGCCGCGGAAGCTCGTGAGATTGAGGTGCGCTTCGAGGATCTCGTCCTTGGTCCAGCGCGCCTCGATCGCGCGCGCGGCGCGCATCTGCCGGAGCTTCACGACGAGACCGCGCGGCGTGGCGTCGGCGCGGAGGTGCGCATCGAGCAGGGACGCGAGCTGCATCGTGAGCGTGCTCGCGCCGCGCACGCGGCCGGCGAGCGCGGCGTCGCGCGCGGCGCCGGCCAGGGCGCGCAGGTCCACGCCGCCGTGCTCGCGGAAGCGCCGGTCCTCGGCAGCGATCAGCGCGGCGACCAGTCGCGGCGCGACCTCGGCGAGCGGCGTCCACGCGAGCCGGCGGCCGTGCGGGTCGATGCGACGCTCGTGCAGCAGCGCGCCGTGGCGATCGAGCAGCACGGCATCGCTGCTCGCGTGCTGCGCGCGCACCTGCTCGAAGGACGGAAGCGGCGGCGGCGCGGTCGCGCGTTCGGCGCCGATCGCGACCACGAGCGCGATCGCCGCGACGACGACGCGCCGCCGCCCGCTCACGGCGCGACCTCGATCGGCGCGTTCGGCCACTCCCCGAGACGCTCGGGTGCGTAGAGCGCCTCGACGCGCGTCGGCGGCAGCTCGAAGTGCCCCGATTGGTTGAGCCGGATCGTGTACTCGGCGCTGAAGCGTCCCTGCGGCGTCCACTCGTAGTAGCGGCGCCACGCATCGTCGCGCGCCTCGGTGAAGGCCGGCCACGCGAAGCCGGACTCGCGCTCGTCGCGCGCGAGCAGCCCGGTGTCGCCGCCGAGGCCGCGGCCGAGCACGCTCGCGCCGGTCGGGAGCGGATCCGCGATCACCACCCACGCCGACTCGGCGTCGGCCTCGACCTCGACGCGCACCCGCGCCACGTCGCCGCGGCTCCACGCGCCGGGCGTGCGCTGCGAGACGGGCTCGATCGTCTTCGCGATGCGGTAGCCGCTCGAGAAGGGCTCGCGCAGCGGCAGCGCGGCGGACGCCTGCGCCAGCGCCCACGGCGCGCCCGTGCCCGTATGGCGGAGTGCGAGCACGGCGCGCGCGTCGGGCCACGGCAACGTGAAGGTCCCGCCCGCGCGCGATTCGTGCCAGTCGATGCGACCCTGCGCGACGCCGAGGCTCGCGTTCGTCTCGCCCGTGACCGGCGTGCTCTCGAAGGCCGCCGAGAAGCGGTCGAGCGCGAGCGTGCCCCAGGCGTTCGCCATCGTGGTGGGCCACGCGCCGCGGCGCTGCAACGCGACGAGCGCACGCACGAGGCGCGGCGCATCGTCGTGCCAGCCCGGCGCGCGCAGCCGCGAGAGCACGAGCCGCGCGGCGTTGACGTCGCTCGTCGCGAGCAGCCAGTCGACCGTGCCGCCGCGGCTCGTCGCGAAGCCGAGCGTCGAGCCCTGGACGTCGAGGCGCGCGCGCAGCAGCGCGTCGGCCTCGGCGAGCCGCGCGTCGCGGCGCGGCAGCGACGGCGTGCGGTCGAGGATCGAGATCCAGTCGAGCAGCGCGCCGTTCGGGAGCAGCCGCGGCTCGAAGGCGATCGCGCTCACCAGCTCGGGCGTCGCGCGGCCGTGTCGGGCCAGCGCGGCGGCGGCGGCGAGCTTGCGCAGCGGAAGATCGGCGGCCTGGATCACCTCGTCGCGTTCGAGCTCGCCCGCGACGAAGCGCGCCAGCGCGCCGAGCATCTTCTCGCGCGGCGCGGCCGGGATCTCCCGGCCGGCCTCGTCGGCGAGCGCGAGCAGGTAGGCGGTGAGCACCACGCTGCCGCGGCGCGGCGGCGGAAAGAAGCTCGCGAGACCGTCGCCGTCGAGGTTCGCGGGCAGCGACTCCATCACGCTGCGCCAGCGTGCGTCGTCGTGGAGCGCGACCGCCACGCTCGCGCGCTGCTCGAGGCACTCGTAGGGGTACTCGCGCATCGCGCGCTCGATGCCGTCGCGGCTCTCGGCGAGCCGCGGCCGCAGCGACACCTCGACGCCGCCGCGCTCCGCCAGCGCGCCGGCCGGACGCTCGACCGTCACCTCCTCGCTCGGTGCGACCTGGAGCAGTGTCGCCTGCACCACGCGCACCGGCACGGCCGGCGCGATGCGCTGCGACACGCGCAGCCGATCGCTGACGCCCGCGCGCGACGACACGTCCACCTCCCAGCCGAGCGCCGGGGCGCCGGCCGGCACCTCGACGTCCCAGCCGACCTCGCGCGCCTCGCCTGCTGCGAGCGATACCTCGAGCGGCGCGAGCGGCTGCGGGAGCCCGGCGACGTTGGCGTGCAGGGTCACGTCCTGCGCGCCTTCGGTGGTGTTGCGCAGCGTGAAGCCCGCGCGGAAGCGATCGCCCTCGCGCACGAGCTTCGGCAGTCCTTCGAGCACCATCAGGTCCTGCGTCGTGCGCAGGCTCGCTTCGCCGGCGCCGAACCGGTCGGCGCCGGCGGTCGCCACCGCGGCGATCCGGAAGCTCGTGAGCGAATCGTTGAGCGGGATCTCGACCGTGGCGTCGCCCGCGGCGTCGAGCGGGACGCGCGCGCGCCACGCGAGCAGCGTGTCGAAGAGCTCGCGCGTCGCGGAGCGTCCGCCGCCACCGCCGCTCGGCACCGCCTTGCGGCCGTAGTGGCGCCGGCCGACGACCTGCATCGACGCGGTCGCATTCTGCACCGCGTACGCGCGCCGGCCCATCAGCGCGTCGAGGAGCTTCCAGCTCGGGTTCGGCGCGAGCTGGAGCAGTCCCTCGTCGACCGCCGCGAGCGCGACCTCCGCGCCGGCCGGCGGCGCGGCGCCCTCCGGCGTGCGCACGGCGATCTTCACGCGCGCCGTCTCGCGCACCCGGTAGGTGGCCTTCTCCGGCTCGACGCGCACTGCGAGCGAGCGCTCGCGCCAGCCGACGCGCAGCTCGGCGATGCCGAGCCGGTAGGAGGGCTTCGCGAGATCCACGAGTCCGGTGGGCGCCGGCGCATCCTCGCGGCCCCGCACCGCGAGCACCGAGACGAAGACGTTCGGCGCGTGCGCCCCGGTGATCGGCACCGCGACCACGGGGTCGCTGCCGTCCAGATGCGTGACGAAGCTCTCGGCCACGCCTTCGCGCTCGACGCTGACCAGCGCCGTCGCCGCGCGGAACGGCATCCGCACCTGAAGCCGTGCGGTGTCGCCGGGCTCGTAACGTCGCTGCTCGGGCAGCACCTCCATGCGGTCGCCGTCGCCCTGCGCGAACCAGCCTTGGCCGTCGCCCGGCACCCAGACGTCCACGTGCGCGACGCTCTCGCGCCAGCGCCAATCCTTGGTGCGCGCCACGAAGACCAGATCGCCCTTCGCGGGCGGCGCGCCTTCGCACGCGAAGCGCCCCGCGGCGTCGGTGCGCGCGCGGCAGAAGGCGCCGATCTTGCGCACCTCCTCGACGTTCTCGTAGGAGTAGAAGCCGCCGACCATGCGCTTGCGCGCCGCGTAGCTCTTGCGCTCGTAGGCGTCGACCTCGACCGGCGCGAGCCGGATCGAGGCGCCCTCGGTGTCGAGCACCGCGCCGGCGAGCTGGATCGCGTCGCGCCCGCCGAGCTCCGACTCGCGCAGCCCGACGACGCGGCTCGACGGCCAGATCGGCACGGTCGTCGCGACGGTCTGCGTCTCGCCGCTCGGATCGCGGAACGCGAGCTCCGCGACGACCTCGAGCGCGCGGTCGGCGAGCGGCAGGCCGGCGATCGTCGCGCGCGCCGTGCCGGCGGCGTCGAGCGGGACGTCCTGCGTCGCAACGGGACCGCGCGTGTCGCCGCCGTCGGGCCGGCGCCACAGCACGCCGAGGGAGCCGTCCTCGCCCCACTCCCACTCGTGCTCCCAGCCCAGGAAGATCTCGTTGTACGCGCGGCGGCGTACGCCTTCCGCGATGCCGCCGTTCTCGAACGCGTAGCCGTCGAAGTCCGGGAACTCGATCGGCGCGCGCTCGCGCACCTGCGTGCGCAGCGTCGCGGTCTGCGACGACGCCGCGCCGCCCGCGAGGTACGAGACGGCGACGTCGAGCGGAACTTCGCGCGTGCGCACCTGCGCCGCGGCCGGCGGCTGGAGCACGCCCTTCATCAGCGGCACGCGGAACGCCTCGACGCGGAAGCTGCCCGACGCGTCCTCGCCGGCGACCGCGCCGTCGGCGTAGCGCAGCTCGACGCGATACGTGCCGAGCTTCGCCTGCGCGGGCACGCTCCACTCGGAGAGCGCGCTGCCGTTCGCGTCCCAGCTGAGCGGCAGCTCCCAGGAGTCGTCGCTGCCGACGTGCTGGATCACGGCCTTCGCGGGCAATCCGTCGGGCGGCGCGAAGGCGAAGCCGGCCTGCACCGGCCGGCGGATCAGGTGCTTCATGTGCACGATCTCGCCGGTTCGGACGAGCGTGCGGGCGAAGATGGTGTGCGCGCGCGCGCTGCGCGGCCTCCACTCGGTGGGCAGCCCGAAGCGCCAGGCTTCGAGCCCTTCGCCCCAGGAGCTGTGCGCGAGACCGAGCTCGCCGTCGCGACGCGCCACGACGAGCACGCCCGAGCGGTAGTCGCTGTAGCCCTGCGTCCCATCGTTGCAGCTCGGCGCCGCGTCGGGCGCGACCAGCGACGGGAAGCGCGCGATGCCGCTCGTGTCCGTGGTGGCTTCGCCGACCGTGGCCCCGTTGCAGTCGGCGATCGTGATCGCGGCGCCGCCGACCGGCTCGGCGTGGTCGAGCGTGGTGACCCAGACGAGCGACGACTCGCGGCCCCACTCGAGGTGCACCGCGAGATTCGTGACGAGCGCGCCCGCCGCGACGAACATCGGATGCGGCGGATCGAGCAGCGCCTCGCCGAGCAGCCGGCTCTCGATCTCGACCACGTGCAGGCCCGGGCCGTCGAGCGGGATGCCGACGAGCTCCGCATCCTCGTTCGTGCTCGGCGCCGGCAGCGTCAGTGTCTTCGGCGCCGCCGCAGCGCCGGACTCCGCCCACACGCTCGCCTCGTCCTTCGCCGTCGCGAGACGGTGCAGCCAGGCGAGCAGCTTCGCGGGCTCGCTCGCATCGATGGTCGCGGCGCGCGCGACGAGATCGCCGCGCAGCTTCGCGTCGGCCGCGACGTGGCGCAGCGCGACCGGCAGTACCGGCGCCGCCGCTTCGATCACGCCGAAGCGCGACGCGAACTTCGCGAGCGGGGGCAGGCGGCCGGTCGCGATCTCGAGCGACGTATCGGGCAGCGCGCGCCCGGCGTCGTCGCGGAGCGACGCGGGGATCTCGGCGCGCAGCTTGGTCTTCGGCGGGAACGGCGCGCGGAACGCGATCGCCTCGACCAGCGGATCGCCCTCGTCGGCATAGACGCGCTCGGCGCTCCAGCTGCGGTCGCCCGCGACGAGGCGGATCTGCGACGCGATCTCCCACGGCACGGGCGACGAGAACGTGAGCCGGATGCGTTCGAGCGGAACGCAATCCGCTTTCTCGTTCTCGCGCGGGCAGAAGAAGCGCGCATGGAAGGCGGGGCGCACCGCGAAGTCGAAGCTCTGCTCACGGTCGCTCGCGACGCCGCTCTCGGTCGCGATGCCGGCGCCCCAGATCAGGGCGAGCTGCGCGTCGGGGGCGAAGCGCTGGCGCGCCTCGAGCACGAGATGGCGCGCGTCCTTCGCGTCCCAGTCGAGGCTCGCGAGCACGGCGTCGCGCTCGTCGCCGTCGACGACGCGCAGGCCGATGGGATCCGGCAGCCCCGCCGCCCGCACGAAGGCGTGGCGCTCGACCGAGTCGCGCGTCGCCGGCGCGTCGAGCTTCACTGCGAAACGCTGATCCTCCGCGATCGGGCCCCACGACGGCTCGATCTCGAGCACCGCGGGCCCGCCCGTCGAGAACTCGAAGCGGTGCGGCGGGTCGATCGCGGCGCCCGCGAGCGTGCGCAGCTCCGGCCGCAGCGTGAAGACGCAGCGCACGCCGCCGGGCAGGTTCTGCTCGAAGGTGTAGACCCAGCTCGACCCGTCGGCCCAGCGCGATGCGCCCTTCGCGCCGCACTCGATCCCGAACGGATCGCGCGCCGCGCGCGGATCGCCGAGCGGCACCACCGGCTCCGAGAAGTGCACCGCGACCTGCCGCACCTCCTTCGCGACACCGGTCGGCGAGAAGGAGTCGACGCGCGCGGCGTGGGCCGACACCGATCCCAGACAGGCGAGAGCGACGGCGACGAGTGACGCGATACTCCGGAAGAGCTCGAGCATGCTGCGACTCTAGCCGTCGCGGTTTCCGCTTGACACGCGCGGGCTCACTCGACTCTAATCGCGAACGCTCGCGCAGACGCTCGCGGTGCAACGCAATCGCCTCGCGAGCGAGCCGGGGGAGCCCCATGCTTTGCCTTCGGACCCTCGTGAGTCGCGCTGCGCTCGTGATCGGACTCGCATTGCTGCCTGGTCCGGCTCGAGCGATCTGCAGCTTCGACGCCACAGACGTGGCGCTCGGGACGGCGACGGAGCTGTGTCCGCAGCTGGTGGACATCTCCAAGGACTGTCTGGGCCGCGCGGAGCCAGAATGCTTCGAAGACCCCGGCGCGCTGCAGAGTTTCGAGACGTGGTTCGTTCAGATCAAGAGCCGTCCCATCGCAGAGCGGCCGCTGCTCGTGCGCATCGGCCCGGGCACCTTCGCGGACTCGAACAGCTGGTTTCTTGCCTGCGGGGACAACGTCGAGTCACCACTCGAGCATGGCTTCACGACGATCCGCGGTGCGGGGCGAAGCGCCACGGTGCTCGATCTGCGGCCGGGCATGGAGTTTCTCTGGGCCCGCATCGGGCTCGTCAGTTGGCTCTGTCACGAGATGCACTTCAGCGACATGACCGTCGAGAGCGAGAAGTACGGCGTGTCCGTCGCGGGCGGCGGCGACACCACCTGGTCTCGAATGGACGTCGAGGTCGGCTCGCCGCTCACCGGAGGGTCGGTCTTGAACATCGGCTGGCAGGAGGAGAGCTGCGGCACGCGGCCCGACGGTTCGCCGTTCGAACACTATCTCTTCGATGTCCGCTTCCGGGTGCGCGCCAAGAATCAGACCAACGTCGGCTACCACGCGCCGTGCGATCACAACTGGTTCTTCTCGGGCGAGATCGACGTGACCGGCGATGCCATCCGGAACGGATCGACGACCGACCTGATCGGAGTCGACGTGAAGGGGGGCGGCCGCTTCGTCGGCCTCGACTCCCGGATCCGCGTCGAAACCGGCGATTTCACGACCGGAGCCCTGGGCAGCGCAGCTGGCGTCACCGGCGTGCACGTCTCCGGGGATGAACGCGAGTTCCACATGCACGGAGGCCTCATCTCCGTGGATGCCAGCGGCCATCCCGGGGCCAACGCAACGGCCATCCACGCGGAAGGGGACACGCACGCACACGCGTTCGGGACCGAGTCGCGGGTCACGGCCGGTCCGCCCGCGACCGGGGTGGCTGCGGGCACGCCTCGGCGACTCTTCGAGCAGGGTGGAATGATCCACTCCACGCAGTTCTGGGGCGCCGCGGCGGATCCGCCGAGAAACGCCGACCACTACCTGTTGTCGCTGCCGGGCGCCGACCTCTTCGTCGAGACCGATTGCAACGCAAGCGGCAACTGCAACGCGAGCGGCAGCGAAGCTCATCTGATGATCATGAACGCCGAGCGGTGCGGCGACCCCGCCGACGCCACCAAGGACCCGTGGTTCGACAACGTCACGCGTGCCTGTCGGACATCGCCGTAGCACGACTGCCTCGAACGGGAGGGACCCCATGCGACATCGAGTTCTGGCCACTGCGTGGTTCCTGGCTGCGAGCGCACTCGCCTTCCACGACGCGAGCGCAGACCCGCGAGTCGCGTCGCTGCGGACGGAGTGCGGGTTCACGGACCCCGATCCCTGCTACGAGACCACGGCCGAGGTGGTCACTTGGATCGAGGCACAGGCGCCCACCGCGAGCGATCCAGTGCTCGTCGACGTCGGACCGGGCGCGTTCAGCGACATCGTCTGTAGTGGATGGGGCCACGCGACCTTCCGCGGGAGCGGGCGGACCGCGAGCCGCTTCGTCGGCACGAGCACTGCCGTGTCCGCCTTGAACTGCGACGATCTCACGTTCCAGGACCTGACCCTCGAAGCCACCGGCTACGGCATCCTGTGGTCGCACAGTGGCCGAGGGACCTGGCAGGGCGTCGACGTCGTAGCAAACCGACCCTGGCTCGATTACTGCGCCACGGCGGAGCAACGCGAGCAGCTCTTCTCCGATGCGCGCCTGCGCGGCAAGCTGCCGAGCGGCACCCCACCTCTGGCGATCGGCTGCACGCAGTGGAACTTCCTGGGTGGCGAGATCGTGCTCTCGGGCACGGGGTCGCCCTCCGCGTCCGCGAGCCACGTCGGCATGCTGATCCGAGGCGGCAGCAGCGCGCGCTTCCTCGGGACCACGCTGCGCGTGGTCAGCGGAGACTGGGCTCCGACAGCGTCCGTCCCGGGCGGCGCGTTCGCGGTCCGCGTCGGCGGGTCGCTCGGAGGGTCGGCGCCGGGCAATCCGGTGTTCGAGATGCACTCCGGGATCATCAACATCGACATGAGCGGGGTGGCATCGGCGAGCGTGACGGCCGTGGACGTGATCGGGTCCGCCAGTCGCGCGGACACCGCAGGCGCGGCCTACATCCTCCGAACCGGTGCGTCGGGCGGGATCGCTACGCGCATCGCCAACCCGAGCGGCGCCAGCGTAGCTGGCGCATTCCTGTGGCAGGCCGGCACGGAGCCGCCGAGCGCCTCCCCGGGCGGGCCGTCGGTGAAGTCGGTCGATGGGGCCGATCTCTTCGTCGAGACCGACTGCAGCATTTCGGGAGTCTGCGATGGCACCTCGCACGAGACCCATCTGATGATCATGAACCCTGCGGCCTGCCCGGGCAGCGACCCGTGGTTCAACAGCGCCGTCGGGAGATGCCGAAGCACCGACAACTGAGAATCGCGCTCGCGGATCCCCGCGGCGAGAGGTTCAGCCCGTCGCCTTGAGCTTGTAGAGCTCCTCGCGCGGCGTGAAGCGCTGCTTCGCCGCGGCGATGATCTCGGCCGGCACGTCGAACTTCATCATGTGGTTCGGGCCGACGCCCTCTTCGACGAGGCAGTCCGCGAGCTTGTCGTCGGCGGCGGTGAAGCCGGCGCGGTCGTTGAACGCCCACTCGTCCGCGAGGCACTGCCACGCCATCTCGCCGACCTGCTCGCGCGTGATCTCCTCGCCCGTGTAGAGCGAGTAGTACTTCGCGATGTCCTCCATGTTCGGCTGGAGGAACTGGCAGAAGCCCGACGAGTCGCACGCGGCGTTCGCGAGCTGCGACTCCTGCGACGCCCGCGCGAACTCGGTCGGCGGGAGGCCCGGGTTCACGATCAGGCCCGCGGTGTGATCCGCGCCCATGGGGCTCGTGCAGTAGGTGACGCCCGTCGCCTTGAGCGGCCGCGGATCCCAGGCCGGCAGCGCCTGGCCCTTCGCGACCGGGACGCGCTTGTGGTTGCGCTTCTTGCCGATCGCGACGGCGCCGCTGCCGATCGCCTTGCCGAGATCGGTGCCTTCGGCGATCTCGCGCAGCAGGCGCTTGGCGCCCGCCGCGTCGCCGAACTCCATTCCGCCCGAGTCCATGTAGATCGCGATCGCGGCGCCGGTCTCGATGGTGTCGAGGCCGATCTCGTCGCAGAGGCGGTCGAGGTCCGCGACGTCCTCCCAGCTCGCGATGCCGCAGTTGGCGCCGAGCAGCGTCAGCGTCTCGAACTCGAGCGCGCTGGTCTTGTAGTTGCCGTCCTTGTCGTGGACCACGTTGCTGCACTGCACGATGCAGCCGGTCATGCAGTTGTGCATGCCGCCGCCGCGCGTCGCGAAGCTCTCGACGATGCGCTCGCCGCGCAGCGTCTCGACGTCGGGCGACTGGCCCTCGGTCCGGTTCCTGTACGGGAAGGTGTTCAGCATGTTCGCGACGAAGACCACCGACGAGGTGCCCGTCTTGAACATCTGCGGACCCGCCTGATACGCCTTGGTGTACTCCTTCGCGTAGGCGAAGAAGTCCTTGCGCACGGCGGGCTGGCGCACCGCGAGCTTGCCGGCGTCCACCGCGACGTACTTGAGGCCCTTGCTGCCCATCACGGCGCCGAGGCCGCCGCGCGCGGCGTGCCGCGCCGGGCGGCCCTTCTCGTCGGTGCACGCGACCGAGGCGCCCGAGAGCTGCATCTCGCCGGCCGGGCCGATCGAGATGAACGACGCCGACTTCGGGTACTTCTCGTAGAGCTTCTCGCAGAGCGCGTAGTTCCAGAGGCCCTTCATCGGGTCGGCGGCGACGACGCGCACGCCGTTCGGATCGACCTCGAGGCCGTAGCGCTTGTTCGCGTCTGCCGGCTTGCCCTTCACGATGATCACGCGGAAGCCGAGCTTCTGGAGATCCTGGCCGGGGTTCCCGCCCGCGTTCGCCTCCTTGATGCCGCCCGTGAGGGGGCTCTTGCCGCCCACCGAGATGCGGCCGGAGGTCGGCGCCGAGGTGCCGGAGAGGACCCCGGGCGCGAGCACCAGCACGTTGCCGGGCCCGAGCGGCTCGCACTTCGGGTCGCACTCCTCGAGCAGGATGCGCGCCGAGAGCGCGCGGCCGCCGAGCAGCCGCCACTTCGCGGGGAAGTCCTCGACCGTCGCGGTCTGCTTCGTCATGTCGACGCGGATCATCTTGTCGGCGAGACCTTCCGCCATGTTCCTGTCCTCCCGATCGGATGCGAGTCCGATGAAATCGTGGTGCCGCGGGCGCGCGGCCGGCCGATGCTACCGCGCGCTCCCGAGGCTACCCACCCGCGATGGCCGAGAGCACCTCGAGCTCGTCGGCGTCGCCGATCGGCAGGTCGAGCACGTCGCCGCGGAGCTGGTCGCCGTTGCGGAAGAGCGTGACGAAGCGGTGCACGCGGCCCGCGGCGTCCACGACCAGCGGCCGGAACCCGGGATGCCGCGCCTCGACGGCGTCGATGCACGCGCGCACCGTCCCGGCCGGTACCTCGACCCGATCGATCCCGTGCGTCGGGCCTCGGTACGGGGGCGGAATCAAGACCATCGCCATTGCCTGCTCCTGGTGGGCCGGCGGAGTCTAGCCGCGCATCCCCGGCGCGAACGCCCCGTATACTGCGCCCGCCCATGAAGCACAGCGCCCTCGCCGGACTCGTTCTCGCGCTCGCCTGCCTCGCCGGGCCGGCCGCGCGGGCGCAGCACCCCCTCCCGCCGAAGCAGCGCCCGCTGCACGAGCGCATCGCCGCGGCCGACGTCGTGGCGGTCGCCACCATCGGCCCGATCCACGAGGGCCGCATCGAGGTGCGCGACGCCACCGTGCTGCGCGGCGACGCGCCCGCGAGCTTCGAGATCAAGCGCTCGCCCGCCGCGCCTCCTCCCTTCGTGACCGGCGTGCCGGCCGTGCTGCTGCTGCGCGGCGCGCGACCTCCCTACGTGCTGGTGGACGAGCCGCGCGAGGTCGTGATCCCGAGCGACGCGGCCGCCGCCAAGCGCTGGACCGACGCGCTGCGCTCGCTCTTCGCGGCGGGGTCCGATCCGCAGAAGCTGGTGCACACCTATCTGATCTGGCTCGACGGCGACGACGACGCCCTGCGCGACGCCGCCGGCGCGGCACTCAGCGTCTCGAACGTGCCCTACCTCCCGCTCGATCGCGAAGACGCGCTCGATCGCGCGCGCGCCGCACTCGATCCGGGCCGTGTGCCGTCTGCGCGCCGCGTCTCCGCGGGACTCGCGGCTTCTCAGTCGGACGGCGCCGCCGCGCTGGTCGCTGGCATTCCCGGCGAGTCGCCGGACCCGCAGGTGGTCGCGGTCGCGCTGCGCGGCACGCCGTCGGTCGGGCGCGAGGCGCGCGAAGCCGCGCTGCTGCGTTCGCTCGCGCATCGAGAAGCGGGCGTGCGTCGCGCGGCATTGTTGGCGGCGCCGGACCTGTGGAACGAGGCGGTCGCGGCGAAGGTGAAGCAGCTCGCGGCGGAAGATCCGGACGTGGACGTGAAGGAAGATGCGCAGGACGCGGTGGCGCGGGCGGGGCAGGAGACGAACTAAGAAGCGGCGCGCAGTGGCGCTCGGCAGGCGAGCCTTGTGACTTCGCTCGGCTTCGCCTCGCTGCGCGCGAAGCCGCCGATGGCGGCTTTGCTTGCCCAAGGCGGCGGGACCTTCCCCGATCGCGGTCGGGGCTTTCGGGTGTTGCCCGACCGGAGTGGTCGTGCTGCCATGGCAGCGACCGTCGAGGAACGGGACATCGCAGGTGGCCGCGTAGCGCCGCGTGATCTTGGGCCGGGATGCAACCCGACACCATCGCGCGACATGGGCCCAGCCTACGGGCCTGCGTCCTACGAACGAGCGTCGCTCCTCTCGTTCTCCGGCGTCTGTTTTGGAAGTCCCCGGATGAGGAAGGCTTCCCCGCCTGTACCCGCACTCACCGGCATGGCCGCGCTCGGCGTCACTGGGCGCCCGCTTTTGCCGGCGAGCGCAGGACCTCGGGTCTCCTCGGCGCCCGACGACCGAGCACGATTCGAATCTACGCCTGCGAATCGAGAAGGCAAGCGAAATCTATTCTTCTTCGTGCCAGTAGCGGGCGCGCGCTGCAATCTGCCAGAAATGATCGTCGGGAACTGCGAACGGACGTGCCGCATCGGGCGCGGGGAGCCACGCGGTGAGCACGCCATCGCCCCATGCGCCGTTGTAGACGCAGCCCGTGTCGAGCCCGCGCAGCCCCGACGCGACGTGCAGCCGCTGCGTCGACCAATGCCCGTAGACGACACCGTAATGCGGCGAGCCCGCGAGCCAGCGCGCGTGCCATGCGTCGTCCGGCCGACTCGGCTCGCGGCTCGACCAGCGTCCGCGCGCGTCGATGCTGCGGCAGCGGGTGAGGCGAGCGAGCAGATCGGCGTCCTCGTCTTCGTGGAGATCTGCTGCGAGCAGACGCGCCGCCGCCTTGCGCGACTCGGCGAGGCGCGCCGCGATCCGCTCGGTGCGCGCGGAGAGCGCGTCGAGCTCCGCGCCGGGCGGCAGCGACGCGTGCACCATCGCGAAGCGCTCCGTGCCGAGGCGGTCCACGACGAGCAGCGGCTGCGCGCGCAGCCACGCGATCCAGTCGCCGCCGGCTTCGAGGACGTCGCGTACCGTGTCGCCCGGCCGCAGCTTGCGCAGACCCGCGGCGACCCGCAGCAGCGCGAGCTCGTGATTGCCGAGCACGAAGCGCGCGCGACCGCCGTCGGCGAGAGCGCGCACCATTTCGAGCACGCGCAGGTTCGCGGGCCCGCGGTTCACCAGATCGCCGACCAGCCACAGCTCGAACTCGCCGCCGAACGCGGCGCGGGCGCGGGCGACGAGATCGCCGAGCTCGTCGGCGCAGCCCTGCACGTCGCCCACGAAGATCCGCTGCATCGCGGGCCAACGTAGTCGCGGGACGGATCCCGGGGTAGCCTGCCGAGTTCCCACGGAGGCCCCTCATGGATTGGAATCTCGCCGACCTCTTCGAGCTGGTCGCCGACACCGCGCCCGATCGGCTCGCCCTCGCCCACGGCGTCGACGGCCCGACGCGGACCTGGCGCGACTTCGACCGCCGCGCGAACGCGCTGGCGCTGCACCTGGCGCGCAGCCACGCGCCCTCCGACAAGCTCGCGCTCTACGCCTACAACCGGCCCGCGTTCGTCGAGGCGCTCTTCGGCGCGATCAAGGCGCGCATGGTCCCGGTCAACGTCAACTACCGCTACCGCGAGGACGAGCTGGTCTACCTGCTCGACAACTCCGATGCGACCGCGGTCGTGTACGAGACGGAGTTCGCGGATCGCGTCGCGAAGGTGCGCGACCGACTGCCCAAGGTGAAGGAGTGGATCGAGATCGCCGACGGACGCGAGCTCGGCAACGCCTTCGCCGTTCGCTGGGAGGAGATCGTCGGCGACGGCACGGATCAGCGGCTCGACATCCGCCGCGATCCCGGCGACCTGCTCTTCATGTACACGGGCGGCACCACCGGCATGCCGAAGGGCGTGATGTGGGAGCACGGCGCGCTCTACAACTCGCTCGGCGGCGGCGGCAATGCGGTGCTCGGCGAGGCGGCGAGCAAGGACGTCGCGGAGCACCGCGCGCGCGTCGCGCAGGAAGCGCGCGGCCAGCGGCTGCTGCCCGCCTGTCCGCTGATGCACGGCACGGGGCTCTTCACCGCGATCAACGCGCTCGGCGGCGGCGGCGCGATCATCACGACCCAGTCCAAGCACCTCGACGCGGAGGAGCTCTGGAGCACGATCGAGGCGCGGCGCGCGAATGCCTGCGCGATCGTCGGCGACGCGTTCGCGAAGCCGATGCTGAAGGCGCTCCAGGAGAACCGCGGGCGCTGGGACCTCTCGAAGTTCCTGCTGCTGGTGTCGTCGGGCGTGATGTGGAGCCCGCCGGTCAAGCAGGCGCTGCTCGAGGAGATCCCGCACGCGCTGCTCTACGACTCGTTCGGATCGAGCGAGGCGGTGGGCTTCGGCGCCGAGCTCACCACGAAGCAGAGCACGCTCTCGCTCGGCAAGTTCAAGATCGGCGCGAACTGCAAGGTCTTCACGCCGGAAGGCAAGGAGGTCGAGCCGGGCAGCGGCGAGAAGGGCTACATCGCGCGCTCGGGTCCGATCCCGCTCGGCTACTACAAGGACGAGAAGAAGAGCGCCGAGACCTTCAAGACCTATCAGGGCCGG
>Ga0316620_10000546_pt1 | contig 15261 bp, 13 predicted proteins | sample OWC_Aug_M1_C1_D5_FD_207651 | JGI IMG/M metagenome (GOLD analysis project Ga0316620, IMG submission 207651) | Wetland soil microbial communities from Old Woman Creek delta, Ohio, United States - OWC_Aug_M1_C1_D5_B | ecosystem: Environmental > Terrestrial > Soil > Wetlands | place: USA: Ohio... | reverse complement strand
CGAGCGGCGTGTCCTTGGTGTTGTCCCCCTTCAGCTTTTCATGGTTGAAATAGAAGGAGGCGCTGCCGGTGAACCTGTTGCCGCCCGATTTGGTCACGACGTTGATCACGGCGCCGCGGACGCTGCCGTACTCGGCCGTCAACCCGCTGGCCTGCACGGCGATCTCCTCCATGATGTCCAGCCCGAAATTGACGCCCGCCGCCTGGACGCCCGTGGCCGCGTCGATCAGGTTCACGCCGTCGAGGAGGACGGCGTTGTCCATCGTCGAGCCGCCGTGGGCGGAGAGGCCGTCAATGCCGGGGGCCATGTTGACGTAGGTATTCAGGTTGCGGGGGGCCGGAAGCGACTGGAGAAAGACCAGGTCGATGTTGGCCGGACGGGTCGTCCGCAACTTGTCCACCGTCGGACTCTGGCCGACCACGGTGACGGATTCTTCGATGGCCGCCATCTCCATGGTGATATCGATCGTCACCGTCTGAGCGACCGGGACCTTCACGCCCTTGCGGATGAGCGTTTTCATCCCTTGCAGCTCGAATGTCAGCTGGTAATCGCCGGGGGCCAGGGAGGCGAATCGAAACGCCCCGTACTCTCCCGTGACGATGGACCTCGAGGGGATGATCATCGCGGGAGACGTGATGGTCACGGAGACTCCCGGCAGTCCTTCGCCTTCCGGAGAGAGAACACGGCCGACGATGTTGCCGGTTTGGGTGGTCTGACCAAAGGTCAGCCCGGCAAGACAGAGGACTGCTGCCGCGGTAAGGAACTTTTTGAGCATAATACCTCCTTGCTCCAAAATTTAAGAAATCTCCCGTTATTATGTTTTATGCAAAATATATGCCAAGGCTTTTTCGCCTTATTCGGTCATATTTTGGCGGCAAAAAATGCAAAAATTTGGGCCATAAACCAAAAAATTGAATCGCGGCTTTTATCTTTTGGATCCATTGACCGGAAAACATCGCGGGTGGTATACGTTAAGAATGTAAGACCGGCCCATGGAAATACTCTCCATAGCAGCCCTCGTTCTTCTATCACTGTTCGGCTATTCGACTGGGTCTGTCGCCACCGGCCGGAAGTCTTGGCCCCTGAAACCGCAGCCGGCCGACCTGCTTTTCATGCTCCTCATCTGGTCGGGAGCGATCGCCACCCGTTTGACTCTCGGCTGGAATAGGTGGCTGCTGACCCTCGGCTGGCTGGGGTTGGCCTTTCTCGGAGGACGGCTATCCTCGCTTTTTCGGAAATCCCCGCCTGCCCAGAGCCTGAATCTTCCCTTTGAAGGGGCCCGGTCGCGGAATCTTCTTAGGAGCCTGTGGCTCAAGTGGAAAGACCTGTCGGGAAGAGCGGGGAATTTCCAGAGCAGGCTGGTTCTTTCTTATTTCTTCTTCCTGTTCGTCACGCCCTTTGGCCTGGCCGTCAGGATTTTTGGCGACCCCTTAAGGATCAGACGGAGAGAAAAAGCATCCTACTGGCTTTCCAGGCCGGAAGCGGCCGGCGGGCTGGAGGAGTCCAGGAAGCAGTCCTGATGTACATCCTGGGAATTTCCTGCTTTTATCACGACGCGGCCGCCGCCCTCTTGAAGGATGGAGAGCTCCTCGCGGCCAGCGAAGAAGAAAGATTCACCCGGGTCAAACATGACCTTCGCTTCCCTCAGCAGTCCCTGCAATTCTGTCTGGATCACGCCGGCATCTCCGCCCAGGATCTGGATTATGTCATCTTCTACGAGAAGCCGTTTCAAAAGTTCGAGCGCCTTTTGATGACCTCGCTCCAAGGCTTCCCCAGGTCCTGGAAGGTCTTCCGGGAGGCCATGGTCAGCTGGCTCGGAGAGAAACTCTGGATGAGGAGCCTGATCAAGAATGCTCTGGACATCGAGGACAGGAAGATCCTGTTCGCCGAACATCATCTGTCCCATGCGGCTAGCGCCTTCTATCCCTCGCCCTTTGATGAAGCGGCCATCCTGACCGTGGATGGGGTCGGGGAATGGACGACGGCCGCCATGGGTGTCGGGAAGGGAACGAAGGTCCGGCTCCTCAAAGAGATCCAATTCCCTCATTCGCTCGGCCTTCTTTACAGCGCCTTCACGGCCTTCCTGGGGTTTGAAGTGAACGAGGGCGAGTACAAGGTCATGGGCATGGCGCCCTATGGCCAGCCGCGCTTTGCGGATCGAATTCTCGACAACCTGATTCGCGTGGCTGATGACGGGTCCTTCTGGCTCGACATGGACTATTTTTCTTTTCACCTCTCCGATGAAAGGACTTTCAATTCCAGGTTTGAAAAACTCTTCGGGAAGCCCCGGGACCCCGGAAGCCATTTTTTCACGTCCAACATGCGGTACCCGTCCTATTTTGGAGAAAAACCGGTCCGCTACGGCGAGCTCTGCCGCCGGAATGAGCACTACGCCGACGTCGCGGCCAGCATCCAACGGGTCACCGAGGACGTTCTCCTGAAGCTCGTCCGTTCCCTCCACGAGGAAACGGGATTGACCAGGCTCTGCCTGGCTGGAGGAGTGGCTCTGAATTCCGTCGCGAACGGAAGGATCCTCCGGGAGACCCCCTTCAAGGATCTCTTCATCCAGCCGGCCGCCGGAGATGGAGGCGGGGCTCTGGGAGCCGCCCTCTACGCTTATCATGGCTTGCTGGAGAAGCCGAGAACATTCACCCTCGAGCATGCCTACTGGGGCCGAGCCTACACGGAAAAGGAGATCAAGGAATTCCTGGACGGGAACCGTCTCCCTTATCAGCAGATCTCCAGCGAGGAGGCGCTCGTAGAACGGATCGTCGACGCGCTCCTGAGGAAAAAGGTCATCGGCTTTTTTCAGGGGAGGTTCGAATGGGGCCCGCGGGCCCTGGGAAACCGGAGCATCCTGGCCGACCCCAGGGGCGAAGAGATGAAAGACGTGGTGAATATCAAGATCAAGTTCCGGGAACCCTTCAGGCCTTTTGCTCCCGTTATTCTAGAAAAGAACGTTTCCGACTTTTTTTGCGGCGACAACATCGCCGGTCAATATCCGTCGAGGTACATGCTCCTCGTTCTGCCGCTCAAAGAAGACAAGGCCGAGGCCATCGCCGCGGTCAATCATCTGGGGACCGGCCGGCTGCAGACGATCCGGCCGGAGTGGAATCCCCGCTACTACCGGATCGTGGAGGAGTTCGGACAGGCCACGGGAATCCCCGTCCTTCTCAATACCTCTTTTAATCTCCGGGGCGAACCGATCGTTACGACGCCCGCCGATGCGTTTCACACCTTCCACAAAAGCGGCCTGGACATCCTGGTCATGGAGAATTTTTGGCTCGAGAAACAGCCATGAAAAGATTTTTTTCCCGGCTCAACATCCTGGGCGAATTCTTGGCCTTTCTCTGGCAGAGGAAACTGTGGTGGCTCATCCCGATGATCGTTCTTCTGGCCCTCGTCGGGTTCCTGATCATTTTTTCGTCAAGCTCGGCCATCGCTCCGTTCATCTATTCGCTGTTCTAAGAACGGCCCATCCCGTTTTTGGAGCGAACCCGATCTCCTCTTGGCTTTGCCTCGGTCATGAAGGCAGGATTTCGTGGCCGTATTCTTGGAAATGCCGGTCGAACGTGAAAGCCCCCCGGATACCGGTCCGCCTCATGACCTCGAAGCTCACGCAGTCCACAAGGCTCAGCGAACGCCGGGAGGCGAGGAGCTGAGCGCCGGCGGCCGATTCATGGATATCTCTGGTGACCCACACGACACGAAGAAGGGGCACGATGTCGGTCTCGAAGACGCGCAGGGCTTCCAGCCCCAGCTTACGTGCGACCAGGGCCGATGTCTCCACCAAGATGTAATTATGGCTGACGAGCGTATCGCCGCCGGCAACGATCTTCTCCCAGAACGGCCCCGCCGCCTGATGGTTGGCATCGTCGGCGTCGAGCACCGCCAATAAAGCGCTGGTATCGACGAAAACATTCATGACGACGGCCGCTTCATCGCTTTTTTTCCCTCGGTGGCCCTTCCGTCCAGGCCTCCCCGAGGTAGCGGTCATGATCCGACGAAAGGTCGGCGGTCCCGGAGCGAAATTTCCCGGCCGCCGCGATGGCCCGACGGCGGCGCTCCGCTTGGTCTGTCATTGCCTCGAGGTCAAGAGCTCCAGCCTCATAGTCTCCGTGACTTTCCCCGATAGTGAGATTGCGGGCCGGCCCGGATTTCGACGCCGCGAAGGCGTCCCGGAAGAATCGGCTCCTTGTTCGTCCCGTCTTGCGGCGGAGGGATTCGGCCTCCTTGAATTCGGCCGCCGGCATGCTGATCGTGAACTTGACCGTCTTGGCCATGATACGATGTCTCTGGTATGAATCGTTCATACTGCAGTATGACATTCAGGCATAGGTTTGTCAAGCCGACCAGCGTTTTTCGGCGCTCAAGAAGGCCGCTTGAAAAGGAGCGGCCCATGAAGAAGCTTCCACCCCTGGAAGACGCGCCGCGTCCGGCGCCCTGAAATGAAGGGCCTTGGCGGCTAGCGGACTTTCTGCCTGACGATCTCCGTCAGGATCCTGACGGCTTCGGGGCCGCCGATATCTCCGATCGCCCCGACGGCCTCCTTGCGCACATCCGGGTCGGAATGGGTTTTCGCCAGGCTGACCAGGTAGGGGAGCCCGCCTTTCGCGGGCAGGTCGACGAAGGCGCGGACGGCCTCGGCCTGGACCTCGGTATCCTTGTCCCCGGACGCGATCTTTTCCAGGGCCCTGACTGTTTCCGCGGTCGCCTTATCGGCCAGGCCCTGGACGGCCTCGCGGCGGACGTCCCGGTCGGGGCCGTTCACGGCCAGCGAGACCAGAGCCGCGCCGGCCGCCGGAAGCTCCATCTCGGTGATCCCCCAGACGGCCCGCTCCCGGACCTCTGAGGACGCGTCGTTCCGGACCAGCTTCAACAAAAGCTCCAGCGCCCGCGGGTCGTCCTGTTCTCCCAGACATTCGGCGGCCTCGGCCCGAAGATCCTCCGCTTGCCGGCTCTTCAGGATGCGCTCGACGAAAGGAACGACCAGCGCGACGTCCCGATGGAGCCCAATGGCCCGCACGACGGAGAGCCTGTCTTCCTCGCTCGGCGCCTTGTCGTAGAGGGGAATGAGATAAGCGAGGCTTTCAGCATTTTCCGCCATTCCCAGCCAGATGAACGGATGCCCGGAGAAATCAAACGCGCCGGAGAGATTGTTCACGCGGAGATCCTTGGGGAAGGACGTCCCGGGTTCTGTCACGAGGAGCAGAATGCCCAGGTCCCGCCAGACGCGCCTGGCGGATTTATCTCCCGGCCCGGGCACCGGCCTCCCCTCGGCCCGCTGCTGGGCCGCCGTCCCGCGAAGGGCCTGGTCCTCGTCAACTTTTTTCTCGAGCGGTGTCTTGCGCCCGCTGATCACGTCGTCCAGAGAGAGGCGGTTTCCGGGGTGTCCCCAGAAATGCCAGCCTATATAGGACCCTTCTTCCATCAGGCGCCGGATCCCGAATCCCACCCAATATGTCGCGCCGAGTTGTTGAGCCTTGGCTTCCTGCTGGGCCCAGGCCAACCGTTCGAGGAGCGGCCGTTCCGCTCCGGAATAGACGAGGACCTGGCCGCTCCCTCCCAGAGCGGGCCTCGCCAGCAGAGCCAAGATGGGGAGGACAAGGAAAAGCCTGCCCCGGGGTCGCATGGCGAAACCTTAGCGCTCCGCGGCCCCGGGATCCTTTTTCCGGAGCAGGTCGACGAGCGCCTGCCGGGCTTTTGGCGTCCCGATATCCCGCAGGGCGGAGACGGCCGCGGTCCGGATATCGACTTCCGGGTCAGTCTTGGCGATCTCAACGAGAATGGGGATGGCTTCGTCACTCTCGCTCTGTCCCAACGCTTCGACGATCTGCCCTCTCTCCTCGACCGTTCCGGCATCCCTCAGCACCTTGCCCAGGGCTATGACCGCTTCGGGGTTCTTTTCTTCGGCCAGGGCTTCGAGCGCGGCTGTCCTGACCTCGGCGTTCTTGGCCTGACGGTAGACACTCAGATAGGCCCCGACGTTTTCGATCTCCTCCATGTTGGCCAGCGCGTGGACGGCCGCGACACAAAGCTCTTCCTTTCCCCCGCTGGTGGCGAGAGACGTCAGGAAGCTTTGGGCTTCCGCTCCGCCGATCTCGCTGATCGCATTCAACACCTCTTCCTGGAACTCGAGGTCCTTGGCCTCGGCCATGATCGCTTTCAGGGTGGCCAGGCTCTCCGGGCTCCTGTTCTCGGCGATCATCGAGGTGGCGATCCTCTTGATCTCCGGGTCGCGGTCCTTGAGCGCCAGCTCACGGAGGACGGGCGTCGCCGCGGCTTGCTCCTCGTCGCTCAGGGCGTGGAGCGCGCGGCGTCGCGTCTCGGTATCCTGCGCGCCCCGGGCGATCTGGAGCAGGGCCTCCTGACGGCCGGGCTGCTCGATGTCGCCGAGGCTTTCGACGGCCAAGCGGGCCAATTCGACCTTCGGCTCCGCGAGGGCGATCTGCTTCAGAAGAGGGATGATGGACGGGTCTTCGAAGCCGGCCAACTCCTTGATCGCCGTGCGGCGGAGCGGCAGCTCCGGCGCATTCTGGGCCGCCTCCTTCAGGATGGGGACCGCGTCAGGGCGTTCTGTTTCGGCCAGCGCGGCCAGGGCCCGGCGCCGGAGCTCGGGCGAGCCGTCCTCCCGGGCGATGGCCGCCAGTTTCTGGAACGCCTTGTCCCCCTCGAACTCGCCGAGCACGTGGATGATCCGGGAGCGGAGCTTGCCGCTCGGATTCTGATCATAGAGCTCGAGGAGGCTCTGCAGGGCGTTATCATCCCCGACGTCGCGGAGGGCGTCCAGGGCCGCCAGCATCACCTCGTCGTCGGAGGACTTCTCCATGGCCTTGACGATGGCCTGATATTCGGGTTTCCCTTTCTCGGCCAGCTCTTCGGCCAGCTCGATCATGCTCGTGCGGGCGTCGTCCGCCCACTCGCTGGCCGGGTAGGCGTTGACGAACTCCTGGAAGCACTTGAATTGCGCTGTCCGCGAACTGCTGGTCTCGGCGAAGACGTAGCATTTCCAGAAGCGGGCATCGTCCGTCCAGGGGCTTTTGGGGAAGGCCTGGAGAAACTCGTCCAGAGCCCTGGCGGCGGCCTCCCAGTCCTCTTCCATGATCAGGCTGTAGACCGCCTGGAATTTCCTGGTGTCTTCGGATTGCGGCGGGGCGGCCGCGGGACCGGGCGTGATCGCCCCGACGGCGGCGATGGCTCCCCCCAGGGCCAGAAAGGCCAGCAGAATAACGCGGAACCTGAGTGTGGCTTGATGTCTTTTCATGTTCGTTCTCCTTCCCGATATTCGATTCAGGCTGAGGCGGCGGTTTTGGCCGTCTTCCCTTTCCCGTCTTGGCCGGGAGATGTGCCTTTTCCCTCTCCTGACGTCCGGCGGAGCTCGTTCAGGTTGATCCGGAACAGGATGTCGTCCTGTTCCAGGCCCGTTCTGATCAGCTCGACCTCGGCGAGGTCGCCCTCGGCTTTGAGGTTGGCGATCTGAAGGAAGATCCGTTCCAGGTCGGAGACGAGCTGCGCCAGGCGCGGGTCTTGGCCCTTGAGCTCTTTCTTCAGGACGACCGCTTCCCTGGCCAGTTCGACGGACGTGCTCCTCTGGAGAGACGGGTTGAGCCCGTCGAGTTCGCCCGTCCGCGGGTCGAAATTGACTACGCCGAGTAGCAGCACTTTGGAGCGCTTGAGGTAGCGGGACGCGCGGGCGGACAAGGGAGCCTCCGCCGAGGCAGGAACGGCCGCGGGCGGGGTCGTTGGCGCGAGGCGGGCGACGTCTCCTCGGGGCCGCTCGAGCGTCCGGCCGATGAAGATGCCGATGACGACCAACGCGCCGGCGGCGGCGAAGCCGAGCGCCCAACGCGTCCAGGGGCGGACGCGCCGCCCCGCGGGCCGGCCGGCCGGGACCAGGGATTCGGCCCGCAGCGCCTCACAGCCCATCCGCGAGACCAGGGCATCCCAATAGCCTTCCCAGAATTCGGGGCCCGGGTCGGGCGTGGGGTCCTCCGCCATCGCTTCGAGGGTCTCCTTCATCTCCCGGACGAGGTCCGCGCAGGCCGGACAGGCGGCGAGATGGCGGTCCAGCTTTTCTTTGGTTTCCATGTCCAACTCTCCGTAAAGCGCTTCCGGGATCCGTTTGCGCCAAGCGTCGAACGGGCTCATGGCCGGTCTCCTGTGCCCAAACTCAGCCTTGTCCCGGAGAGCTCTTTTTGGAGCTTCCGGATCGAGCGGAAGAGATAGCTCTTCGTCGTCCCGATCGTTATGCCGAGGGATGCGGCGATCTCCCTGATTTTCAGGCCATGATAGTGGCGGAGGACGAACACGGTGCGCTCCCTTTCGGAGATTCCCGCCAGGGCTTTCTGGATCCTGCGGCGGAGGAGGGCGCTTTCCGCCTCCCGCTCGGGACCGGGCGAGAGGTCGGCGGGCTCCTGACCGTAGGCTCTTAAGGCCTTCGCGGCCCCTCCTCCCGCCGGCGCCGAAGGTGAAAGGCTGAAGGACGCCGCCGCCTCGACCGCGGCTTCCCGGGGAAAGAACGGCTTTTTCCGCAGATGATCGACGGCGGTGGTGTAAACGATCCGGTAGAGCCAGCCGCTCAGGCTCCCGTCCGGCTTCAGGCTCCTCACCGACTTGAGGGCCCGGATAAACGCCATCTGGGAGATGTCCTGGGCGTCGGCGTGGTTCTTGGTCATCTGGAAGGCCAACCCGTACGTCCTTTTTTTATAGGTTTCGACGAGGTCGCGGAACGCGGCCGGGTCCCCGGCGATCAGCCGCTCCAGAAGGCCGCTTTCCCTCTCCTCGGTCATCGGGTCTCCATAAGGTGCTACCGGTCCAAGGCGTCCGAAGGTTGGCAGAAAAAATGCTGCCGGCGGTATTATACGCCCTGAAGACCGGCCGCCGCCCGGCCCCAAGTTGACGGATTCTCGCCTTTTGGCCTATACTGGCCTCTATTCCTCACCCCGAGGGAGCGAGTGACCATGGAGAAAAAGAGCGGCTCCTTCATCAGGGTCTATTGCCCGGAGCTCATGGACACGATCACGCCGGGGGAATGGACGGATTGTCCGTTCTACCGCGGCCAGAAACTCGACCTGTCGTCGACGGACGAAGCCCTCAAGCAGATCTTCCGCTGCCACGTCCAATGCGACTGCAAGATCATGTACCAGTATTATGAGGGAGGGAAGCTCGTCCAGAAGGTCGCCGAGTCCGTCGAGGACCAGGAAAGTCTGCGGAAGATCCTCGCCCTGGTCATCAAGCAGGCGAAAGCGCCCGGCAAAACCAAAGGCAAGCGGGTCCTCATCGTCGACGACGACCTCGATTTCCTGGAGATGCACTCGACCGTGCTGAAGAACCGCGGCTATGAGGTCGCGACGGCCCAGAGCGCCAAGGAGTGTCTGGAGAGACTGGAGCAGGACCGGCCCGAGATCATCGTCCTCGACGTCATGATGGAGCGCTTCGACGCCGGCTTCGAAGTGACCAAGAAGATCAAGAAGAAATACCCCGGGCTGCCTGTGTTGCTGCTGACCTCGATCGGGCTCCAGACGGGGCTCGATTTCTCCTCCAACGCCGATGTCCTCGCGGCGACCGGCGCCGACCTCCTCCTCGACAAGCCGGTCAGCCCGGACGTGTTCGTCGAGGCGATCGAGAAGCTGACGGCGGCCAAGAAATAGCGGACGGGGCCCGCCGACTTCCATGGACATCCTGAGCATCTCCGACACGAGATGCCGCAAGTGCTATCGTTGCGTCCGCGAGTGCCCGACGAACGCCCTCAAGATCGACCAGGGGAAGGTCAAGCTCATCTGGAGCCGGTGCATCCTGTGCGGGCTGTGCTACCGCCATTGTCCCCACGAGGCGGTGGACGTCCGGACCGGCATCAACCGGGTCCTCAAGCTGCTCGAGGCCGGTGAAAAGGTCGTCGCCTTGCTCGACCCGACGTTCCCCGCCGTTCTGGACAAGGGGACGCCCGCCCAGCTCGTGACCGCGCTCCGGAAGCTCGGGTTCGCGGAGGTCTGGGAGGCCGCGGTCGGCGGGGACCTCGTGGCCGGGGACTACCGCTTCTGGCTCACCCAGAACGCGGAGTCGTCCTGGATCTCCACGTTCTGCCCGTCGCTCGTCTACTATATCCAGAAATACATGCCCGGCCTGACCGGCCGGCTCGTGCCGCTCGTCTCCCCGATGGTCGCGGCCGGCCTGGCGGTCAAGCGCCTCTGCGGTCCCGAAACGAAGGTCGTCTATGTCGGGCCCTGCATCTCCCGGATCTGGGAGCGCATGGACCGCTTCGGGAAAGCGGCCATCGATTACGTCCTAATCTACCACGACGTCACCAACCTCCTTCTCGGGAAGGGGATCGACCGCGAGACCCAGGAGCCGTCGGAATTCGACGGCCCGGCCAGCGATATGGGACGGTCGCTGTGCTTCTCCGGCGGCTTGAGCCGCTGCGCCGGCTTCGACCAGGACCTCCTCAGCCTGGACCACGTCGTCGAGGCCGGGGCGGAGGAAGCCGTGCGGGCCGCCCGCCAGCTCCGCGACGGGAAGATCCGCTCCCATTTCCTGGACCTCTTGTTCTGCCGGGGCTGCATCAACGGGCCGGTGACGGACAAGAAGATCTCCGGCCCCAGCCGCAAGCAGATCATCGTCGATTACATCAAGGTCCAGGAAAAACCGCGCCCGGGAAGAGCGAAGGTCGACCTCAAGGCCTTCAAGGGGCTGGATTTTTCGCGGACCTTCGCGGCCCGGGACGTCTCCGTGCCGACCCCGGCGGACGCGGAGATCGAGGCGGTCCTGGCCCAGATCGGCAAGTCCTATCCCAACCAGAACCTGGACTGCGGCGCCTGCGGCTACGCGTCCTGCTGGGAGAAGGCCAGGGCTGTCGTCCAAGGCCTGGCCGAGACCGAAATGTGCCATCACTATCTCCTGGAAAGCCTCCAGGGCCTCTATTCGCGGCTGGAAAAATCCCACGCCCAGCTCAAAAGCTCCCACGAGGAGCTCGAAAGGGCCCAGCGGCAGCTCATCCAAACCGAGAAAATGGCCTCGCTGGGGCAGCTGGCGGCCGGTGTCGCCCACGAGCTCAACAACCCCATCGGGACGATCATGATGTTCAGCCGGGTCATCCAGAAGGAGATGGACCAGGACAACAAATGGCAGCAGGACCTCACCCTCGTCGTCCAGGAGGCGGACCGGGCGGCCAAGATCGTCAAGGACCTCCTGAGCTTCGCCAAGGAGACCAAGGTCCGGCCGGGGCTCCTCAACATCAACCGGATCATCGAGGAGACGCTCTCCCTCCTCATCAAGCAGTCGCTCTTCCACAACATCGAGGTCATCACGGAGCTCGACGACGCGCTCCCGACGACCTTCGCCGACCCGGACCTCCTGAAGCAGGTCTTTTTCAACATCGTCCTCAACGGCGCCCAGGCCATGGACGGAAAAGGGGTGCTGACCGTCAAGAGCCGCCGGGTCGAGGGCGGACGGAAGATCGAGATCCGGATCGAGGACACGGGCACGGGCATCCCCGAGAAGAACATCCCCAAGCTCTTCGACCCGTTCTTCACGACCAAGGAGAAGGGGACCGGGCTGGGCCTGGCCCTGACCTACAACATCGTCTCGCGGCACCAGGGCGCGATCTCCGTGGAAAGCGAGCTGGGGCGCGGGGCCACGTTCATCATCCTCCTGCCCGTCCTCGGCCAGGACGAGTGGCTGAAGAGCGAAAGCCAGGTCGAAGGGCTGACCAACGGTTCCGAAGGAAAAGAGCATGAGAGCCAGCGGAAAGATCTTATTGGTTGATGACGACGCGGATTTCCTGGAAATGCACAAGGCCGTCCTCCAGAACCACGGCTACGAGGTGTTCACGGCCATGAGCGGGCAGGAAGGGCTGGAACGCGTCCGGACGGAGATGCCGGACCTCATTATCCTCGACCTCATGATGGAGAAGCACGACGCCGGCTTCTCCTTCAGCAGGACGATCAAGACCGACCCCCTGTTCAAGAGGATCCCCATCCTCATGGTAACCTCCGTCGCCGAGGCCACCGGCCACCGTTTTTCCCTGGAGGAGGACGGCTACTGGATGAAGACCGACGATTTCCTGGACAAGCCGGTCATGCCGGCGGTGCTTCTCGAGCGGGTCGCCAAACTCCTCAGCGAGAAAGAAGAGAAACCGTGAGCACGCCAGCGAACATTTTGGTCGTCGATGACGAGATGGGGATCCGGGAAGGATGCCGCCGTGTCCTGGCCGCGGAAGGATACCCCATCGACCTGGCCGAGGACGGGACGGTCGGGCTGGCCAAGGTCCAGGAGAAGCCCTACGACCTCATCCTCGTCGACCTCATGATGCCGGGGATCGGCGGGCTCGACCTCATCCAGAAGATCCACGAGATCGACCCCGAGATCATCCTCGTCGTCATCACCGGCTACGCGACGATCGAGACCGCCGTCGAAGCCACCAAGCGGGGCGCCTATGATTATCTTCCGAAGCCGTTCACGCCCGAGGCCCTGTCCGTGCTCGTCAAGCGGGGGCTCGAAAAGCGGGAGCTCCGGCTCCAGGCCCTCCGGCTCCAGGAGGAACGCGAGCAAAGGCTCCTCGAGCTGGCCGGCGAGCGGGGCCGGCTGCGGACGATCATCGGCTGCATGGCCGACGGGGTCCTCGTCACCAATCTGGAGCGCCAGCTGGTCCTCTGGAACGCCTCGGCCGTGCGGATGCTGAAGCTCAGCGGCGCGGACGAACCCGGGAGGGCGATCGACCATTACCTCAAGAACAAGCCCCTTCTCGAATCCCTGGAGCACCTCTTGGAAGCCAAGGACGAGACGGTCTCGATGATCAACCAGGAGATCCGGACCGACGACCCGAGCTCGGTCCTCATGGCCCAGATGGCCCCGGTCCGGGACGAACAGGGCCGGCTCCTGGGGGCCGTGACGGTCCTCCGGGACATCACGACGCTCAAGGAGATCGAGAAGATCAAATCCCAGTTCGTCTCCATGGTCGCCCACGAGCTCCGCGCCCCGCTGGCGGCCATCGAGGGTTGGCTGGGGGTCGTCCTCTCCGGCGAGGCTGGCGGCAGCGAGGAGCAGAACCGCAATTGGCTCCTCCGGGCGAAAGAGCGGGCCAACTCCCTCCTGGCCCTCGTCCAGGACCTCCTCGAGATCAACAAGATCGAAGCGGGCAAGGTCGCCCAGAAGATGGAAGCCGTCCAGGTGACGGACATCGTGGCCAAGGTCGTCGAATTGTTCAAGCCCGAGGCGGAGCGGCACCACGTCTCGCTTCAGGTCAAGCCGTCCTCCCCGCCGCCCGTCCAGGCCGACGTCCAGGACATGGAAAAGCTCTTCACCAACCTCATCAGCAACGCCATCAAGTACAACGTCGAGAACGGCTCGGTCACGATCGAGACGTCCCAGGACGCCCACTTCGTCGGGGTCCACATCCGCGACACGGGGATCGGGATCGCCCCGGCCGACCTGCCGCGGCTTTTCGATGATTTTTTCCGGGCCGAGACGAAGAAGAGGGACAAGGTCAGCGGGACCGGCCTCGGCCTGACCATCGCCAAGAAGATCGTGGATTCCCACCTCGGGCACATCGAGGTCGAAAGCCGCGTGGACAAGGGGAGCACGTTCTCCGTCTACCTGCCCTACAAGAAATAGAAGGAAAGTTCGAGGTACGGATATGAGCCCCGCCGCGAAACACAAGCTGAACGAGATCCTGCGCAAGGAGCCCCTGGCCCCGGGCATCGTCCTGTTCGAGGTCTCCGCCCCGCTCATCGCCCGGACGGCCCGGGCCGGACAGTTCGTCGTCGTCCGCGCCGACGATTATGCGGAACGGATCCCGCTCACGGTGGCGGACCGGAACGCCGAGCGCGGGACGATCACCTTGGTCGTCCAGGTCATCGGCCTGTCCACGCGGAGGATGGACCAGCTCGAGGTCGGCCAGGCCTTCCTCGACGTCGTCGGGCCCCTGGGCCGGCCGACCGAGGTCCACAAGGCGGGGACCGTCGTTGCGATCGGCGGCGGCGTCGGCGTCGCGCCCGTCTATCCCATCACCAGGGCCTTCCACGAGGCCGGCAACCGGATCATCTCCATCATCGGCGCCAAGACGAAGGAGATGCTCATCCTGGAGAAGGAGATGCGGGCCGCGAGCGACGAGCTCTTCATCACGACGGACGACGGGTCGGCCGGACGCCACGGGTTCGTTTCGAACGAACTCCAGCGCCTCCTGGACGAGAAGACGCCGATCGACCTCGTCGTCGCGGTCGGTCCCGGGGTCATGATGCGGGCCGTCTGCGACCTGACCAAGAAGGCCGGCATCCCGACGATCGTCAGCCTCAACTCCCTCATGGTCGACGGGACGGGGATGTGCGGCTGCTGCCGGATCACCGTCGGCGGCCAGACGAAATTCGTCTGTGTCGACGGCCCCGAGTTCGACGGCCACCTGGTCGATTTCCGGGAGCTCCTCAAGCGCTCCGAGATGTACAAGCGCGAGGAGCACCGGGCCCTGTGGGACCACGAGTGCCGGCTGGCGGCGGCCGCGAAGAAGCTGGAAAAGGCGCACAAGCGCGAGCCGATGCCGAAGCAGGACCCCAAGCTCCGGGTCCAGAACTTCAACGAGGTCGCCCTGGGCTACACCAAGGAGCAGGCGCTGCGCGAGGCGTCGCGCTGCCTGGCCTGCAAGAAATCCCCCTGCATCGCCGGCTGCCCGGTCGATATCGAGATCCCGGCCTTCATCGCCCTCGTCCGCCAGGGCGACTTCATCGGCGCCATCCATAAGATCAAGGAAAAGAACAGCTTGCCGGCCATTTGCGGCCGCGTCTGTCCGCAGGAGGTGCAGTGCGAGACCTCCTGCGTCCTGTCCAAGAAGGGCCAGCCGGTCGCCATCGGCCGGCTGGAACGCTTTGTCGCCGACCACGAGTTCGAGCAGGGCGACATCCGGATGCCGCCCAACGCGGCCGCGACCGGGAAAAAGGTCGCCATTATTGGGGCCGGGCCCGCGGGCCTGACGGCCGCGAGCGACCTCATCAAGATGGGGCACGGGGTCACGGTCTTCGAGGCGCTGCACAAACCGGGCGGGGTCCTCGTCTACGGAATCCCCGAATTCCGTCTGCCCAAGTGGATCGTCCAGCGCGAGGCGGACTACATCTCCAAGCTGGGGGCGGAGATCCGGGTCAGCCAGGTCGTCGGGAAATCCTTCACCATCGACGACCTTCTCCGGGACGGCTATGACGCCGTCTTCGTCGGCACGGGCGCCGGCCTGCCGTACTTCATGAACATCCCCGGGGAGAACCTCAACGGCGTCTACTCGGC
>Ga0316620_10000545_pt1 | contig 15270 bp, 27 predicted proteins | sample OWC_Aug_M1_C1_D5_FD_207651 | JGI IMG/M metagenome (GOLD analysis project Ga0316620, IMG submission 207651) | Wetland soil microbial communities from Old Woman Creek delta, Ohio, United States - OWC_Aug_M1_C1_D5_B | ecosystem: Environmental > Terrestrial > Soil > Wetlands | place: USA: Ohio... | reverse complement strand
GACTTCTCCCGCCTGATCCGCCTCCAGGTATATCGTTTTTTCGTGCGGCACGGCCGAACGGATCGGGATCTGTTTCAGATTCATGATGATGTTGGTGGCGTCTTCCGTCACATTCGGGATGGGGGTGAACTCGTGCAACACGCCTTCGATCTTGACCGCGGTAATGGCCGCCCCTTCGATGGACGAGAGCAGAACCCGGCGCAGCGCATTGCCGATGGTCGTGCCGTAGCCGCGCTCAAAGGGCTGGGCGTAGAACTGCCCGTACGTCGGACTCAACGTCTCGAGGTCGCAAATCAGTCGTTTCGGTTTCTGAAAACCTTTGGTCATATCCTTCTCCCTGATTGAGGCCATGGGATCGGAACCCGGGATTTCCGGCTTGCCTGCGGTCCCGTCGTGGAAGCCGCCCGGGCCGGAATGGAAATCTCAAGATCCGATGCCACGACCTTACTGACTACTTCGAGTAGAGTTCAACGATCAACTGCTCGTCGATGGGCATCTGCAGGTCGGCGCGCTTGGGCAAGGCCACCACCGTCCCCTTCAGGTTTTCGGCATCGAGCTCAAGCCAGGCCGGCACTCCTCCCCTGCCGCCGATCGTGGCGACGGCATCCTGGATCTGCTGCACTTTCCGGGTCTTCTCCCGCAAGGTGATGACGTCGCCGGGTTTGACGGCTATCGACGGCACATCCACTTTCCGGCCGTTCACGCGGATGTTGCCGTGGGAGACCAACTGCCTCGCCTGGTCGCGCGAGTTGGCAAATCCAAGGCGGAGGACGACGCTGTCGAGGCGCGTTTCCAGGTTCACCAAAAGGGTTTCTCCGGTGATGCCCCGCTTCTTCTCGGCCTTGCCGAAGTAGTTGGCGAACTGGCGCTCCAGAATGCCGTAGATGCGCCGCACCTTCTGTTTCTCTCGAAGTTGCAGACCGTAGCCGATCGTCTTGGGACGTCGGTCACGGCCGTGCTGCCCCGGCGGGTAGTTGCGCTTTTCGATCGCGCAGGTGTCTTTGAAGCACCGGTCCCCCTTGAGAAAGAGCTTCATCCCTTCCCGCCGGCAGAGTCGGCATTTTGCTTCGCGATATCTAGCCAAATTGGTTCTCCTCTGTCAAACTGCGCGGCGTCGACCGGCTTTCCGTCAGGAGATCCGGGCAACGGCCGAACTTTAAACCCTGCGACGCTTGGGCGGGCGGCACCCGTTATGCGGAATCGGGGTGATATCACGGATGGACTTCACCTCGATGCCCGCAGCCTGTAGCGCGCGGACGGCAGACTCACGGCCCGCGCCCGGCCCTTTGAGGTATACCTGCAAGGAGCGCATGCCGTAATCCTTCACGCCTGCGGCTGCGGTCGTTGCCGCCTGTTGTGCGGCGAACGGCGTTCCTTTGCGGGATCCCTTGAACCCGGCCGCCCCCGCGCTGGAAGCAATCAGGAGATTGCCTTCCATATCCGTGATGGTGATGATCGTGTTGTTGAAAGTCGCCAGAATATGAGCGATCCCGTTCGGGATGTTGAGCTTCTCGCGCTTTTTGCCGGTTTTTTTCTTGCCGGTTTTCTTAACCTTTTCCGCCATTGCGTCACTCCTGATCCAAAAAATTCCGCGTCCGATCCGCGCCCTGCCCTGCGGCCGCGGCGCCGACTACTTCTTGCCGACGATCCGGCGCGGGCCTTTGCGCGTGCGCGCATTGGTGTGGGTCCGCTGACCCCGGACCGGCAGCCCGCGGCGGTGCCGCAGGCCGCGGTAGCAGCCGATCTCCATGAGCCGCTTGATATCCAGGGATACCGCCTTGCGCAGGTCCCCCTCGACCATGCCATCCCGCTGGATGATGTTCCGGACACGAACAATCTGGTCTTCGGTGAGATCCTTGACCTTGATGTTGGTGTCGACGTTCGCCTCCTGGCAGATCTTGGTCGCCCGGCTTCTGCCGATGCCGTAGATGTATGTAAGTCCGATCTGCACCCTCTTGTTTATGGGCAGATCCACTCCAGCTATTCTAGCCACAATTTGCCTCCAAAAAACCAGGTGAGGAGTCCCGCCTCAACCCTGTCGCTGCTTGTGCTTGGGATTGGGGCACTGGATGTATACCACTCCCCGGCGGCGGATCACCTTGCATTTCACGCAGATCTTTTTAACCGATGCACGCACTTTCATGACAGACACTCCACAGCGATGCGCTGCTCCTGTTTTCCCCGGCCCGTCAGATGCCGCGGGCCGCACCCGGGTTCACTTATAGCGATAGACAATGCGCCCCCGGGTCAGATCGTACGGGGAAAGCTCCACAAGAATCTTGTCTCCGGGCAGGATGCGGATGAAGTTCTTGCGCATCTTCCCCGATACATGGGCCAATACCATGTGCTTGTTCTCGAGCTCCACCCGGAACATGGCATTCGGGAGAGTCTCCACCACCGTGCCGACAACCTCGATGGCATCTTCCTTTGGCATAGAATATCCCGCTCCGCCGCTTACAGGGATGCGGTCCGATCCCGCTGTTTTCCGTTCACGATGCCGATGATGGCTTCAAAAATCGAGTCCTCCGATCCTTTGCCGTCCACTTCCGCATACATGCCGCGCCGCCGGTAGAAGTCTATCAGCAGCGGCGTCGTCTGGTGGTAGACCTGCAGACGTTCCCGGACCACTTCCGGACGGTCGTCTTTGCGCTGAACCAGCCCGGCTCCGCAGTCGTCACAAACCCCCGGACCGGCTCCCGGGTCCTGAACCCGGCTGTATATCCTCCCGCAGCGCGCGCAGCTCCATCGCCGCGAGAGCCTGGCCACCAGGATATCGTCCTCCACCCTGATGCCGACGGCAAGAGTATCGATGCCTTCCCGGTCAGCAAGCTGCTCGAAGAACTCCGCCTGGCTGACCGTGCGCGGGTACCCGTCGAGGATGAAACCATTCCGGGAATCGGGTTCCCGGAGCCGTGCCTGCACGATTTCGTTCACCAGGCTGTCGGGGACCAGTTCCCCGGCATCCATCAGGTTCCGGGCCGCCCGCCCCGGGCTGCTCTGTTTTTCAATCTCGGCGCGAAGGGCGTCGCCCGTGGAAATACTGGGGTATCCCAGGTGCGCGGTCAATCGCCGTCCCTGAGTCCCCTTGCCCGCCCCGGGCGGCCCCAACAATATCAATGCCCTTCTTCTCGCCATGTTCCTTGTTCCCGGCAACGGCAGCGCGCCTATCCCCGCCGGCCGCGGATTCGCCCTTTTTTCAAAAAGCCGTCGTAATGCCGCATGATCAACTGCGACTCGATTTGCTGCACGGTATCCATGGCCACGCCGACCACAATCAGCAACGAGGTGCCGCCGAAGTAGAAGGTGACGCCGAGGCCGGTCGTGACCCAGCTCATGCCGACGGTGGTCAGCCAGTTATCGAGCGGCGGGCCGATCCAGGGAAGCGGCTGTACCTTGAATCCTGTGATCAGAAACTCGGGCAGCAGGCAGACGAGCACGAGGTACACGGCGCCGGCAGCCGTAAGCCGGCTGAGGATCCGATCGATGTATTCCGCGGTTCTCTTGCCCGGCCGTATGCCGGGAATGTAGCCGCCGTACTTCCGGATGTTGTCGGCCACTTCCATGGGATTGAAAATGATGCTGACATAGAAGAAGCAGAAGAAAATGATCCCTGCAATGTACAGCACATTATAGAGCGGCATCCCCTGAGCCAGCTGCAGCGAGAGGTTGCGCAGGAAGGTCTGGGGGAACACCACGCCCAGGGTGGAAGGGATCGATACAATCGAGGCGGCAAATATCACCGGAATCACGCCGCCGGAGTTGACGCGCAGCGGCAGGTGCGTAGCCTGGCCGCCGAAAACGCGACGCCCGACCACGCGCTTGGCATACTGGACCGGAATTTTCCGCTGCCCCCTTTCCACGAAAACTACGGCCGCCACCGTGGCAATCATGACAATCAACAGCAGGAACACCGTGAACAGCGACCAGGTGCGGCTCTGCACATTCTGGATAATCGCCAGGATGGCATTGGGCAGGCCCACAACGATGCCGGCGAAGATGATCAGGCTGATGCCGTTGCCGATGCCCCTTTCCGTGATCTGCTCGCCGACCCACATGATGAACGCGGTGCCGGTGGTCAGGGTGATCATGACCATGAAGCGGAAGCCCCACCCGGGATTCAGGACGATTCCCGCACCTCCCCCGGTGGTGCCCGACTTTTCGAGCGCAACTGCGGTCATGAATCCCTGGAACAGGGTCAGGACTACAGTCAAATACCGCGTGTACTGGGTGATCTTCTTCCGCCCCAATTCCCCTTCCTTGGAGAGCTTTTCCAGGTAGGGAACCACAACCGTGGCCAGCTGCAGGATGATCGACGCCGTAATGTACGGCATGATGCCGAGGGCGAAGATGCTGAAGCGCCGCAGATTGCCGCCCGAGAAGATGTCGAGGAAACCGAAGATCGTGTTACCCGCCTGGCTGAAAAGGGCTTCCAGGGCTCTATGATTGATTCCGGGCGTCTGGACAAACGCGCCGATGCGGTAGACAGCGAGCATTGCAAGCATGAAAAGCACCCGCTTCCGCAGGTCCGGAATGCTGGCGATGTTCTTGATTGAATTTAAAAACGGACTTCTGTCATCTGGCATAGTTTTCAACCGTTCGGCCTGCGCCGAATCAATGATCTAGACGGCGATCATCTCCACCGTGCCACCCGCCTTTTTTATTTTCTCCGCAGCGCTCCTGCTGATCTTGTGGGCCCGGACATGCAGCGCGTGCGGCACTTCGCCCGAACCGAGGATCTTAAGACCGTCCTGCAGCTTCCTGATGATTCCGGCGTGCAGCAGCGCTTCCGGATCCACTTTTGCGCCGGGCGCGAATTCCGCCAGGCGGTCCAGGTTCACGATCGCGTACTCCTTGCGGAATATGTTGTGGAAGCCGCGCTTGGGCAGGCGGCGGTGCAAGGGCATCTGGCCGCCTTCAAAACCCGGGCGTATCGAAGTCCCGGAGCGGGATTTCTGCCCCTTGTACCCGCGCGTAGCCGTCTTGGAGTGGCCGCTGCCAATGCCGCGTCCCACGCGCTTCGACTTGCGATTCGCGCCGCGTGCCGGGGACAGACTGTTCAATGTCAATGCCATCGTCATTCACCCTATTCGGAATCCACGATCCTGACGAGATGGGGCACCCGGGCCACCATGCCGCGGATCGCGGGGGTGTCAACCCGTGTGACCACCTGATTGAGGCGCTTGAAGCCAAGGCTCTTGATGACCAGCTTGTGCTTGCCGGGTGCCGCAATGGCGCTTCTGACGTACTGGATACGCAGGGTTGCCGGCGGGGTGGGTTGATCACGCTTTTTGCCTGCCATAGTTATATTTCCTCGACCTGCTTGCCACGCAGCTTTGCCACTGCCGCTGCTTCCTTCAGGTTTCGCAAACCCGCAAAAGTCGCTTTGACCACGTTGTGCGGGTTGGTGCTGCCCAGCGACTTGGTCAGGATATCGGAGATGCCGGCCGACTGCACGACGGCCCGCACGGGCCCGCCGGCAATTACGCCTGTGCCTTCGGATGCGGGTTTGAGCATCACCCGGCCGGCTCCGTAGCGACCGACGATGGCGTGGGGAATGGTACGGCCCTTCAGGGGGACCCGGATCATGTTTTTCCGTGCCTGATCCACTCCTTTGCGGATGGCCTGGGGAACCTCTTTGGCTTTGCCCATGCCGTAGCCGACCAGGCCGTTCTGGTCGCCGACCACCACCAGGGCGCTGAAACTGAGATTCTTGCCCCCTTTCACCACCTTGGTCACGCGGTTGATGGAAACCACCTGGTCCTTTAATTCCTGACCTCCCACATCGATCTTTTCCAAGCTGCCCTCCTAAAACTTCAATCCGCCTTCGCGGGCTGCCTCAGCCAATGCCTTCACCCGGCCGTGGTAGAGGTATCCGCCCCGGTCGAAGACGACCGTTTCGATGCCTTTGGCCTTTGCCCGCTGCGCGATGGCCTTGCCTACTTCTTTGGCCGCGCCGATGTTCCCCGCCTTCTTCCGTTCCGCGCATACGCTCTGCTCGAGCGTGGACGCGGATGCCAGGGTTTTGCCGCTGCGGTCGTCGACGACCTGGACGTAAATGTGAACCAGGCTCCGGAAGACGCACAATCGCGGTCGGGCGTCCGAACCGGAGATCTTCCGGCGGATTCTCGCGTGGATTTTGGCGCGCTCGATGGCGCGGTCAATGGGAGTGATCATTATGCACCCTTCTTTCCGACCTTGAGCCGGACGGTTTCATTGGTGTAGCGGATGCCCTTGCCTTTGTAGGCGTCCGGCTTGCGCAGCGACCGGATGTCCGCAGCCACCTGGCCGACCAGTTGCCGGTCTGCTCCCGAGATGGTCAGGGTCGTGACATAGTTCTGGATCGTCCGCGGCAACTTCTCCGCCTTGATCGAGATGCCTTCCGGGATCGGGAACTCGATGGGATGCGAATACCCCAGGCTGAAAGTGACCGCCTTGGCCTTGGCGTCGGCCTTGAACCCGATACCCACGATGTCGAGCGTCTTGGAGAAACCCTCCGTCACGCCGAACACGTTGTTTGCGGCCAGAGCGCGCGCCAGTCCGTGGTAGGCGGGCAACGGCGGCTCGTCCGAATCCCGGTACGCAACCAGCTCGCTCCCCTCCAGCTTGAAGTGAATCCCGACCGGTATCGGGCTGGACAGTTTCGTTTTTTTGCCTTCAACTTCCAGAACGCCGTCTTTGATCGACACCTTGACGCCGCTGGGTATCTTTATCGGTTTCTTGCCAACTCGCGACATAACGCACCTTCACGCTTGCGGTCCAATCCCGGTTCTCAGCTGATCGTGCAGAGCACTTCACCGCCGAGCCCCTTTTCCTGGGCCTGTTTGCCGGTCAGCAATCCCTGCGAGGTCGAGACCACGCACACCCCCATGCCACCCAGCACCTTGGGCATGCGGGCCTTGTCCGCATACACGCGGCACCCGGGCCTGCTGACCCGGTCCAGGGAACTGATCACGGAGACTTTCCCCGGCGCGTACCGGAGAAAGACACGGATCACTCCCTGTTTGGTGTCGGGCGTGAGGGTGTAATTGGAAATGTAGCCTTCCTCTTTCAGGATGCGGACGATTTCCAGCTTCATCTTGGACGACGGGATGTCCACCGTGTCGTGCTTGGACGCGATGGCGTTGCGGACCCGGGTCAGAAGATCGGCGATCGGATCGGTCATTGTCATAATGGTAACTCTCCAGCCGGGGCCGGCTCCGTCCCCGGACATCCGGGAACGGTGGCAGCCGGCGACCCGCCACACTCCCTACCAGCTCGACTTGGTCACGCCCGGGATCTCACCTGACAGCGCCAGGTTCCGGAAACAGATGCGACAGAGCTGGAATTTCTTATAGACGCCGCGGGGCCGGCCGCAGCGCAGACAGCGCGAATACGCGCGCACCTTGTACTTGGGACTGCGCCTGGCTTTCGCCCGTAAACACGTTTTTGCCACAGTAACTCCTCAGCGGGCAGGCATGCTGCCCGGGCTTGTGCGACTATTGTTCCTTCCTTGCGAACGGCATGCCCAACAGGTTCAGCAGGGCGTGGGCCTCGTCGTCGGTCTCCGCCGTGGTTACGATCGTGATGTTCATGCCGCGCGCCTTGTCCACTTTGCCGTAATCCACCTCTGGAAAAATCAGCTGGTCCCGCAGTCCCAGCGTGAAGTTGCCGCGCCCGTCGAAGGAACGGGTCGGGATGCCCCGGAAGTCACGGACGCGGGGCAGAGCGGCGTTGACCAAGCGGTCGAAAAACTCGTACATCCGGTCGCCGCGCAAGGTGACGGTGACGCCGATCGGCATGCCCTGGCGCAGCTTGAAAGCCGCAATCGACTTTTTTGCCTTGGTGACCACGGGACGCTGTCCCGTGATGGCCGCCAGTTCCTCGGTAGCCGTGTCCAGAATCTTGGCATTGGCAATGGCTTCACCCAGGCCCATGTTGACGTTGATCTTCACCAGCCGGGGCACCGCCATGACGTTCTTGTAGTGGAACTGCCTCGTCAGGGCAGGCACCGCTTCTTTCCTGTAGAATTCGCGCAGTCTACTCATGACCGGATATGCCCCTACTCATCCATTAACTCGTTGCATTTCTTGCAGACCCTGACCTTGCGTCCGCCCTGGATCACGCTCATGCTGATGCGCGCCCGCTTGTTGCAGCGTTTGCACACCACCATCAGGTTGGACAGGTGGATGGAGGATTCCTTGGGAAGAATGCCGCCCTTGACGTTCTTCTGCGGATTCGGGCGGGTATGCTTCTGGATGAAGTTCAATCCCTCCACGATCGCCCGGCCTTTCACAGGGAACACCTTGAGCACTTTTCCCGTTTTTCCCCGGTCCTTGCCCAACAATACGTAAACCTGATCGTTCTTCTTGATATGTATCTTGTTCATGTCTACCGATCCTCGCTCCACCGCCGCTAGATCACTTCCGGAGCCAGGGACACGATCTTCAAAAAGTTCTTATCCCTGAGTTCGCGGCTCACGGGACCGAAGACGCGTGTCCCGATCGGCTCTTTCTGATCGTTGATGAGCACCGCCGCGTTGTCGTCGAAACGGATGTATGTGCCGTCTTTGCGCCGGTACTCCTTCCGGGTGCGCACCACCACGGCCTTCACCACCTGGCCCTTCTTCACGGTGCCGTCAGGAGCGGCCTCCTTGACGTTGGCGGTTATGATGTCGCCCAGGGTGGCCACGTGCCCCACCTGATTCCCCAGCGGCAGGATGCAGGAGATTCTCCGGGCTCCTGAATTGTCCGCCACATCCAAAATGGTTCGCATCTGTATCATAGCTGTCTTACCTCACCTGTTCCGGCTGTGCCTGCCGTTTCCGGATGCCTTTGCGCGGCGCCCCGGAACCCGCCGGCCTAGGTAGCTTTGGTCAGGATTTCCGTCACCCGCCACCTTTTTCTTGCGCTCAAGGGGCGGGTTTCCATGATGCGCACGCGGTCCCCCACGCTGCAGGAACCGTTCTCATCATGGGCCAGGAAGGTGGAAGTCTTTTTCAGGGTCTTTTTGTACAGCGGGTGTTGCACCAGCCTGTCGACCTCGACGGTGACGGTCTTCTGCATCGCCGCGCTGATAACGATGCCCACCTGGGTGTGCCGCAAGCCCCGCTTCTTCTGCTCCGCATTCATCATTTCCCTGCCCCTTGCTTCTTCTTGGCCGCTTCGGCCAGCTCCATTTCCCGAAGGATGGTCTGGACGCGCGCGATGTCCTTGCGCACCACGCGCACGTGGGAAGCGCTTTCCAGTTGTCCCGTTGCCGCCTGGAAGCGGAGCTTGAACAGCTGTGCGCGCAGCTCGGCTTCTTCCAGGACCAGGTCATCCCTGGCCATATCTCTCATCTGGGAAACCTTCATGCCTCCTCCATGCCGAATCGCTTGACGAACTTCGCTTTCACGGAGATCTTGTGCGCTGCCAGCCGCAGCGCTTCCTGGGCGACGCTCTCCGCCACGCCCTCCATCTCATAGACGATCTTGCCCGGCCGCACCACGGCGACCCAGCCTTCGGGAGCTCCTTTGCCTTTTCCCATGCGGGTTTCTGCCGGCTTTTTCGTGATCGGCTTGTCGGGGAAAACACGGATCCAGATTTTGCCGCCGCGTTTGATGAAGCGGGTGATCGCCACGCGCCCCGCTTCGATCTGTCGGTCGGTGAGCCAGCCGGATTCCAGGGCCTTCAGGCCGTAATCCCCGAAAGTCACTTCCGACCCGCGCCACGCCTTGCCCCGGCGTTTGCCCTTCTGCTGTTTTCGATATTTGACCTTTTTCGGCATCAACATGGCACTTCCGCTCCTGCTGGCAAATCAGCGCCCAAGCTCGGGCTTCTGCATTTCGAACACCTCGCCCTTGTAGATCCAGACCTTGACGCCGATCACCCCGTAGGTCGTGTTGGCTTCGGCAAAGCCGTAGTCGATGTCGGCCCGGATGGTGTGCAGCGGCAACTGGCCGTGCAGGTACCACTCGGTGCGGGCGATCTCAGCGCCGTTCAGGCGGCCTGCGGTCCGCACCTTTATGCCCTTGGCGCCGAAACGCAAGGTGCTGTCGACTGCCCGCCTCATGGCGCGCCGGAAGGCGATGCGCTTTTCCAGCTGCTGGGCGATGCCTTCGGAAACCAGCTGGGCATCCAGTTCCGGCTTGTTGATCTCCTGGATCTTGAGGTTGATGTCGCGGCCGGTGAGCACCTGCAGGTCCTTTTTCAGCTTCTCGATCTCCGTCCCCTTCTTTCCCACGATGATGCCCGGGCGTGAAGTGAAGATGATGATCGTGAGCTTGTTGGCAGCCCGCTCGACTTCGACACGCGACACGCCCGCGTGCGCGAACTTCTTCCGGAGCATGACCTTCAGGTTGAGGTCTTCGTGGAGCAGGGCGCCATAGTCCTTGCGGGCAAACCACCGCGATCGCCAGGTCCTATTAACGCCGAGCCTGAAACCGTAAGGATGAACTTTCTGACCCAAGGTGGGACCTCCCTTACTCCTCTATATCCTTGCCTTTGATCGTGATCGTGATGTGCTTGTAACGGCGCTGCTGCCGGTACGCACGCCCCATGGGGGCCGGACGCACGCGGCGCCGCCACTTGGTCGGACCCGTGTCCACCACGGCACGATGCACGACAAACGAATCGACATCTGCAGTCGCATTCCTCTCTTTGGCGTTGGCCACGGCCGAGAGCAGCACCTTTTCGATGGAGTGCGTTGCCTCTTTCTTCGTGAATTTCAGGATCGCCAGCGCTTCCGGCACCTTCCGGCCGCGGATCAAGTCCATGACCAGCCGGGCTTTCTGCGGCGATCCCCGCAAATATTTACCTGTCGCCCTTGCTTCCATATTCTCTCTCTTGATCAGACGGATCCGTCAGATCAGACGGATCCGACCGGTCGGTCCGATTCCCTACGCCGGCTTGACGGCCGTCGCTTTTTCCGCGACCTTGGTGGTGTGCCCCTTGAAGATGCGTGTGGGAGCGAACTCCCCCAGCTTGTGGCTCACCATGTTTTCCGAGATGTAAATCGGAATAAACTTCTTGCCGTTGTGCACTGCTATTGTGGACCCCACCATCTCCGGCGTGACGGTCGAGCGCCGCGACCATGTCTTGATCACGGTGCGGCTGGTGGCCGAACCGAGCGCGCGCACCTTCCGGAGCAGGTGTTCATCCACAAACGGGCCTTTCTTTACCGATCTTGCCATGCAGCACTCCGCTTATCTTGCACCCCGGCGCTTGATGATGAAGCGCTGAGTCCGCTTGTTGTTACGTGTTTTGTATCCCTTGGTGGGCAATCCCCAGGGGCTGACCGGGTGCCTGCCTCCCGAGGTCTTTCCCTCGCCGCCGCCGTGCGGGTGATCGATCGGGTTCATGGCCACGCCCCGGACCGTGGGCCGCCAGCCAAGCCAGCGCGAGCGGCCGGCTTTGCCGATGGAAATGTTTTCGTGATCCAGATTCCCCACCTGCCCGATGGTCGCATAGCAGCCCAGGTGGACCATGCGCGTTTCTCCCGAGGGGACCTTGATCTGCGCATATCCGGCTTCCTTGGCGAGAAGCTGTGCGGCCACACCGGCGGCCCGCGCCATCTGCCCGCCTTTGCCCTTCTTGAGCTCGATGTTGTGAATCATGGTGCCCAACGGGATGTTTTTCAGTGGCAGGGCATTGCCGACCAGGATGTCAGCGCCTTCCCCGGCGATGACGGTTGCCCCCACCTCCAGGCCGTTGGGCGCCAGGATGTACCGTTTTTCGCCGTCCGCGTAAGTCAGCAGGGCGATGCGCGCCGAGCGGTTCGGATCGTACTCGAGCGCCGCGACCTTCGCCGGGATATCGCGCTTCTCCCGAAGGAAGTCGATGACACGGTACAGCCGTTTGTGCGCGCCGCCGCGATGCCGGACCGTCAGGCGCCCCTTGTTGTTGCGCCCCGAGATCCTGCGTTTCGACTCTGTGAGTCGCTTCAGTGGACGGCCGCCGGACAGTTCCTGGTTGTCCAGGGTGGTCCGGAATCGAATCGCCGGCGAAGTCGGCCTGTAGGTCTTGATTGCCATGGCTCCAGCAGCTCCCGCCGAGATCAAACCATCTCGGAGAATTCGAACATCTTTTCGCCCTTCTTCAGGGTCACGTACGCCTTCTTCCAGTCGGGCTTGCGTCCCGAGTAGCGCCCCTGGCGGCGGATCTTGCCGTGAAAGTTGGCGGTGCGGACACTCGCAACCTTCACCTTGAATACCTTCTCGACTGCCTTCTTGATCTCGATCTTGTTGGCGCTGCGCGCCACCTTGAAGGTCAGGGTCTGCAGCTTCTCCTTCTCGAAGGTGCTCTTTTCCGTGATGACCGGAAGTCTAAGGATGCTGTGTTCGTTCGTCATCGGCTCAGTACCTCCTGCACCTGCAGAATGGCTTCCTTCGAAAAGATCAACAACTCATGGTGGACCACGTCGTGGATATTGATCCCGGGGCCCGGCACGAACTTGACCTTCGGCAGGTTTCTCGAAGACCGCTCCAGGTTGGGATTCGCACCCGCATCGACGAGCAGGATCTTGCGTCCGGCGCCGAAGCCCTGCAGCGCCTTGTGCAGGTCGCGGGTTTTGTGGCTCTCGAGCTGGAATGCGTCGACGACCGCCAGACCGCTCTCGCCGAACCTTGCCGACAACGCGGAGCGCATCGCCCCCCGGATCTTTTTGCGCGGGAAGGCATGCACATAGCTCCGCGGCTGCGGGCCGTGCACCGTGCCCCCATGCCGCCACAGCGGACTGCGCACGCTGCCGATGCGAGCCCGGCCTGTGCCCTTCTGGCGCCAAAGTTTCTTGCCGCTCCCGGACACCATGCCGCGGGTCTTGGTTGCGGCAGTGCCGGCACGCAGCGAAGCCTCATAGTGTTTTACGGCCTCCCAGATGAGCGGCTCGTTCAGCGGGGCCCGGAAGATTTCGTCCGACAGCTCCAGCTTCCCGACCACCTCGTTGCTTAGGCTTTTCACTTCAATCTCAGCCATTCCTGAACCTCGATTTCCCGCCCCCTGCTGTAGGCGGGCTCTGCACCTATGCCTTCTTGACGATCACGTATCCGCCGTTGCGGCCGGGGACGGCCCCGCGCACCACCAGCAGGTTCTCCTGGTCCTGGATCCGCACCACGCGCAGGTTCTGTACCGTCACCCGTTCATTTCCCATGTGTCCGGCGGCGCGCATGCCCGGCAGCACCCGGCTCGGGTATGCCGAAGCCCCGATAGAACCGGGCGCCCGGTGAAACATGGAGCCGTGCGACGCCGCGCCGCCGGCGAAGTGATGACGCTTGATCAGACCGGCGAATCCGCGTCCCTTGCTGGTTCCGGTCACATCCACCTGGTCTTCCGGCTGGAACACCTGGCCGACGAGGATCTGATCGCCCACCTTGAGCGGTCCGGCGCCATCGTCGAAGGGGAATTCCCTCAGGATCCTCACCGGGGGCACTCCCGCCTTTTTGAAGTGGCCGGCGCGGGGCTTCTTCACCCTGGAGGGGCGCACAAACTCCACCAGCCCCAGCTGCACGGCATCGTAGCCGTCCTTCTCCTTGACTTTCTTCTGGACGACGATGCAGGGACCGGTCTTGATCACCGTTGCCGGGACGACCTTGCCGTCCTCTGCGAAGACCTGAGTCATCCCCACTTTGACTCCGATAAGTCCATCCACCATAAGCGTCCCGGGCCCGCCGGACGATGAGCGGCACATGACGTTTTCTCCCTCCGTCATCAGCCGATCGCCATCCGCCCTGCCCTTCCTTTCCTGAAGCTACTTGTGTTCCGTTCCGAAAGCCTTGATCTCGACATCAATGGCCGCAGGCAGATCGAGCTTCATCAGCGCATCCACCGTCTGCGGCGTTGGTTCGAGGATATCCACCAGCCGCTTGTGGGTGCGGATTTCGAACTGTTCCCGCGATTTCTTGTCCACGTGCGGAGAGCGCAGCACGCAAAACTTGTTCTTCACCGTCGGCAGCGGTATCGGCCCCGACACCCGGGATCCGGTCCGCTTGGCGATGTCCACGATTTCCGACGTCGATTGGTCGAGCACCCTGTAGTCGTAAGCCTTCAGCCGTATTCTGATCTTTTCGTTGAGCATGATTTCCCGCCCGCCGCTGTTTTCGGACCGATCCGACCGATCGGACCGATCGGTCTACTCCAAAATTTCCGAAATGGTGCCGGCGCCCACCGTCCTGCCGCCCTCACGGATGGCAAACCGCAGCCCCTTCTCCATCGCGATCGGCGTGATCAGCTTGATCGTCAGCACCACGTTGTCTCCCGGCATCACCATCTCCGTCCCCGCCGCCAGCTCCGCCACCCCGGTCACATCCGTCGTCCGAAAGTAAAACTGCGGCCGGTACCCGTTGAAAAACGGCGTGTGCCGACCCCCCTCCTCCTTCGACAATATGTACACCTGCGACTTGAAATGCGTGTGCGGCGTGATGCTCCCCGGCGCCGCTATCACCTGCCCACGCTCCACCTCCGCCCGCTCCGTCCCGCGCAACAACAACCCTACGTTGTCTCCCGCCATCCCTTCGTCCAACAGCTTCTTGAACATCTCCACGCCCGTCACCACCCGCTTCAGCGTCGGCCGGATCCCCACGATCTCGATCTCTTCCCCAACCTTCACCTTCCCTCGCTCGATCCGCCCCGTCGCCACCGTCCCGCGTCCCGATATCGTGAAGATGTCCTCCACCGGCATCAAAAACGGCTGGTCCACTTCCCGCTTCGGCAACGGTACGTACGAGTCCACCGCAGCCATCAACTCCAATACCTGCTTCTCCGCCGCCGCATCCCCTTCCAGCGCCTTCAGCGCGCTCACCCGCACCACCGGAATCTCGTCCCCGGGAAATTCGTAAAACGTCAGCAGCTCCCGCACCTCCAGCTCCACCAGATCCAACAGCTCCGGATCATCCACCATGTCCACCTTGTTCATGCACACCACAACGCACGGTACCCCCACCTGCCGCGCCAGCAATATGTGCTCCCGCGTCTGCGGCATCGGCCCGTCCGCCGCCGATACCACCAGAATCGCTCCGTCCATCTGCGCCGCTCCCGTGATCATGTTCTTGATGTAGTCCGCGTGCCCCGGACAGTCCACGTGCGCATAATGCCGGTTCTTCGTCGAGTACTCCACGTGCGCCGTCGCGATCGTGATCCCCCGCTCCTTCTCCTCCGGCGCGTTGTCGATCGAGTCAAACGACCGCACCGCCACCTTCGGATCCAGCTTGTGCAGCACCTGCGTGATCGCCGACGTCAACGTCGTCTTCCCGTGATCTATGTGCCCAATCGTCCCGATGTTCACATGCGGCTTACTGCGATCGAATTTCTCCTTCGCCAT
>Ga0316620_10000544_pt1 | contig 15283 bp, 10 predicted proteins | sample OWC_Aug_M1_C1_D5_FD_207651 | JGI IMG/M metagenome (GOLD analysis project Ga0316620, IMG submission 207651) | Wetland soil microbial communities from Old Woman Creek delta, Ohio, United States - OWC_Aug_M1_C1_D5_B | ecosystem: Environmental > Terrestrial > Soil > Wetlands | place: USA: Ohio... | reverse complement strand
AGCGCGATCCGAGTGCATTCCGGCTCTCGAACGGCCACAACCGCGAGCTGTCGATCACCGTCAGCGGACCGTCAAACGGGGCCGGCGGGCGTGGGACATGTTGGCGCTTCGGGACCTCCGCATGGGTGCGGAGGTCCCCGTACTTCGTCGCGCCCCTGACGAGGGCACAGATCGGCTCGACCATGCGGCGCTGCTCCTCGAGCTTGACTGCGCGGTCGGTGGGCGCGCCCGTCGCCCACCCCTCCGCAACACCCGCAGTGGCGAACACGTCCTTTCCGATTTCGTCCACGATCGCCTGCTGGTTGCTCTGGACGATGGGACGGAGCTGCTTGAAGTCGCCGGAGATCGTGACGCGCTCCCGGGCCATCCCCGCGGCGACGTAGAGCGCCGGGAGGAGGACCATCGACGCCTCGTCCACGATCACGGCGTCGAACGCCCCGATGTCCCTCGCCGAGAGATAGGAGCGCGTTACGGTCGTTCCGATGATCCTCGCGTTCGCGAGGACGGAGCGCTCGATGTCGGCGAGCTGCTCCTGAATCCTCCCCAGATCCGCGAGCAGCGCGGCGCGCTGCGCGTCGAGGCGCTGCTGTTCGACAGTCAGGCGGTCTCGGTCGTGTCTCGATAGGTCGCTTGCGAGCTTCCTCACCTTCTCGCGGTGCGCGTCCAGCGCCCGGCGAGCGCTCGCGGCGGTAGCGGTCGTCGCCTCGGAGCTCGTCGCGGCTTCGCTCATCTTGCGGGTCGCGACCTCGACCGCCTTCTTCAGCCCCTGCTCACTCGGCATGAAGGCGCGCCGGAGACGACCCGCGCGGCCCCACGCCGTCATGGCCTCACTTGCCTTCCGGAGGGATGCCTCGGCAGCGGCTCGGATCCGCTGCGCCGCTTCGACGGCCGTTCGCGCGCTCACGAGAGCGCCCTCGAGCCTCCCTGTCTCCAGGGCCGCGGTGTCGTACGCCACGAACAGACGGAGAACACTCCCCACGCGGTCCCGGGCCGCCGTGACCTCGTCGACTTGCGGTTGCAGCTCGGCGCGCCGGGCCTCCAGGTCCACGGTCAGTCTCGCGACGATGCGATCGAGGAGAAGCAGGTCGGCGAACTCACCCAGGTCCTCGGCCTTCACTCGCCCCTGCCGTAGGACGCGCCCCTCGCCGAGCGCGGGGTGCCCGGGCCCGAGTTGCCGGCACAACTGGAGAAGTAGCTCGTTCACGGCGCGATTTGTGTTGGAACACACGAGGACGCGTTCGTCTCGCGCAAAGAGCGCCTTGACCAGAGCGGCCAGCGTCCAAGTCTTTCCCGTGCCCGGCGGCCCCCAGAGGAAGAACACTCGGCGGCGCAGCGCCGAGCGGACGGCCGCCCGTTGCGCAGGGTCGAGCGTCCCTTCGACCTCTACGGGGCCCTCGGTATCGGGAGACTCGTCCTCCGTGTCCTCCGTGGACAGGACGTCGTCCGCGAGGCCCGTGTTGATCGTGAGGGTCTTCGCCTCGACCTCCTCCAGCCGCTCCTTCAGCGCAACGAGTAGCGCCGTGCTGTCGACCTGGAGAATGCAGCTCCAAATCCGCGGTCCGAGGTTGGCATCGAGGGCGAGGACGATCTTCCCAGGCAGCATCGAGACAACTGTCCCGGAGCAGTGTCGCGACCCGAGAATGACGTCCACCTTCGCGTCCTCGAATACCTCCACGTCCTCAACGAAATCGAAGACGTAGCCGAATGCGTCGGTGCCGAGGTCGGTCGCCACCCCGTCCTCGAGAAGAAATCGCCGGTTCCCGACGTTCCCGGCCTTCATTTCCTTGACGAGGGCGTCGAGCGCGACAGCGAAGCGCTTCGCTCGTGAGGCGCCGGCCGGCACGTCGAGCACAAGGTCCTTCGACAGGGTCGGCACGTACTTCGACGGCCGCGGCGCTACCCCCGTCGGGGCCATCTTGACGAAGCGGGCCGGGCGCCGGAGGTCGTCGGGGGGAAGGCCGCCGCCGCAAGGCGGAAACCCCGGGGACTTGCTCGGCGGGGCGTCGCCTCCTTCGTCGCCCCCTTGCTCGGGCAGGATGCCGTCTTGCTCCTCGCCGCCGTCCGCGAAAGCAGATGGCTCCTCTCCCGTCGCTTCGTCGAAAAGCCCCGGCTGCCGAAGGCGGGAGGCGCCGCCTCTCGCGGGACGGGGCGGGTGCTTTCCCTTGGCGAGGTCGGAAATGCGGGCCTCGACATCCGCCAGGAGCGCGCGCGCCTTCGCCGTGGACCGGTATCCCAACTCCGCCCGCATCGCCTTCAAGACCGCGGGGTCGTCCTGACTGGCCGTGAAGCGTTCTCGCAGCCGATCAACGGAGAAGCTGAAGTAGGGCCGTCGGGGCACGAGTCGGATCCCTTGCCGAGGTTAGCGCATCCCATCTCGGCGGGGCAGGTGCAAGCCATGGCAAGGGATGGCCCGCAAAGCGGCTTCCCGGGACGACCACCCATCGGATAGGATAGGTGCCACGTGTCACAAAGTTCACAATGCTGCCAACCATCTGATACCTCGGCGGTGCCACCACGTCTCTTCAACGACTTGATGGGTTTCGCGTCTGTCGATGCCTGGGCGCGAATCGTGGATGCTGCCCGCTCCCGTGATCGTGTCATGAACGAGGCCAGAGCCTACGCGGCCGCTTTGTGAACTTTGTGACACGTGGCACCTATCCGGGAACTGCTGGGCAGACTCATCCCGAAGCGCAGGCCCGGACTCCCTCGCAACTGGCGGGCCATGCACGCTGAGAACCTGAGCGTCCTTCATCCTGCGCAATGCTTCCGGCATCGCTTCCTGCCAGGCGATCCTGCCGATTCCACAGAGCAGCGCCTGACACCGCTGCGAAACCCCGCCAACGGGCGGGCCGTAGCTCCCCACGGGCAGCACACCCCCGGGGAGGGCCGATGACGGAGCGGCGGAGGCGGTTGGCGCTGGCTCTCGGAGCTGCCGTGATCCTCGCGGCGTCCTTCTTCCAGCTCGGCTACCGGCCCTGGCAGCGCTCGTGGGGCGCGAGCCGCGCGGAAGTCGCTCGGCCGCTGCCCGGCGACGAGCTCGTTCCCTCCCCCGACTGGGCCGCGACCCGCGCCATCTCGATCCGGGCGGAGCCGGAGAAGGTCTGGCCGTGGCTGGTCCAAATGGGGTACCTCAGGGCCGGGTTCTACTCCTGGGACCGGCTGGACAACGACGGCGTCCCGAGCGCCCGCCACATCCTCCCTCAGTACCAGGGACTGCGCGAAGGCGACTCCCTGCCCGTGAGCGCGGACTCGTGGATGCAGGTCCGCCACCTCGAGGCCCCGCGGAGCCTCCTGCTCGCCTCCGACAGCGGGCCGGGCCCGCGTTGGACCTGGGCCTGGGGGCTCTACCCCGACGGGAAAGGGGGCACCCGGCTCGTGAGCCGTCTCCGGCTCGAAGGCGTGGGCTGGACGACCCGGCTTCTGTTGGACGGGGCAGAGCTGGTCATGATGCGCAGGCACCTCCGGGGCATCCGGGACAGAGTCGAAGGCCAGGAGCCGGTGACCGGCAGCGGGGGCGAGTGACGCCGCCTGGCCACGCCGGCTCCTCGACCTGCCGCTCCCGGCGCCCTGCCCTGCTACCGCACCGCAAGGGGTGGACCTGCGTGGGGGTCCACGAGCAAACTGCCACATTCGTCGAAGATGTAGAGCCCGTTTTCTTCGGCCGCGAGGACAACGCGGCCGTCCGAGACCGCGACGCTCCTCGCTGCCAGGGAGATCTCGTAGGCGCCCACCTCGAACGGCGCCGACGGCACCCTCACGTCGATGACCTGAAACGGTCCGTCGCCGACAACGTAGGCGTAGCCGCCCTCAACCGCGACGTCGGCAATCGGCCCACCCAGCATGACGACCTCACCGACCACCCGGGGCGCCGACGGGTCCGAGATGTCGGCCACGACGAGCCCGCTGGCGGTGCCGAGGTAGGCGTAGTCACCCTCGACGGCGACTGCGGTGACGGGCCCGGGCAGGTGGCCGAGCAGCTCCGGGCAGTCCTGGGCGAGCGCGGGCAGCGCGAGATCGCACAGGGTGACGACGACGACCACCACGACGCGGGCAATGAACCCCTGGCGACTCATGGGTCCCCCCTCTCTGTTGGCTGGCTCAGGCGCTCCCATTCTGGCTCACGATAGGTGCCAGGGCCGACATTTTTGGCATTTCATGGCAGAATCGTCCGCGGGCGTGGAGGCCCATGCCGAGGTGACCGCGGATCTTCGTTGAAGAGGGCCCTGCAGGGTGCGTGCGAGGTCGAGTGGCAGGTCGAGCTGCCGGGCAGTCTGCCGTGGTGGCGGCGCGAGCCCGACCGGCCGCTGGATCCGACGCCGTCGGCGGCCTGGATCGACGAGCAGGGCGTCTCGACCGGCCTCAGCCGGCCGCGAGTGGCGCCAGCCGTCTTCCTCGAGACCGCGGCCTTGGCCCTCGGCCTTGACCCGGTCACACTGACAGCTGCCAGCTCGGGTCACAAGCTGACGCGTCAGCGGACTCTGGTCAGCGCGGTGGCAATCGAGCGCTGGTGGCTCCGGCCATCCGAGCTGGCGCCGCTATTCGGTCGGCGCAACGACGTGGTCTCCCGGTGGGTCCGGTGGGGGGTCGACCGCCGACGCGTGGCTGAGGAGTTCCGGGAAGCCTACGAGGCCCTCGATCGACACCTGAGCAGCAAGCTGCCTGCAGAGGACCCCAGAGCATGAGAATGCCAAGAATGTCGGCACCTGTCCGGCATCGCGGTGCCGAAGAGGAATTCCCCTTCATCGGAGGTGGTTTCGGCTCAATGGGGTAGCTGCCATGAACGCGTACACGGTTCACCTTCCTCGCTCAGTAGCTCTGACTTTCGTGTCGGTCGCTGCGCTCGTCGCCAGCGCCCAGGCCGCGGCCGGGTCCACGCGGCTGCCCTCGCGCTTCGTGCCTGGCGACGCGGCGATTGCCGCGGCGCGCAACGACCAGTCGGGGGTGTCGCTCTGTCAGGGGGGGAACACCGTGCTCGCCCTGTGGTCCGACAACCGGGCCAACAGCACTGGCGGCTACGAGGGCGAGACCTCGTGGGACATCTACGGCATGCGATTCGACGAGTCGGGCAATCCGCTCGAGACGGTGCCGTTGTCGATCGCTGCCGGTCCGGCCTCGCAGAAGAACCCCCGGGCTGCCTGGAACGGCACGAGCTGGCTGGTGGTCTTCGAAAGCGTGGACTTCGGCGGCACCGGCTATTACCAGGCGTCCCTGGAGGCCCTGCGCGTGGATCCCGACGGCCAGGTGCTGGATCCCCGGCCGATCAAGCTCTACAACATGCCGCCCAGCGGTCTGAGCTGGGCGGTCGCGTCCGACGGCTCGGGATGGGTCGTCGCGAACCAATCGACCTCGGTCGGCCCTGACATCGTCGCGGCTCGGGTCTCCTCCGCGGGCGTCCTGCTCGATCCTGGTCCGCGCGTCTTCGTGCCCGGAACCTATTACTCGCGCAGCAACCTCCAGCTCGTCTATGCCGGCGGGGTATTCCTGCTCGCCTACCAGGATCTGGGGCCCGGGTACTCGCCGGCCGACGTGATCCGCTTCGACGCCAACCTCGACCTCCTCGACGGCGCTCCCTTCGAACTGGGGGTCCCCTCACCGCTCACCAGCCTGATCTCGAACGGCAGCGTCTTCTACGCGATCTGGACGGAGCAGCTTCCGAACGGGACGGTGGCCGTGAAGGGCAGCCGGGTCGACACCAACGGCCAGAAGCTCGACGGCGACGGGGTGGACATCTCCGGTGTGAACGAGCCTGGAGGCTATGCGACGACGAGCGTCGCCTGGGACGGCTCCCAGTGGAAGGTGACCTGGGGCAACCTCACCCAGACCCGCGTCGCGCGCGTGAGTGCCGCCGGCCAGGTGTTGGACCCGGGCGGGGTGGTGGTCGCGGGGGCGACAACCGGGACCTCCGCCAGCGCCGGCAACGGCAGCCTGCAGCTGGCCTGGGCGGATTTCGTGTGGGTGGGTCAGTCCGGCAGCTACGATGCGTTCTCGACCCATGTCGACTCGAGCAACGTCGCCGGCCCGACTCGGACGCTCTCCGTCGGCGCGCCCGCGCAGCTGCGGGTCGACATCGCGACCAGCGGCAGCGGCTACATGATGGTCTACCGGTCGGCCACGGGAACAGGAAACCGCGTTCTCGCGCAGCCGCTGGACGCCGCGGCCAACCCGCTCACGGCAGAACCGATCGAGCTCGACGCCTCCACCGCTTCGTTCGACTGGCCGGGCTACCCGGCCGTGGCCTGGAACGGTTCCCTGTACATGGTGGCCTGGAACAACTCCACGGGCGTGGTGGCCCGGCGCCTGCAACCCAACGGGACGCCGATCGATCCCACGCCGGCCCTGGTGATGAACCCCGGCTTCGGCCCCGCCGACGTCGAAGCGCTGGGGGACGACTTCCTCGTCGTAGGCCTGCGCTGCGGTGTCAACTGCCAGTACATCTTCCCGATCGCCTCGCGCGTGCGGGGCGCAGACGGCCTCGTGCTCGACTCACCACCGATCGCGATGGGCGGGACCTATTGCAGCACTCCACGGGTCGTCACTCTGGGAGGGCGCTGGCTGCTTGCCTGGCAAGCCAATGCGACCCACGACAACCCGGCCGCCTCCACCCTGGGCACGTTCATCGACTCCGCGGGCGCCCACGCGCCCGACTTCACGATCCATGGGGGTTACTCGAGTGCTGGCGGCAACGGCATCTTCAGCATCGGGCTGGCCTCGAGCGGCAGCGTGGCGCTGATGGTGCAGTCTCAGGAGCTCACCTCCGGCGTCGAGACCGACCTCCTCGCCCGGCTGGTCGAGCCCGATGGCACGGTGCACCCGTACGTCAACCTCACACCGTGGAAGGACGACCAGTATCGTCCGCGGGCGGCGTGGGACGGCTCGCAGTTCGTGGTCGTGTGGCAGGATCAGAAGACCGACCTCGGCGGCGATTGGAGCCTCGAGCAGGTCGACGCGCGCAGCGATCTGATGGGGATGCGGATCTCCCCGGCGGGGGCCATCATCGACCCGCAGGGCTTCGTGTTCTCCAACGGTCTGACCGGCGAGGCATATCCGAACGTCGTGGCGCACGGAGGCACGACCCTGATCGCCGGATCGATCGTGCGGAACGACGCGTTGTTCGCCAACTACCGGATCGGCTACGACCTGTTCGGCACCGGCGCCAACGCCTGGCCGGTGGCGGTGGCCTCGGCCGCACCGACCGGCGGCGACGTACCGCTGTCGATCGACTTCAGCTCGGCCGGCAGCACCGACCCGGACGGAACACTGACCGCCTACGCCTGGGACTTCGGCGACGGCGCGACCTCGCCGGAGGCCGACCCGACGCACTTCTACACCGCCGGGGGACCCTACGTGGCGACGTTGACCGTGACCGACGACGACGGCGCAGCGACCATGCAAGAGCTCCTGGTCCAGGCCGTCGAGCCGAACATCCCGCCGGTCGCGGTCGCCTCGTCCGGCGTTGCTTCCGGGCCGATCCCACTCGACGTGATCTTCTACGCGACGGGCTCGTACGATCCCGACGGGGTCATCGGCAACATCGAGTGGACGTTCTCGGACGGCGGCAGCTACTGGGGCTCGCCCGCGTTCCATACGTTCTACACGCAGGGGACCCACCTGGTCACGTTGACGGTCTACGACCGCCACGGCGGCACCGGCACCGACACGCTGACCGTCACCGCGGGCGCACCCAATCCGCCGGACGCGCCGAGCGGGCTTCTCGCCATCGCGTTCACGTCGGACTGGATCAACATGACCTGGACGGACAACTCCAACAACGAGGACGGGTTCAAGGTCGAGCGCTGCCAGGGAACGGCCGTCTTCTGCGACGCCAATCCTTCCAACTTCGCAGAGATCGCCCAGACCGGACCGAACATCGACTACTACGGCGACACCGGTCTTCCGGGGGGCGCGACCTTCAGCTACCGGGTGCGTGCGTTCAACCCGACCGCCAACTCGGCCTACTCGAACACGTCGTCGGCGACGACGCTCCCTCCCGCCGGCGCCATCTTCACCGACGGCTTCGAGTCGGGCGACACCTCCGCCTGGTCGGCGGCCGTGCCGTAGATAGGTGCCAGGTAAAGGTGCCCAAAGGTGCCTGGCCCGCTATTCCGCGATTGTGGAGGGACTGGCAAAGGTGCCTGCAAAGGTGCCTGGCCCGTTGTTCCGCTATTGTGGAGTGACTGTCAACAACCGGACCCTCACTTCTTGAGTGAGAGGCTCGACTAGATAGGTGCCGAAATTCCTGGCACTTTCAATGTCACTACAGGAAAGTGCCAGAAGTGTCGGCCCTGGCTCCCATCCGCTGTCGTCGACAACTCCTCAGGCACCTCGAGCGCAAGCAGGCCGAGCGCGAGCGGGCGCCGCCGGGCCGGACCGAACCGATCTCGAAGCTGCGTCGTGACCTGAGCGCGAGGTCGGTGTGGGGAGGGGTGTGCTCCTGCCCGGCTCGAGGGCGCAGGTTGAGGGGTTAAGCCGCTCTCGACGCCCGACCTCGCTCCGCGATCACCCCGTCGATGGACCAAGCCCACCGCGCCGCGGTGTCTTCGCCTCGCTTTCGGCCCCTCGACCCCGTGCTAGGCTCGAGGTGTGCGAAAGGAACTATCCCCTATTCGTGGTGGACAGAGGCGGCAGCGGCGGCCGGTGCGGGTGAGCTTGCCGCCATGAGCGCGGAGCGCGACGCGGACCTGCTGGTGATCGGGGGCGGGCCGGCCGGTCTCGCCACCGCCATCCACGCCGTCAGGTCCGGGCTGCGCGCGGTGGTGCTGGACGGCCGCCGGCCACCGGTCGACAAGGCGTGCGGCGAAGGGGTGATGCCGGACGGAGTGGCCGAGCTCGCCGCGCTGGGGGTGGAGGTGCCCATCGAGGGCAGCGCCCCGTTCGCCGGCATCCGCTACCTCGACGGCCATGACGTCGCCGAAGGGCGGTTCCCTGGCGCTCCCGGGCTCGGCGTCCGGCGTCTCCACCTCCACGCCGCCATGGTCGAGCGGGCAGCGGCAGAAGGCGTGGACCTGCGCTGGGGGGTCACGGCGAATCGGCTCGCGTCCGGCGGGGTCGAGACCGAGCACGGTCGGTTGCAGACGGCGTGGGTCGTCGGCGCCGACGGTCTGAACTCGCGCGTGCGCGTCTGGGCCGGTCTGGAGGGCGCGCCGCCGTCCCGCCTGCGCTACGCCGTCCGCCGCCACTTCACCCTCGAGCCGTGGAACGACCTCGTCGAGGTCCACTTCGCCGAAGGCGCCGAGGCGTACGTGACCCCGGTCGGGCCGCGACGGGTCGGGGTGGCCCTCCTCCTGAACGGTGAGGCCGGCCGTTTCGACGAGCTCATGCCCCGCTTCCCGGCGCTGGTCGACCGCCTGGTCGGGGCTCCGGTCGAGTCGCGCGACCGCGGCGCCGGGCCGTTTGCCCGTCACTGTCGGTCGGTCGTCCGTGAAAACCTGGCGCTGGTCGGCGACGCTGCCGGCTACCTCGACCCCATCACCGGCGACGGCGTCTCGCTCGCCCTGCACCAGGCGCGTGCACTGGTGCAGGCGATCGCGAGCGGCGACCTCTCCGGCTACGCCCGCGCCCACCGGCGGATCGCGCGCCTGCCCGAGGCGCTCACCCGCCTGCTGCTCTTCGCCGAGGCGCGGCCGCCGCTGCGCCGGCGGCTGGTGCGTGCCCTTGCCGCGGCGCCGGACCTCTTCTCCTGCCTGCTCGGGGTTCACTCCCGCCAGCGGCCGCTCTCTGCCTTTGGCATCAGCGGCGTCGGACGATTGGGGGCGCTGCTGGCGAGAGGCTGATGGAACGCCTGAGCGTGCGTTGGCGAGCCCTGGTGGCGGCGGTCCTGGTGGCGGCAGCCGTCGTTTCCGCCGTCCTGGCGCCGCGGCTCCGCGTCGACAACAGCCTCGAGCGGTGGGCCGGCTCGGATCCGGGGCAGGCCGCGAGCTACCAGCGCTTCCGCCAGCTCTTCGGCAGCGACGAGCAGGTGCTGGTGGCGGTCTCCGGCCGTCCGTTGCTCGACGAGGAATCGCTCGATCTGTTGACCAGCTGCCTGGAGCAGCTGGAGGCGGTGCCCGGCGTGCGACGGGTACAGGGCTTGCCGCAGCTCTTCCGCGACCTCTTCGGCAGTGAGGACGTCGAGGCGCTCGAGCGGGAGATGACGGCCACGCCGTTCTACCGCGACCTGTTCATCTCGAAGGACGGCCAGATGGCCGGGCTGCTGCTGGAGGTGGAGCCTGGCGCCGACGCGGGCAGCCGGCGGCGACTGATCGCCGGCGTGCGGGAGGCGGTGGCGCCGTTCGAAAAGCAGGGCTTCCGCGTTGACCTGGTCGGCTCGACCGCCCTCATCGTGGCCATCGACGAGCTGTCGGCCGGCGACGCCAGGCGCTCGCTGCCGATCGCGCTGGCGGGCTCCCTAGCGGTGCTGGCCCTGCTGCTGCGCTCGCTCAAGGGGTTGGCGATAGCAGCGGCGTGCTCTGCGGTGCCGGTGCTGCTCACGGCCGGACTGGTCGTGCTCTCGGGCCGCACGCTCAACATGATCAGCTCAGTGCTGCCGACCCTGATCTTCGTGCTCGCGCTCGCGGTGGTGCTCCACATCGTGCGCCGCTTTCAGCAGCACCGCGGAAGCAACGATTGCGCCGCGGCCCTCGAGCGCGCTGTCGCCGAGACCACGCGCCCGTGCGTTGCGGCCGCGGTGACCACCGCGTTCGGCTTTCTCTCGCTGGTCACCGCCACCATGGCGCCGGTCCGTGAGCTCGGAGTATTCGCGGCCGCCGCCATCCTTCTCGCGCTGGTCGTCAACCTGACTCTGGCTCCGGTGCTGCTGCGACTGCTCGACCCACCGGCGGCGCCGGCCCTGCTGGCGCGGCGAGCTACCTGGCTCGAGCTTGGCCTGCGCCGGCCGCGAACTGTGGTGGTTGTCTTCGGCCTGTTGCTGGTGGTGAGCCTCGTCAGCCTGCCGTGGGTCCGGGTCGCTTCGAACCCTCTTTCCTTTCTGCCGGCCAGCCATCCCACCGTGCGCGCCTATGCCGAAGTGGGCAAGCGGCTGACCGGTTTCTACACGATGGAGGTGATGGTCAACCTGCCAGTGGACTGGACCGAGCAAGAGGTCTGGCAGCAGCTCGAGCCGCTAGAGCGAAGGCTCGACAGCTCTCCGATCGTTGCCAAGCTGGTGTCACCGCTCGACGTCCTGCGCCAGCTCTCCTTCTGGGGGCATGACTTCGACCCGAATCAGTACCGGCTGCCGGCGTCGGCCGCGGAAGCGCAGGAGGCCGTCGCGCAGCTGCCCGACTCCGGGCGCAAGGCGCTGGCCGCGCTGGTGTCGGCAGACCGCCGCACCGTGCGTCTGTCCGCAGTGGTCAACGAGATGGACGAGGCTCGCTACCTCGAGCTGGTGGCCTCGACCCGGCAGGTGCTGTCCTCGCTGCCGGCCGGCTACAGCGGCGTCGTCACCGGTCAGGTGCTGCAGCTGGTCACCGCCCAACAGCAGCTGGTCAAGAGCCAGCTCTCTAGCCTCTCGGTCGCCGTGGTGATCATCTTCGCCGGCGTCGGGTTGGGGATGCGCTCGTGGCGGCTGCTGGCGCTCGCGGTTCCCCCCAGCCTGCTGCCGACTCTGTCGATCTTCGCCGTCATGGCGGCTTTCCGCATCCCTCTCGACCCGGCGACCGTGATGGTGGCCAGCATCGCCCTCGGTATCGCGGACGACAACACCGTGCACCTTCTTTCGACTCACGGCGAGGAGCTGGCAGCAGGCGCCGATGGACCGCAGGCGATGAGCACTGCCCTACGTCGGGTGGCACCGGCGATGGTCGTCACCACCGCCACCGCGGGCGCCGGCTTCTTCTCCCTGCTCGGCTCCGCCTTCGTCCCGGTGCGCCACTTCGGGCTGCTCTCCGGCCTCGCCCTGCTGGTCGCCCTCGCCGCCGCCCTGCTGCTGGTGCCGGCGATGGTGACGATGGCGAGGCGATTCCGGTCGTAGCCGCCCTGAGGAACCTCTTCTGCCCGATAGGTGCCGATAGGCAACAGATAGGTGCCTCTATCTGGTGTCAAGGGGAAGCGGAGGTAGCTTGCTCGTCGCCGTGGCTGGGGAGCTGTGGGAAACCCCGAAGGGGTTTTCCAAGCCCTGTGGGAAGGCGGAGGGCTGGTGGTGGTGGCCGGCTTTCCACAGGGCGGCAGATCCCCAGCCGGGTGAGGAGGGGGTGCAGGGGGAGGAGTTAAAGGTGCCTGGCCCGCTATTCCGCTATAAGAAAAGAAAAGGTGCCTGGCCCGTTGTTCCGCTGTTGTCGAGCCTCTCACTCAAGAAGTGAGTGTCCGGTTGTTGACAGTCCCTCCACAATAGCGGAATAGCGGGCCAGGCACCTTTTGCCTTTTGTACCTTTTGCTTTTATTTCTTATTAGGCACCTTTTTGTGCTCCGCCAGGGCGCGCTCGCGGGCGGCCTCGACGAGGCGGCGATCGCGACCCTCGACACGCTCCATGCCGCCTGGTCGGCCGGGATCGCGCGCGGCGACCGCGACACCATGGTGGTGATCCTCACCGAGCGCAGCGAGGACGCCCTGCGGCTGTGCGGCAGGTAGCGGCCGCGGACCCGGAGCAGGCTCAGGGCGAGGCCGGCGGCCGCTGGCTCGAGCAGCGGAAGACGCAGACCCGGTCCAATTCTCCGAGGGCCATGTGGCGCGGCTCTCATGCACTGTGGCACAATGCCCCGGAGTGCGACGACAATCGATGGCGAATTTCCCCTGGTATTCGGCAATATGCTGCGGCGAAGATGCCCGCCTCGGGCTGAGCATCGATCCGCCAGACACCCGGCAGCATGCGGGGACCGTCGAGCCCCGCGCCTGGCCCGGCGCGGGCGCAGGGCCCACCGGCTCGCTCTCGTTGCACGGCGCCCAGGAGCCCCGTCAATGAGCGGCGTGAGGAGCATCCTGGTCGTCGATGACGACGGCGACATGCGCTACGCGTGCGGGTGCATGTTGCGCAAGGAGGGCTACGCGGTATCCGAGGCGGACAGCGGCGCCGCCGCGATCGAGATCCTGGGCCAGAAGGTCTTCGACCTCGTTCTCACCGACGTGCGAATGCCCGGCCCAGGGGGGCTCGAGATCCTGGCCTGGCTGCGTACGGAGGCGCCGGGCATGCCAGTGATCATCATCACCGGCTACGCGACCGTGGACATGGCCGTCGAGGCGATGAAGACCGGCGCCGCCGACTTCCTGGCCAAGCCGTTCACGCCCGACGCGCTGCGGCTGGCGGTGGAGCGCAGCCTGCGCACCCACCACCTGTCGCTCGAGAACGAGATCCTCAAGAACGAGATGGAGGCGCATGGCGCGCACCGGGCGTTCATCGGGCGCAGCGAGCCGATTCAGCACATCCGCGCCCTGGTCGCGCGCGTCGGGCCGACGGACTGGGAGAACAGCCTGCGCCGGGAGCGGCCCTTTGTCGTGGTCGACTGCGGCGCGCTGGTCGGCGCCCTGTTCGAGAGCGAGCTCTTCGGTCACATGAAAGGGTCCTTCACCAGCGCGACCAGCACCAAGCACGGCCGGCTCGAGCTTGCGAACTCGGGGACGATCTTCTTCGACGAGATCGGCAACGTCGGCACCGACATCCAGGCCAAGCTCCTGCGGGTGCTCCAGGAGCGGGAGATCACACGGGTCGGGAGCGCGCGACCCATCCCGATCGACGTGCGGATCATCGCGGCGACGAACAAGAACCTCCTGGACGAGATCCGGGCCGGGCGGTTCCGCGAGGATCTCTACTATCGCCTGTGCGTGGTGCCGATCGTCGTGCCGCCGCTGCGCCAGCGTGCCGAGGACATCCCGTTGCTCGCCGCGCACTTCCTCGACCTTGCCAACCGCAAGTGCCACAAGCGGATCCGCGGCTTCTCCGAAACGGCGCTGGCCGCGCTCGCGGCCCACTCCTGGCCCGGAAACGTGCGCGAGCTCGAGAACATCGTGGAGCGCGCGGTGGTCCTCGTCGATGGCGACCTGATCGAGGTCCGGGACCTGCTCTGGCTCGGCGAGGCCGCCAGCCTGGGAACGACTGCCACGGGTACCAGCCGCGAGCTCCGGGAGATGGAGCGCGAGCACGTTCTGCGCGTGCTGCGGGAATGCAACGGCAACCGAACCGCTGCGGCACGAGTGCTCGGAATCGACCGCAAGACCCTGTGGCGGAAGATCCGCGACGCCGGCTGAGCGCGAGGAAGCGAGCGGCGGCCATTCCGTGACCGGGCCGCTGGGGCGTTTCTCCGCGCGGCCCAGGGGCAGGCTGCCCCATCGCGCCCAGCCTGGGATCGCGCCGACGACCCGCCACAGCCAGGGTCGGTAGGCGCGGAACCCCTGCCAGGCTCACGCTTGACGTGCCCTGGGGCGACTCCAAGAGGGCGCTCCGGACGAGCGTGGCATGAAACGTGCTGGCAGAGCCCTCGTTGGTCTCAACGGCAGCGGCCGGGAAGGCGCATGACACGGAGCAGCATCCTCATCGTGGCCAGCGGGTGCGGCGTTCGCGACGCGTTTGCCGCCGGCCTCGCCGGTCACGGGTGGACCGACATCGAGACCTGTGCGTCCGCCGCGGACGCGGTGCGGATGCTCGTGCGCGCGGTGTTCGGGGTGGCCATCGTCCACGCCCAGGTCGCCGACATGAGCGGAATCCAGGCCGTGCCCGTGATCCAGGCCGCGGACCGGCACGCGAAGATCGTGTTCGCCACACCCGAGAGCTCGGCCGAGCTCGAGGCGCGGGTCAGGGAGGCCGAGGTCTTCTACTACTACATCTACGACGACGAGGGGGATGTCGAGGAGCTCGCGGCAGTGGTCGCGGAGGCCATAGGACCACCGCGAGCCGAGGTCGCGAAGCCGATCTCCGTCCTAGTCGTCGACGACGACCCGGACTTCCGGGACAGCGTGCTGGCGATCCTCTCCTCGCGCGGGCACCGCGGGACCGGCACCTCGACGGTCAGCGAGGGGCTCGAGCTCGCCCGCGCCCTGCGGCCAGACGTCGTCCTTCTCGACATCATCATGGAGACCGCGACCGACGGGATCCTGTTCTCGCGACAGCTGAGGCAGGATCCCCTGATCAAGCACACCCCGATCCTGGCCGTCTCCTCAATCCCCGGCCCGGGCGGCCTCCCGTACTCGCCTCGAGCCGACGAGGAGCTGCTGCCAGTGGACGGGTTCCTCCAGAAGCCGGTCGAGGTGGAGGTGCTGCTGCGGCGGGTCGAGGAGCTCGCGCAGGGAAGGCGGCGGGCATGACCGGCGGAGGCCCCAGGCAATGCCACTCGCTGGTGCTGGTGTGGATCGAGGAGAGCGAAGCGTTGTCCCAGCGAG
>Ga0316620_10000543_pt1 | contig 15305 bp, 13 predicted proteins | sample OWC_Aug_M1_C1_D5_FD_207651 | JGI IMG/M metagenome (GOLD analysis project Ga0316620, IMG submission 207651) | Wetland soil microbial communities from Old Woman Creek delta, Ohio, United States - OWC_Aug_M1_C1_D5_B | ecosystem: Environmental > Terrestrial > Soil > Wetlands | place: USA: Ohio... | reverse complement strand
CCGCGCCGACCGCATCGAGCGGATTCTGGAGCGGGTCGAGGCCGCCCCCGAGCCCCCGCCCGACACCGCACTGACCGCCTACCTGACCCGGCTCAGCCTGGCCGCCGTGCCGACGCTCCTGGCCTGGGTGGAACGGCTCACCGATCCCAGGAACCGCCGCGCCGTGGCCAACGCCATTCTCGCCGCCGGGCCTCGCGGCGCCGAGGCGATCCTCTGCCACCTGCGATCGACCCCCGCACTGGGGCCTCTACTCCTGCACGAGGCCCTCTACGTCGCGCGTCGGCTGGGCGGTCCGGCGGGTCTGCCGTTGCTGCGCGGGCTGCTCGAGCTCGAGGACCCCCCGACGCGGCGCCAGGCCGCTTTGGCCCTCGGGCCCTACCAAGAGGGTCCGGTGGGAGCGACCTGGGTGGAGCTACTGCGCGACCGCGACGGAGAGATCCGGATGCTCGCCATGACCGCCCTGCTGCGCGGCGGCCAGCCCGAGCTGGCGCAACCGATCGCCGAGCTGACCATGACCGAGGAGTTCACCGAGAGCCCCCTGGAGGAGAAGATGCGGGCCTTCGCCGCCATCGCCCGGCTCGGCGGCGAGCAGGGCCTGGGCTGGTTCGCCGACATCCTCGGTCGTCCCCATCCGCGCTGGTTCGCGTCACGCAGCGCGCGCGAGATGATCACAGCGGCGGCCCACGCCCTCACTCAGCTCAGGTCGAGCCGCGCCCGCGAGCTGCTCGAGGAGCTCGCTGCCTCCCACGACCGCGTGGTGCGCGCGGCCTGCCGCGAGGCGATCAAGGGCATAGAACATGGCCGCTGACGCCGGCCGTGTCCGCCAGGCCGCGTCCTCGGAGGCGCGCGCCTTCCTCAGCCAGGCCCGCGAGGTGATCCGCCAGCTGGCCGTGCTGGTCCGTAACGCCGCCCTGCACGACCCTTCCAACCAGGTCTTCCACGAGCCCATGGACCGGCTGCGCGCAACTCTCGAGGCGATCCTCCACGAAGAGGGCGCCCTCGACCTCGAGTGCAGCGGGGGCGAGCTCTACGCCAACCAGCTGCGGGTCCGCCTGGAGATGCGGAGCCTGCAGGTCTACCGCTTCGTCACCGACCAGCTCGCCCGCCGTCGCCTGGGGGGCCTGCGCTTCACCGCCGCCCCGGATCGTGCCGCCCTCGCCCGCTTCCTGGCGGTCTTCACCCCCTGGCAGCCGCAGCCGAACCAGGACCCGACCGTGGCCTTCGACGCGGCCCTGGACCAGGCCGGCGTGGACGGGGTCGATGCCCTGCCGCCCCGGATCGAGAAGCGCGAGCCTCCGGCCGATCGCCGCCAGCGCGCGATCGACGCCTATCAGCAGACCCTCGACTTCATCCGCGAGTGCATGACCGACCTGGACTCGCCGGCCGAGCTCAACCTGCGCCGCGCCAAACGCGCCATCCACCGCCTCGTCGACCTCAGCTACGAGGAGGGCGAGGGCTTCTCCCTGGCCGGCCTGGCCGCCGTCAAGAGCCACAACGAGTACACCTTCAACCACATGGTGAACGTGTGCGTGCTCGCGGTGGCGTTCGGCCAACGCCTCGGCCTGAGCCGCACCCAGCTCGCCACCCTCGGCCTCGCCGCCCTCTACCACGATATGGGCAAGCTCAGCATCCCGCTCGAGATTCTGGAGAAGCACGGCCCCCTGACCGACGAGGAGTGGGCGGTGATGGGCAACCACTGCGTGTACGGCGCCCGCACCCTCTTCCCGCTCCTCGGCAACGACCCCCGCCACCTCCGCCGCATCCTCGCCAGCCTCCAGCACCACCTCCGCCACGACGCCGGGGGCTACCCCAAGCTCAGGCTGCTGCGTCGCCAGGGCCTGCAGGTGCGAATCATCGCCATCGTCGACGCCTTCGACGCCATGACCACCAAGCGGGTGTACCAGAAGCAGTACCTGCCCGACGAGAGCCTCGCGATCATGCGCGGCGAGGCCGGGACGCAGTTCGACCCCGTCCTGCTCAAGGCATTCATCAACTGCATGGGCGTCTTCCCGGTCGGGTCGATGGTCGTCCTCTCGACCGGCGAGCTGGCCGTGGTGTGCGAGTCGAGCCCTGACCCCGGGCAGGTCGATCGGCCCACGGTGAGGGTGATCTCGGACCCCGACCACAACCCGGTGCCATCGGTCCTCGTCGACCTCGCCCAGCCCGCGCCGCGACCGCGCCGGATCCTACGCTGCGTCGACCCCGAGCAGTTCGGCGTCGTCACCGCCCACTACGCGCTCTAGGAGCTACCCTCACTCGCACAGCAGCAGCTCCCCTGGCGGCCGAGCGTGGCGTTGATGACGGCGGTGGCGCAGCCGACCCCGGCCCGCACGGTGATGGCCCCGGTCGCGCAGTTACGGGAGCAGGCCCCGCACTCCATGCAGCGATCGCGATCGACCACCCGGCAGTGGCCGGCCTCCAACCGCAGGACCTCGCGCGGGCAGACCGTCACGCACAGGCCGCAGCCGGCACAGCGCTCCTGGTCCAGGCTCAGGGTGACGACGTCGCGCAGGTAGACCAACTCGGCCATGCTGAGCCCTCACCCGATCCAGCGGGCGCTCGCCCAAAGGCCGAGGGCGACGACTGCACCCGCCACCTGGAGCGGCACCGCCCGCCGCATCTCCCACCGCACCCCGGACAGCGAGGTGAAGGTCGAGGCGCCGGTGAAGCTCATGCCGAGGAACGACGACACGGTGAGCACGACCACCCCCCAAGCGAGGAGCAGGAGCCAGCTCTGGACCTCGCCCCCGGGAGGCCAGGCCCTGAGCCCGGCCGCGACCGCGACCGCCATTGGCACGCCGGCCATCAACCCCTTGAACGAGAACGCCCGGCCAGGGAGCCAGGGCAGGAGCAGCGGCGTCAGCACGGCGCCAGCCCCGACCCCAGCCAGGAGGGCGACGATCGCACCCGTACCAGAGCCGACGGCGTCGGTCCAAAACCCGGAGGGACCGCCGAGCCCGGAGGCGAGAAACCAGCCGAGGGCCACCGGCGCGGCGACCTTGAGGGCGCCCACCAGCTCGACCGGGACCAGGGCCACCCTGTCTGCGATCGGGAACGTCTTGCGGCGCATGGCCGGGGTCGCCTCCCCGCCGGCGTCGAGATACGCCGGCAGGTCCTCCGCCCGCACCGGTCCGAACACCGCCCGGAACCCGCACCGCTTGCGGACCTCAAACGCGGCCACCCCGGGGCCGGCGAGCTGGGGCAGGATCACCGTGCGACCGCTGACCAGCTGCTCCAGCCCGCTCGAGGCGATGCGCTGCACCAGCTCGTCGGTGCCGAAGGTGCCCTTGCCGGCCGCGCACCACACGTTGACTCCGTGCGTGTCGAGGACCAGGACCCAGGCGTCGCGGTCCGCCACCGCCTCGCGCAGGCGGTCGAAGCTCAGCTTGTAGTTGGCGGTGACCAGGACCGGCGAGCCGGGACCAGGGTGGTTGAGGGCGTAGAGCCCGGGCACCACCCGGTAGCGCATGCGGCCGAGGTCCCAACGCACCCGCAGCGCTCCCAGGCGATCCCCGAGGGTCAACCTCCCGGAGACTCTGGGCACGGCGCCGGCCGCGGTCTCGACGGTGCCGACAACGAAACGCTGGTCGAACCGGTTGGAGCCCGCACCGGGCTCCCGGTCGCCCCCTCAGCAGGGCGGCCGCCGCGCCTCGCCGTCGTCCCCCGCCGCGGTCGCTGGGCAGGGAGCACCCTTCACGTCGAGCTCACCCATCGTCGTCTCCCAGGCTCGCGCTCTCCGGCCCCTGGCGGTCGGAGCGCCGGCGTCCCAATCTACCACCGCGGACGGCGAGATCGCACCCCAGGGCTCGCGGCCGCGGGGCTGCGCCTGGGGCGCCTCAGTAGACCATGGTCTTGTCGGCCTCGAGGGCGAGCTGGGCGGCCTCGCCCAGGGTCACGACCCGCACCCCCTCGACTAGGTCTTCGGGCTTGAGACCACGGGCCTCGAGGCAGGTGCGGCAGGCCACCACCGCGCCGCGGCGGATGATGGGCTTGAGCATCCGCTCCACGTTGTAGTAGCCGTCAGGAGTCACCTGGCCGCGCTTGGCGCACAGCACGGCGTCGTTGGAGAGGTAGAGGGTGAGCTCGAGCTCCTCCTCCACGGTGAGCATGGCGTCGGCCATGCGCAGCCCCTGAAAGGTCCGCTCGAGGCCGTAGGGGGCGTCGTTGAGGATGACGAGCACGTGCATGACAGCTCCTCGCGGGGGTCGGATGCGGATGGCCCTTGACCCTGGCGGCCGAATCGTACACCGGCAGCCGTGCCCCCGGCGGCGCGTCAACCCTCTGGCCGGCTCCCGTCCAGGACCGAGGAACAAGCTGACGCCGCCCGCTGTTGCAGCGCATGTACACTGAGACGGACGCCTCCAGCGTCGGCCCGCGATCGCCACGGCTGCGACGGGCGGCGCCCACACAACGCCGGAGGTCCAGGAAGGCGTGATTCCGTGAAGGCCCTGCTCGTCGAAGACAGCCCGGAGGCCAGGATGGTCCTGGAAGCCGTGCTCAAGGCGCGGGGCTGGGCAGTGGACTCCTTCGCGACCGCGGAGGACGCCTGGGTCGCGTGCCAGGCTCAGGCTTACGATCTTGCCGTCCTCGACTGGATGCTGCCCGGCAAGACCGGACTCGAGCTGTGCCAGCAGATTCGGGCCCTCGACTGGGGCGACCGCACGCTGGTCCTGGTGGAGACCGCCCGCTCGCGCACCAGCGACCTTCAGGCGGTGCTCGAAGCCGGCGCCGACGACTACCTCTCCAAACCCCTGGACCCGGACCTCCTCGACGTGCGCCTGGCCATCGCCGAGCGGGGCGTCACGCTGCTCCGCGAGCGCAAACGCAACGAAGAGGCCAAGACGCGGGCCCTGAGTCGGCTGCAGACCGTGCACGAGATTGACCAGGCGATCCTGGGCTCGCACTCCGCGATGGAGATTGTCGAGTCGGCACTCGGGCACCTGCAGAGCCTCACCGGGCTGGCCGAGGTCCACGCTGTCGAGCTCGACTTCGAGACCGGCGAGGCGGTGGTCACGGCCGTAGCGAGCAGCGACGCGGCGAGCGTCCAGGTCGGGTCGCGGATCCCGCTCGAGCGGTTCCCGGTCGAGTCCCTCCGCCGCGGCGTGACGTCGGTGCTCGAGCCACCGAACCCGACCTACGAACGACCGGCGGGGCACGCCCTCCAGTCACTTCAGGACCGCACCATGACCTGCTTCCCCCTGATCGTGCGAGGGGAGCTCATCGGCTCCCTCAACCTGGCCAAGGCCGACGGCAGCCCGCTCGACGAGGAGCAGGCGAGCATGGCCCACGAGGTGGCGACGTCGCTCGCCGTGGGCATCCAGAACTCCCGGCTCACGGCCGAGCTCACGCGCCTCGCCGCCATCGACGAGCTGACCGGCGCCTACAACCGGCGCAAGCTGTTCGACCTCGGCGCCCGCGAGGTCCTGCGCAGCCAGCGCTTCGGCCGGCCCCTCTCGGCCATGATGCTCGACATCGACCACTTCAAGCAGGTCAACGACCGTTGGGGCCACTCGGTCGGCGACCGCGTGCTGCTGTGCGTCGCCCACTGCTGTAATCGGACGGTGCGCGAGGTCGACGTCCTCGGTCGCTACGGCGGCGAGGAGTTCGCCATCCTCCTGCCCGAGGCCTGTGCCGACGAGGCGGTGGAGGTGGCCGAGCGCGTGCGGTCGGAGGTGGAGGGACTGGTCATTCCCACCGACGGCGGCGCCCTGTCGGTCACCGTCTCCATCGGCGTCGCCCGGCTCGGCGACGACGCCAACGACCTCCGCAGCCTCCTCGCGCGGGCCGACGCCGCCATGTACGAGGCCAAACGTGCCGGGCGCAACACGGTAAGGCTCTTCACGGAGCGACTCGCGCTCGACAGCGGCCCGGATGTACCGAGCCAGCAGCCGTACTATGATGGCCACTGAGGCACGATGCGGACGCGGGTCATCGGAGTTGCAGCCATCCTGGTGTGCATGGCACTGGCGACCCTGGCCGGGTTCGCGCTCGGCTACCGGGAGATCGAACCCGGGCTCGACGCTCGTGCCGTGAGCCCGGACGGGGAACCCGGCGCGATGGGTGCGTTCAAGGTCCTCCTGGCCATCACCCTGTTCACAGCCGTCGCCGGCTCTCTGGTCGGCACCACAATCTGTCTCCTGCTGCTCCGCAACCAGACTCTACCCTCCCGCATGCAGCGCCTCTGACCACGTTCCGGGCTGGCGGCTTGATGACTACAGCGCACTTCATCCTCTACGTCGCCGACCAGGGGCGCAGCACAGCGTTCTACAGGGCGGTCCTCGCGCGCGAGCCCAGGCTCGACGTCCCCGGCATGACCGAGTTCGAGCTCGGCCCGGGCGCGGTCCTCGGCCTCATGCCCGAGGCCGGCATTCGGCGCCTGCTCGGCGCGGCCCTGCCCGACCCCGCGCAGGCGTCTGGCATTCCACGGGCCGAGCTCTACCTGGTCGTGGCCGACGCCGCGGCTGCGCACCGCCGCGCCCTCGCCGCCGGCGCCCGCGAGCTGAGCCCGATCCAGGCGCGCGACTGGGGCCACCGCGTCGGCTATTCCCTCGACCCTGACGGCCACGTGCTCGCCTTCGCCGAGGTCGCCGGATAGCCTGGACGCAAAGCCGACCGGCGGACGGTGACAACGAATCGTGGGGGGAGCGTTCTCTCCGCCGGTCAGGGCCGCTCCGAGCTCGGGGCCAGCCTCTGCGTCTCGCTCCGCCGCAGCATCAGCTCCTCGAAGACGGCCTCGAGGGCGAAGTAGACAAACCCGAACAGCGGCATCCAGTCGGTGTTCGCGAATCCCAGCTGAACGCTGCCCATGTACAGGCACGAGAGCCCGAGTGCGGGCAGCATGAAGAGCCACGGTCCAAGCAGACCGCGGGCGAGCAGCATCGCCACGCCGCGGGCGTCCCCACTGCGACGCAGGAGCCAGCCGGCGCGCGAGAACACGAGCGCCGTGCTGGCCAACAGCAGCCAGCCTCCGACCTCGAGCAGCATGACCAGCGGCACAACGACGCAGACCGCCGTCAGGCCGACCACCAGAGGCCAGACCAAGGCCGGCACCTGCGTCGTTCGCGCCGTCACCAGTGCGTAGACCAACCCGGCCCCGATCAGCAGGAACGGCGTTGCCCCGTTGATGAAGAAGTCAGCGACCACCGTCGCGGCGAACACCTCCGGCAGCGGTAGCCAGGGGACCGGGACCAGCCACAGCGTCAGATACAGCACGCCCCAGCCGATGTACGACCACGTTGAGGGGCGCAGCGCCACCGCGCGCCGGACGACTTCTCGGAGCCGAGCTTCCACCAGAGGCCGAGTCTATCATCCATGACCGGGCTGGCACGGAGGTCGCCTGCCCGGATGAACGGGCCGCCCGGCTCCCTCCGCGCTATATTGCTCGAGGGGGAAGCTCACCATGAGAACAGGACACGTGTGCCGTTCGCGGTGCGGGCTTGGGGTACTGCTGGCGCTCGCCGTGGCGCTGACGGGGGCGGTCGGGAGCGCCCCGGCGGCCACCTACTACGTCGACACCGAGGCCGGCAACGACAGCTCGGGCGACGGCTCGGCCGCCTCGCCGTGGCGGACCGTCAAGCACGGGCTGAGCGAGTGTGAACCGGGCGACTCCCTGATCCTGCGCGACGGAGTCTACAGCGGCGAGGAGAACAACATCAGCGGCCCCTATGGCGGCTGGGACGGCATGCCGTCCGGCACCGCCGACGCCTGGATCACCGTCAAGGGCGAAAGCTACCTGGGGGCAGTGATCGACGGCGGCGACCAGTACACCCCGATCTTCGTCTGGGAGGGGGCGGCGTACCTGGAGTTTGAGAACCTCCTGCTGCGCAACGCCGGCGTCGAGAACGGCGGGGCGAGCTTTCGCGCCCAGGACTGTCACCACATCAAGGTGCTGAGCTGCGCCTCCGAGGAGGCGTACTTCGGTCACTTCTGGCTGCGCAACAGCTCCTACTGCCTGGTCGAGGACTGCGCCGCCTGGGGCCGCGGCGCCTACAGCTTCGCCGCGGTCGGCGAGTACGAGGACTATACCCGCAGCCAGTACAACGTCTTCCGCCGCTGCCTCGCCCGCCGCGACGTCCACTTCTACCCCGACAACCAGGCCAACCATCTCGCCTCGTTCGTCGCCTACTGGGCCGACAGCACCGTGTTCCAGAACTGCGTCTCGGTCGACGGCATCCACGTCGAGGACGAGGGCAACGTCCCGGATGACGACTGGATCGCCACAGCCGCGTTCTTCACCACCAACGGGGCCTCCAATTTCTTCGCCACCGGCTGCATCGTGCTCAACGACATCGGCCAGCTCGCCAGCTGCACGCCCGGCGACCGGGCCGCCATCGCATTCCGCAACAACGCCGCCTACATGAACGACGACTCCAGCTTCGGCATCCTGGCGTTTGCCGCCGAGGCCACGTTCGCGGCCGTCGGCAACACCATCGCCAACGTGCGCGGCACCGGCGACTGGCAGGGGCAGGGGATCGGCGAGGTCGAGGGCGAAGTCCAGGCGGTGCGCAACAACGTCGTTTTCGGCAACCGCATCGGGCTCGACCGGGTGGAGGGCCCGCACTCGTACAACGTCCTTTACGACAACGACATGAACTACAACGAGACCGCGCCGGGCACCGGCGACCGCACCGACCTCGACCCGCTCGCCGACGGCCTCCTCTACTTGCCGCGGGTCGAGAGCGGCTCGGCCCTGGCCACGGCCGGCGAGTCCGGCGGTCAGGCCGGAGCCCAGATCGTCGACCGCATCGGCGCCGCCGGCAGCCTGTGGGGGGAGACGGACTGGAACACCACCACCTCGACCCCGCTCTGGCCATGGCCGCACGAGGTCGAGCTGGCGGCGCGGATGGCCGCCTACCAGCTGCACGGCGTCGATGGCGCCCGCGGCTTCTGCGCCGGAGGCAACGGCCTCTACGGGGGCCCGGTGACGCTGACCAGCTACATCTGGGAGTGGCTCGGCAGTCCGGCCCCGGCAGAAATCGTGGGTGACGACTGCGTGGCCCCCGCCATTACGTCCCAGCCGGAGGGCACCACCGTCACTGTCGGTGGTCAGGCGACGCTGACCGTCGTCGCGAGCGGCAGCCAGCCGTTCGCCTACCAGTGGTACGAGGGCTCGAGCGGCGCGACCGCGGACCCGGTCGCCGGCGCTACCTCGGCCAGCTTCACCACCCCGCCCCTCGACGCCACCACCAGCTACTGGGTGCGGGTGTCCAACGCCTGCGGCACCGCCGACAGCGTCACCGCGACCGTGACCGTGAGCCCGGCCGGCGAGCAGTGGCGCTACCTGGTGCCGGCGGTGGCCCACAACCCCGGCGCGTCCGGCACCCTGTGGCGCACCGACGTGGCCCTGCTCAACGGCTCCGATCAGGACGCCCAGCTCGTGCTCTCCTTCCTCGCCGCTTCGGGCAGCGCGCCCGCGGACCGCAGCCTCGACCTGGCCGCGGGCCACGGCGCCGACTGGGGTAACGTCCTCGAGAGCGTGCTCGGCGTGGCGCCGGCGGCGAGCGTCAACGGCAGCCTGCTCGTCAGCTCCAGCGCGCCCCTGCTCGTCACGAGCCGGACCTACAACCAGACGGCGAGCGGGACCTACGGTCAGATGATCCCGGCCCTCACCGCGAGTGACGCCCTCGCGTTCGGCGAGGTTGGCCATGTGCTCCAGCTCCGCGGCAACGCGGAGTTCCGGACCAACGTCGGGGTCGTCAACCTGGGCGAGGTCGCGGCCACGGTCACGATCCGGCTCCACGAGGTCGACGGCAACGCGATCGGCTCGGCGGTGAGTCGGACCGTGCAGCCCACCGAGTGGCGGCAGGTCAACGACGTCTTCGCCGAGGCCGGCACCGGGACCTGCGACTGGGCCTTTGCCGCAGTCGAGGTCTCTACCTCCGGCGGCCTGGTCTGGGTCTACGGGTCGGTGGTGGATGCCCTCACCGGCGACCCGACCACCCTGCCGGTGCAGCTGCAAACCGAGTGGTGAGCAGGGAGCGGCTGCGGGCTAGCCGTTGGCCTCGGGCTTCCAGCGCAGCACCAGTTGACGGGCGGCGAGAACCTCGTCGACCCGCCGCACCGGCGTCTCGTACGGCGCCGAGCGGACCGTCTCCGGATCCTCCTCGGCCTCGCGGGCGATGGCCAGCATGGCGTCGCAGAAGGCCTCCACCTCCTCGGGCGCGGCGCTCTCCGTGGGCTCGATCATGAGCGCGCCGTGCACGATGAGGGGGAAGGACATGGTCGGCGGGTGGAAGCCGAAGTCGAGCAGTCGCTTGGCGATGTCGATGTTGTGGATCTCGTGGGCCGCCTGGCGGGAGTCGTCGAACACCACCTCGTGCAGGGATGGCGACTCGTACTGCAGGTGGTACGCACCCTGGAGACGGCGACGGATGAGATTGGCGTAGAGCACGGCCACCTCGGACATCTCCCGCAGCCCGTCGCCGCCCATCGCCCGGATGTAGGTCAGAGCGCGCACCAGGATCAGATAGCTACCGAAGAACCCGCGCATGGGGCCGATCGAGTTGGGGTCGCTCCAGCGCAGCGAAAAGCGCTCGCCGTGGCGTTCGACCCGCGGCACCGGGAGGTAGGGCAGGAGAGCCTGGGACACCGCCACCGGGCCGGCGCCCGGTCCGCCGCCGCCGTGGGGGGTGGAGAAGGTCTTGTGCAGGTTGATGTGCATGGCGTCGGCGCCCATGCGCCCGGGCAGGGCACGGCCGGCAAAGGCGTTGAGGTTGGCGCCGTCGAGGTAGATCAGACCGCCCCGTGAGTGGACCAGCTCGGCGACCTCCAGGATGCGGTGCTCGAAGACGCCCAGGGTGTTGGGCACGGTGAGCATGATCGCCGCCACCCGATCGGTCATCAGGCGGTCGAGCGCGGCCAGGTCGACGGTGCCGTCCGGGCCGGAAGGCACCTCGACCGCGGCAAAGCCGGCGGCGGCCGCCGAGGCCGGATTGGTGCCGTGGGCCGAGTCCGGCACCAGCACCGTGTCGCGCCCCTCGCCACGGGCCTGGAGAGCCTTCCGGATCATCAGGATGCCGGTCAGCTCGCCGTGGGCGCCGGCGGCCGGCTGGAGGGTCACGCCGGACATGCCGGTGACGGCCTTGAGCGCCTCCTCGAGCTCCCACAGGACGCGCAGCGCGCCCTGCACCTGCCGTTCGGGCTGGAGCGGGTGGAGCCCGGCAAAGCCGTCGAGCCGGGCGACCTGCTCGTTGAGCCGCGGGTTGTATTTCATGGTGCACGAGCCGAGCGGGTAGAGGCCCTCGTCGACCGCGTAGTTGAGCTGGCTCAGACGATGGAAGTGCTGCACCACCTCGAGCTCGCCGAGGTCCGGGAAATCGACGTCAGGCCCGCGCAGCAGGCTCGCGGGCAGGACCTCGGCCGGGTTCACGTCGGGCACGTCGAGCGCCGGCAGCGGGAAGCCCTGGCGGCGCAGCCGCTCCGGGTTGTGCTCGAAGATCAGGGGTACGTCGCGCAGCGCCCGCCGTCTCACGAGATCCTCCCCATGGCCGCCACCAGGACCTCGAGGTCGGACGCCGAGCTGCACTCGGTCACCGCCACCAGCAGCCCGTCCGGCCATGAACCGCCCCAGCGCGCGGACGGCACTCCAGCGAGCACGCCCTCGTCGGCCAGCCGCTGCGCCAGCTCGGCGCCGCTGCCCGGACCCAGGACCAGGACCTCGTTGAAGGTCGGGCTCGACGGATAGGCCAGCCGCCACGGCCCGCCCAGCGCGCGGATGCGGCGCTTGAGCTCCTCGGTGCGGGCCAGGCAGGAACGGGCCATCGCGGCCAAGCCGCTGCCGCCGATCGACTCCAGCCAGACGGTTGCGGCCAGAGCCATCAACCCCTGGTTGGAGCAGATGTTGGAGGTGGCCTTGGCCCGCCGGATGTGCTGCTCGCGGGTGGACAAGGTCAGACAGAAGGCCCGCTTGCCGTCGGCATCGACGGTCTGCCCGATGAGGCGGCCGGGCATCTGGCGCACGTGCTGCTCGGTGCAGGCGAAGAAGCCCAGGTGGGGCCCGCCGAAGCCCGGCGGCACGCCGAAGGACTGGGCCTCGCCGCAGACCACGTCGCAACCCAGGCTGCCGCCGCCGGCGAGCAGACCGAGCGACACCGCCTCGGCCACCAGGTGCACCGCCAGCGCCCCCGCGCCGTGGGCCGCGGCGGCTGCCGCGGGCAGGTCCTCGACCACGCCCAGGAAGTTGGGCGATTGCACGACCACCCCGCACACGGTGCCATCGACGGCCTTGCCCAGGGCGTCGGCATCGACTCGACCGTCGCCGCCCGCGGGCACGGTCACGACCTCGAGACCCTCGGCCACGACGTAGGTCGCGAGCACCTGGCGGTAGAGGGGGTGGACGGTTTCGGCCACGACCACCCTGCTGCGCTTGCCGCGCAGCGCCCGGTGGCAGAAGTGTGCGGCCTCGACCAGGGCAGTGGCGCCGTCGTAGAGCGAGGCGTTGGCCGCGTCCATGCCGGTGAGCTGGCACATTAGGGTCTGGAACTCGAAGACGGCCTGCAGGGTTCCCTGAGAGATCTCCGGCTGGTAGGGGGTGTAGGAGGTGAAGAACTCGGCCCGCGAGAGGACCGCGTCCACCACTGCCGGCTGGACGTGCCGGTAGACCCCGGCGCCGAGAAAGCACGGCACCGAGCCCATGGTCACGTTGCTCTCGGCGAGAGACCGCATGTGGCGGAAGACCGTGGCCTCATCCTCGGCGTCAGGCAGGGGCAGCCGATCCACGCACACCTCGGCGGGTACCGAGGCGAAGAGCTCGTCGACCGTGCCCAGGCCCAGCTCGTCGAGGATGCGCCGCCGGTCGTGATCGCCGGCGCCGATCCACGGGTGCATCAGCCCTTCTCCTCCTCGACCAGCTTCTTGTAGGCCTCGGCGTCCAGGAGGTCGTCGTCAGGCGACCCGGAGATGCGGACCAGCCAACCGTCGCCATAGGGGTCCTCGTTGACCAGGTTGGGCTCGTCCGCCAGGCGCTCGTTGACCGCCACCACCTCGCCCGCGGCAGGCGAGTTGAACTCGGAAACGGCCTTGACCGACTCGAGGGTGCCCAGCTCCTCGCCGGCGTCCACCGAGTTCCCCACCTCGGGCAGCTCGACGTAGACCACCTCCCCGAGCTGCTCCTGAGCGTAGTGGGTGATCCCCACCACCACCTGGTCGCCATCCTTGCGGGCCCACTCGTGGGTTCGGCGGTACAGCAGTTCTTCAGGGATCGACATGCACGCATCCTCCTTCCCGGACTTGGCCGCGGCGCGCGGTCGCGGCATCGTACACCGGCATCGTGGTCGTGGCCACTAGCCTGCGGCCACTTTCTTCTTGCGCGAGTAAAACGGCAGCGCGACCACGCGGGCGCGCGCCCTGCGCTCGCGAATGCCGACCCACAGCTCGCTGCCCTCCGCGCTCGCGTCAACCGGCACGTAGGCCATCCCGACGGGGCGGTCGAGGGTCGGAGAGTGGGTGCCCGAGGTCACCTGCCCCACCGTCTCCCCGTTCTCCCCGTCGAGGTACACGGGGTAACCGTGGCGCGCGATGCCGCGATCGACCATCTCGAAGCCCACCAGCCGGCGCTCCGTGCCCTGCTCGTGCTGGCTCTCGAGCACGTCGCGGCCGATGAAATCGCCCTTGTCGAGCTTGACGATCCAACCCAGCCCGGCCTCGAGCGGCGTCGTCGTGTTGTCGATGTCGTTACCGTAGAGCGGCATGCCAGCCTCGAGCCGAAGGGTGTCGCGAGCTCCCAGCCCGGCCAGCGCCAGCCCCCGCGGCTGGCCCTCGCGGACCAGCGCCCGCCACACCTCGGGTGCGTCGTCGTTCGCCAGGTAGAGCTCGAACCCATCCTCCCCGGTGTAGCCGGTGCGGGCAACGAGGGCGCGACGGCCCAGGACCTCGCCCCAGGCAAAGCGGTAGTAGCGGATCTCGGCGAGGTCGAGCGAGACCATGGGCTGGAGGATCTCCAGGGCCAGCGGTCCCTGCAGGGCGAGCTGGGCGTACTCGTCCGAGCGGTCCACCACTTCCACGCCCGATTCGCCCTCGGCGACGCCACGGAGATACTCGTAGTCCTTGTGCCGGTTGGCTGCGTTGACTACCAGCAGGTACTCGTCCTCGGCCATCTTGTGGACCAGCATGTCGTCGACGAAGGTGCCTTCGGGGTACATCAGCCCCGTGTACTGCGCCCGCCCCACCACCAGCTTCGAGTGGTCGTTGCACGACACCAGCTGGACGAAGGCGGCGGCGCCTGGCCCGCGGACGAAGATCTCGCCCATGTGGGATACGTCGAACAACCCGGCAGCGGTCCGTACCGCCTTGTGCTCGGCTGCCAGGGAAGTGTACTGGACGGGCAGGACGTAGCCGGCGAACGCGACCATGCGGCCGCCCGCGGCCACGTGCTCGGAGTACAGGGGGGTGTGCTTGCCCTCGGCGTGCTCGCTCATGTTCCCTCCAACGGGCGCATCATACCGCTGCCTCCAGCGAAGGTGCACTCCGCATCCCGTGCCCGTTGCCGGTGCCGGCGCCCGAGCCGGTGCCGGGGCCGGTGCCGGGGCCGGTGCCCGCTTGACGGACAGCGGTGATTCGCACGGGTGGCCGTGGCTGGCGGGCTCTCCCGAGTCCGCCAGCGCGCGCTCACTTCGCTGCTCCGCAGCTCGTGTATCAGCCCCACCAGCGGGTGGCCGTAGGCCGCCCTTCCCCCTCTCCGCCCCGGCAAGACCGGCGCTCTGACCCCCTCGGCCACGGCCAAACTCCGCTGCCGGGGCTGAGGTGCCGGGCGCGCCACGGAGACGGTGGGAGATGATGCGTCCTGTCCCGCTACGCGCTTCCCGTGGATTGCCACCTTCGGCGTTGTTTCGGCGACAGGCCCATCGCCAGCCACTGCCGCACCGCGGGCCGAAAAACGCCGAAGATGGCACGTCCCGAGCAACGCGCCCCCGTGCCGCCGGCACGCGATGGCGCGTCAGCGGCGGGTCGTCATGCCTTCGGGTGGAGCAGCCGCCAGGTCATCGCCCGCACCCGGTCGAAGAGGTCGAGGGCTCTCGCAGCCGCCGCGCCGTCGACCGCCTTGGCGGCGGCGAGCAGCCGCAAGTGGGAGTCGACCTCCCGGGCCGAGGCGTAGGCGATGCGCCAGTGCTGTATGCGGTCGCGGCCGGACCGACCGTGCCCCTCTGAGAGATTCGCCGGCACCGAGCTCGCGGCTCTGACGACCTGGTCGCCGATGCTCCTCAGCGGCGCCGGAACACGACGCACCAGGCAGATGGCGAGCCCCGCGGCCTCCAGGGCGACGCTGTGGGTCTCGAACGGTTTCGGATCGGCGCAGCGCATGGTCACCT
>Ga0316620_10000540_pt1 | contig 15324 bp, 11 predicted proteins | sample OWC_Aug_M1_C1_D5_FD_207651 | JGI IMG/M metagenome (GOLD analysis project Ga0316620, IMG submission 207651) | Wetland soil microbial communities from Old Woman Creek delta, Ohio, United States - OWC_Aug_M1_C1_D5_B | ecosystem: Environmental > Terrestrial > Soil > Wetlands | place: USA: Ohio... | reverse complement strand
CGTTATTCCGATCGACTCTATCTTCTCGCCGATCCGGAAGGTGAACTTTAAGGTGGAGAACGCCCGGGTGGGGCAGGAGACGGACTACGATAAGCTCGTACTCGAAGTATGGACCGATGGGAGCATCCGTCCTGACGATGCCGTGGCCCATGCCGCAAAACTGTTGAAGGACCACCTGTCAATTTTTATTCACCTGCCCGAGGAAGAAGAAGAGCTCCCCGCCATGGAGGAGGAGATCAAAAAGGCCCCTTCGTTCAACGAGAACCTTCTGCGCAGCGTGAATGAGCTGGAACTCTCCGTACGGGCGGCAAACTGTCTGAAAAACGCCGGGATAGAGACGATTGCGGAAATGGTGCAGAAGACCGAGAGCGAGATGCTCAAAACCAAGAATTTCGGCAGAAAGTCCTTGAATGAAATTAAAGAGATACTCGCCGAGATGGGCCTTTCATTGGGGATGAAGGTTGATGATAAGATAGTTGGCGAGGCCAGAAGACTTCTGGCGGAAAAGCCGAGCGAGACATAATACAATTACCGGTAAGAGAAGGATGCTGATATGAGACATGGATGCGCAGGCAGGCAGTTTGGAAGAGATACGAGCCACCGGAAGGCGCTGCTCAGGATGCTCGTTACGTCGCTGCTCAAAAACGAAAAGATCGAGACCACGGTCGCGAAAGCCAAGGAAATTCGGCCCTTGGCAGAAAAAATGATCACGCTTGCCAAGCGTGGGGATTTGCACGCGCGTCGCCAGGCGCTCAGCTTCATCAACGATGAAATAGTGGTGAGCGGGCTATTTACGCAGATCGCACCGCGCTTTGCCGCTCGAAGCGGGGGGTATACAAGAATTGTGCTGACGCGGACCAGATCCGGCGATGCTGCTCCGATGGCCGTTATCGAACTGGTCGAACGCCAGAAAAAAGAAGGCGCAGAATCCAAGGAAACTAAAAAGGCCAAGACTTCGTAACCGAGGTGGCCGTGATTATTACGTGCACGAGGCAGGCAGGATAGCCATTCGCTCTGATCCTCGACTGCCGAATGATATGCGATGTTATGAGAAGGCAAGGGATTACCCTTGCCTTTTTTTATTGCGTTTACAGGAAGTTGCTTTTATGTTACTATAAAACAATTCATGTAAATGGCGCTTTCCTTTCTATGACGGATACAAGAAATATACTCTCTATTTTATCGGAGTGGGTCCACCGTGCCATCGCCCGGCGGTGGGGAAGCGTCGGATGCAGGGTATCTTTTATTATGTCCGTCGCTCTTGTGCTGATTGCCGTACTGGTCGGTGCTTTCTTTTTTTGGCAGGAGAAAAAGGCGCTTGATGCAGAAATACGGGGAAGGTCGCTGTATATAGCCAGGGATTTCTCTGCGTTAGCCGTTGATGACATCATGAGTGGTAACAGGCCCGACCTTTACAAGAAGCTAAAGCCTCATTTCTCAGTGCATGAAGATACGCCATACGGCGGCGACCTGCTCTACATCCTGGTATATAACCATAACGGGGAACTCCTTATAGGCAGCAACGCTGAGGGAGCATTTTTAAACAGCGATTCCCCGTTCGCCATTCTTCCATCCGGCAACCGAATTGTGTTGAACGATGTAACCCTGAGCCGCGAAGCGAGACAGACCCAGGGACCTTATTTTATCAAAAAACCAGAGATCTGCGATCTCATGGTTCCTGTTCTGGCAGGCAACGAACGGGTCGGATTTGTTCGCGTCGGCATCTCCGGCCAAAGATACGATAAAAAATTATCGGGAATCGCGAAGCAAGCCGTTATCGCCCTGCTCGGTATCTTCCTCGTTAGCATGGTGTTCAGCCAGATTATCGCCATGGGCATTACCAAGCCCATTTTACAGCTTAGTGATGCAGTTGAAAAGCTTAGCCAGCAGAATTGGGACTCCCCGCTTCCTATCAAGGGCAGGGACGAAATCAGCAAGCTCGGCCGTGCCTTTAATCAGATGGCACTTACCCTGAAGCAGCGGGAACTCAGCCTCTCACGCGGCAACAAGGATCTCTTCATCCTCCACACTGCCGGACTTGACCTTATGGAAAGCCTCGATCTCGAAGCGATGCTGGTCAAGATCGGGGCGCGCGCTGAGGACCTCGTAAGAGCGGATACGACCTCGGTGGCTGTTGTTGACAACAATATCCGGATGTTAAAATATATGGGAGTATATGGGAGCAAGGCGAAGGCACTGAAGGACCTGGATATGCCTCTGGAGGGAGGAGGGATCTACAACTGGCTCGCCTGTTACGGTACGCCGCTTTTGATACCGGAAGCGCAGTCCGATTTCCGGCTTGACAGCAACATCATGAAATCTCTCGGCATCAAATGTATTATGATAGTTCCACTCTGGTCGTCGAACACGATGACGGGCTTGCTGACCGCGGTGAACAAAAAAGGCGGCACCTGTTTCGACAAGCATGATCTCAGGCTCTTTACCGTATTTTCCAACCTGGTTGGCACCGCGCTGCAGAATGCCTCGCTTTATACCGACCTGATGGGGAAAATGAGCGAGTTGCATAGCGCCCAGGAACAGTTGGTGCATTCGACCAAGATGGCGGCCATCGGAGAACTGGCCGCCAATGTGGCGCATGAGGTCAATAATCCTCTAACGAGCGTGCTCGGCTATACGACCCATCTTCTGAAGACACTTGATCTGCCAGACTCGCCGAGGAGAGTCCTGGGGATGATGGAACAGGAAACCCTGAGGGTGAGAAAAATTATCCGCAATCTCCTCGATTTTTCGCGCCAAAAGACATCATGGATGCAACCGTCTGACATTGTATTACCGCTCAAGGAAACGGCGGCTTTTGTTCAGGGTGCTGCTGAGTCGTCATCAGTGAAAATCCACGAAGAATACAGCGAATCACCCGTCCTGGTAAGTATCGATGCCAATGAGATGAAACAGGTATTTATCAATATCATCAATAATGCGTTGCAAGCCATGCCGCGGGGCGGGGACCTTCGAATACGTCTTGCTACGGCCAGCAACCACGAGGCCTTAATAGAGTTTGCCGACACCGGCGTCGGCATTTTGCCGGAAAACAAAAAAAAGATTTTCGAGCCTTTTTTCTCCACGAAAGAAAATGGAGACGGCACCGGACTTGGACTTTCCATCAGCTATCGGATTGTTCAGAACCACGGGGGCAGAATCGAGGTCGAGAGCGAGGTCGGGAAGGGAACTGTCTTTAAGGTTTTTCTTCCGCTCCATAAAAGACCCGTCTTGATGCCCCGAGAACAGAAAAAATAGCTGGAGAAAGCGATGACTCGTTACAGGATAATCATTGTCGTGCTGATTGTTTTAGCTGAACTTGCGACCGGTTGCGAAAAATCGCAGCGGGAACGCCATCCGGAAAAAGCATTCGGACAGCAAGAGCTTCAAATCGGACTAATCCCTGAGCAGAACGTCTTCCGCCAGCGTGAACGCTATCAAGTCCTTAAAAAGTATTTCTTCGACAGACTCGGAATCACTGTTAACTTTACCAGCCTGAGCAGATATGGTAATATTACGGAGCACTTTTCCTATGAAAAAATGGATGGTGCTTTTTTCGGCAGTTTTACGTACGCCCTGGCCCACCGTCAACTTGGCGTCGAACCTCTTGTCAGGCCGGTAAATCTTGATGGAACCTCAACTTACCATGGGTACGTTTTCGTACGAAAGGACAGCGGCATCCGGACTGCCGCCGATATGAAACGCAGGCGGTTCGCCTTTGTGGACCGTGCGACATTGGCCGGCTATCTGTTTCCGCTGGCTTACTTTAAGGTGAACGGTATTTCCAATCCGCATGCCTTTCTCGGAGAAAGCTTTTTCGCCGGGAGCCATGATGCCGCCATATTGGCGGTGCTGAACAAGGAAGCGGACATCGGCGCAGCCAAGAATACCATCTATGATCAAATGTCCGCGGAAAATCCCCGGATCGAGAAGGAGTTGGTTATTCTTGCAGCTTCCGGCGTTGTTCCGCAGAACTGTCTTGCGGTGCGCAAAGACCTCGACCCGGAACTCAAGAAGGCGCTCCAGCAGGCGCTGCTCGATATGGATAAGAACGATGAAGGGACGGAGGCATTGCGAAGATTCGGCGCCCGTGGTTTTATTGAAACGCGGGACAGTGATTACGAGTATCTCTATACGCTTTCGAGGCAGGTGGGCATTGATCTTAAAACATACCGCTACGAAAATAAGTGACTGAGAGCAATCAATGAAAAAAAGAATTCTCATAGGGTTCGGTTCGCTGCTCCTTATTTTTTTGACAGGAAGTCTGATTGCCGTCGTGTACATCACCAAGACGACACAGCGGATGGACCGCCTGATCCTGCTCCATCAAGTAGAAATCCTGCGCGAAGATCTCATCATTCACGTCCAGCAGGTTCAGTCGAATATTTTCCGCAACAAGACGCGAAGCGGCGGTGATGTCGACGTGCTTGTCGCCCACGTGCAGGAGATGGACAAAGTCATGGATTCCTGCGTGGGGTGCCACCATACGCCGGAGCTTACCCAGGGGCTTCTCGGGATGCGCGATATGGCGAACGATTACAAGACCGCGATCAGCCGTCTCGTAACCGCCTCTGCGAACCCCACGAAGATCGCTGCGCTTGAACGCAGAGCGCAGGACCTGGGGCAGGAGCTAATTACGATGACCCAGGGCATGGCCTTCGCGGCAAATGTCCGATTGCAGCAGAAGACACAGGAAACGATGGCCACCATCCGGGAGGTGCGGACCGTGTTGTGCGGCACGCTCCTGCTCGGGTTTCTTCTTGCTCTCGTGGCCACGGTTGTTCTCGCAAAAAGCCTCGATGGAAGGCTCAGGAAGCTGCTTGAGGCAATAAGGCGTATCTCGCGCGGAGAGCTTCAGCATCGGGTGGATATCAATGACAGCCCCGGCAGTGAATTCCGTGAACTGGGAGAGGCTTTCAATGTCATGACGCGGAACCTGCATCAGTCTCAGCGGCAGCTTGTACAGAGCGCTAAACTTGCCGCCATCGGAGAGCTTGCTACGAACATTGCCTATGAAGTCAATAACCCGCTTACGGGAGTTCTCGGTTACACTGGATTGCTGCTCAAGTCCGATGACATCCCAGCGGATAAAAAGGAACATCTCAAGACCATCGAGCGCGAGACCCTGCGCGCCAGAGAAATCCTGAAAAATCTCCTGGACTTTGCCCGCCGGAGACCTCCCCTCCTGGTGAAGACGGAGGTCCGCAGCCTCGTTCAGGACACCCTGGAGTCCATCAACGGACAGGCACGCCCGACGAATGTCAAGATAATAACGGAATGTACGGACGGGCTTCCGGCTGTGGCGGTGGACCCTGACGAGATGAAAAACGTCTTTCTCAACCTCATTAATAATGCGTTCTTTGCCATGCCAAGCGGCGGTACGTTCAGGATCCGGTGCCTGCATGACAGGGATGTGACGGGTAAAGAGGTTGTGGTCGTTGAGTTCATCGATGCCGGGGTCGGGATTCCTGAATCTCAACTGGATAAGATATTCGACCCCTTCTTCACCACGCGGCTTGAAGGGGACGGAATAGGTCTGGGTCTGTCGATCAGTTATATGATCGTTCAGAATCATGGTGGCCGGATCGAGGTCGAAAGCAAGGTCGGTGAGGGATCCACCTTTCGCGTGTATCTGCCTGTGTAGAGGTACATGCCGAGTTAAAAATCGGTCTCTAGCTTGTCGTCTCATGTTGACTAAACAGCAAAACACGAGAGGTGCAGCTTGAGAGAGAACTGAAGGAGCAGCAATGTCAGGAGAAAAGATACTCGTAGTTGATGATGAAGAAATGATCAGGGACCTCTGTTACCATATCCTGACCGCGGAAGGGTACCAGGTGATCATTGCCTCCAACGGGACGGCGGCGTATGAAGAGCTGAGCAGGAATGATATGGACATGCTCATCACGGACATCAAAATGCCCGGCATGGACGGACTTGAGTTATTTGAGCGCGTCAAGCAGCTGAACCAGGACATTGTAACGATCTTCATCACGGGACACGGTACCCTCGATACGGCCATCGAGTCTCTCATGCGGGGCGTTGACGGGTTCGTCCTCAAGCCCTTCACTCAGGAAGAGCTGCTCGGCGCCGTGGAACGGGCGATAACCCGCAGCCGGCTTCAAAAGGAGAATATCAGACTCAAGGCGCTCATCCCTCTTTTTGAAATCAGCAAGCTCCTCGTGACCGAGATTGACCTTGCCAATCTGTTCAAAATCATCACGGAAGTCCTCGTCCAGGAGTTTTCGGTGGACCGGGTTTCGTTGATGCTTGTCGATGACGCAAGCGGCGATTTGCTCATACGGGCCTCCCATGGACTGCCGACGGACATAGCCATGAAGGCCCGGCGCAAGACAGGCGAGGGAGTCGCCGGGCTGGTGCTCAAGAATAAGAAGCCGCTCATTATTACGGCCGGGAGACATCCTGATCAGGACGTAATGGCTGTCATTAATAGAGAGAACATGCCGTCCTCTTCCATGTCCGTTCCGCTTATCGGGAAGAACAAGGTGTTCGGGGTGCTCAACGTAAGCAAGTTCTCAGGCACGCCGTTCAGCGCAAGCGATCTCCAGGTGGTGCTTATCCTGTCAAGCCAGGTCGTGACCGCCATGGAAAATGCGGCGCTCTACGAAGATCTGAGGGAGAACTACTTCCGTACCGTGCAGGCGCTTGTGGCGGCGGTGGAGGCCAAGGACCCCTATACGCGCTGGCACTCGACCAATGTGGCGAAATATGCCGTGGCTATCGCACGAGACCTGGGAATGAGTCCAACGCAGCTTGAAGAGATACACATCGCCGCTATCCTGCACGATGTTGGGAAGATCGGCATCAGTGAGCTCATTATCAGCAAGCCGGCCCGGCTGAGTCGCGAAGAGTTTGAAATCATGAAAGAGCATCCCGCACACGGAATCAGGATCCTGGAACCCATCGGTTTTTCTTCCACCATTATCAACGCAATCTCTCAGCACCATGAACGCTACGATGGAAAAGGCTATCCCCGGGGGCTCTCCGGTGAGGCGATTACGCTTCCGGCGAGAGTGCTCAATGTCGCAGATACGATCGATGCCATGGTCTCCGAGCGACCCTACCGCGGGACCATATCGAGCCAGGAAGTGCTTTTGGAGCTTGAGCGCGAAGCGGGCCGCCAGTTTGACCCAAAAGTGACTGAGTCTGCCCGGCGACTGATCGATAAAGGTCTTTTGAAACTCGGGATGCACACCTATCACCAGTATGCGTCCGGGACGGAAAAAGAGACCAAACAGGCACAACCCTGAGGGCGCCCTGTCCCGGCAGATAAAACATTGGAGAACGTCTGGCGGACTTTTACCTGTGAGCAAAACAGGGAGGGGATGCGGGTCGTTGCATTCATACGAGGACGGGGAGCGACTCAAGGGGGATTTCTTAAATTCAGATTTGCCAGGACGTAAAGGTTGGCATTCAGCGTTAGTTCTGCGACGGCACTTCGCATACATTCGCCGTGCATGACGACAGCAGCCGCTGCTTGAGCTTCTTGCCCGTGAGGGAAAGGAGCAGAAGGAACAGGACCGAGAACCCGAGAGAATTGAAGACGCGGCGCTCCCGGCCGATGAGATTTTCGAGCACGATGAAGGGGAACCCGATCATCATGAGCAGCCAGCCCTCTCGGTAGCCGAAACAATAAGCTTCTTTTCCCGCCATGCCCGCGGCTCCCGCGCACACAAAGCCGATCCCTGCGATCATCGCTGACCCCGCGTACTGCTCCGGTCCGACAAGGTACGCAACCATCTGAAGCACCAGTCCGACAAGCACCGATCCTACTATTATCTTTTTGACCCACGACATCCAGACGAGCAGGTACGTGGCGGAGAGAAGCACGCCGAGTTCGAAGAGCATGATGCCGGCGGTGTAAAACGGATTCTCCAGCGGATAAAGCACGGCCAGCACGGCCGCGCCGAGCACCTGGAGCACGAGCCCGGTCCGATAAGAAATATCGTGCCGCCTGCCGTAGGTGAGGCCCGCCATGGATATCTGATCTTCGAGGGTGGGAGCTGTTGACATGGGTTAGGTTATAGCATGGGGGCTTTCATTAAGCAAGGATAAATGCGAATACGTGCTGAGCCCCAGATGCAATTTGTGGAGCCAGGATTTTTTACACTCATTCCTAGTAGACCCGTCCAGCGCAATCGCCCTCGTGTGATCCATGCAGCTTACGCTCGACTGACGCGGGACAGATGCCCAACCCACGGACATTCCGTCCAATCGGCTCCCTGCCGCATCGTTTGAAGCTCCAGCAATTACGTTTTTTCATGCAAAGACCCTCACTATTCTGGATAAAATTGAGCGGCATAGTAACAAAACCTGATAAGACATGTCAAATTTAAGTTGCCAGAAAATGCAGTTTTGATCATTTTTGATTGAGACCGACAGCGGACATCGTGTCATGGGGAGGACAGTATAGCGGTAATGCAGTTGCCACGCGATGGCGGAGGCCTGCCCTGTTCGAGATTGTCCCCGATACAGACGATAATGCTGATATAATTTATGTACCAGCAACACTCGAAACATAGTCCGGAAGCGCTGGAAAAAAGGCACAGATGGGAGGAAGGCCACGGCCGTATTTACTGCCTCAATTCAAGCTGCTCTCTAGTGGTTACAGTTTGATATTACGGGTATTGGAGCGAGGAGGTTTTCGTGAAAAAAATAGCCATTAACGGGCTGGGGCGCATAGGCCGCCTGGTTCTGCGCCTGTATCTAACGAACCCGCCGGAGCATGTCGCTCTTGTCGCGGCCAACAGCCCGGCCCCGGTTGAGGAGCTCGCCTATCTGATCAAGTACGATTCCGTTCACGGACGGGCCCCGTTCGAGATCAAGACCGGCCCGGATTATCTCGAGATCGGTCCCCGGAGAATAACCATCTTCCACGAGAAAGACCCTGAAAAACTGCCGTGGCGATCGAACAAGGTGGACATTGTCCTGGAGTGTACGGGACTATTCCGCAAGAGAGAAGATGCGGAAAAACACCTGACAGCCGGGGCATCGAAAGTCATCATCAGCGCGGAAGCCAAAAACGAAGACCTCACCGTTGTGCTGGGAGTGAACGAGAAATTATACGAGCCTAAGAAACATCATATACTCTCGAATGCTTCCTGTACCACTAACTGTCTGGCACCCGTGGCCAAGGTGCTGAATGACGCCTTCGGGATTGATTATCTCACTGCAACAACGGTCCACGCTTATACGTCCAGCCAGGCAATCATAGACAGGTCCTCCCCCAGGCACAGGCGGAGGGGCCGGGCCGCTGCCGTGTCGCTGATACCGGCCAGCACAGGGGCCGCAACGGCAACGGAGCGCGTACTCCCGGAACTCAAGGGGAAAATATCCGCCCTCGCAGTGCGCGTTCCGGTTGCAAATGGGTCTCTCATCGACATTACGGCGCAGGTAAATACAAACGTGACGTCGGAGATGGTGAATGCCGTGCTTAAAATGTCTGCCGAGGGAGACATGAAAGGCATTCTGGGGTACACCGAAGACGAACTAGTGTCCTCTGATATTATCGGGGACGAGCATTCGGGCATTGTGGACGCCAACGCTACCAGGGTCATCATGGACAGGGTTGTCAAGATGCTCGTGTGGTACGACAATGAATACGGTTACTCGCGGCGCCTGCTGGATGTGGCAGAATACATTTCCCGAGCGTAATAATAAAAAAGACTTATAAAAATAAATCAAAATTATCGAGCCGTAACATTTTGATATACTTTTATATATGAGCTATCGCATAAAACAAAAGGCACGCCACGCATGGATGATGAAAAAAAGACAATATCCCTCTTAAACGACGAGATCCGCGTTCTCCGTCAGAGAAACGAGGAGTTGGAAAAGACGCTGGCGGGCGCGCAGCGTACCCTGGCGTCCCTCGTCGAGAGCGAGAAACGGTGCCGAAGGCTCTTCGATCGCGACGTCACGGAACGAAAGCGCATCGAGGATGAGCTGCGGAAACAGGAGTTGCGGTTCCAGTCGCTCTTCAGGCAAGCCGCGATCGGGATCGCGATCATGGACCTCGACGGCCGTATCGTGGAAAGTAATGAGCAGATGGGGGAGATGCTTGGCTACAGCGAAAAAGAACTCAAGGGCAGACATTCCTCCGACTTCATCCTCGCCGAAGACCTTTTCGCGGACGAACGATTGTTCCTGGAACTGAGAGCGGGGAAGAGAGAGTCCTACCAGGCAGTGAAACGCTGTGTCCGGAAGGATGGAACGTTGCTGTGGGGCCTCTTCACCGTTTCCCTCATCCGCGAGGTCGGGGACAAGTCCTCCTTTATTCTCTGGATCGTTGACGATATTACGGAACGCAAGGAAACCGAGGAAGCCCTCGCCCGGAACGAGGCACGTTTTCGCCAGATCGCGGAAACCATCAAAGAAGTCTTCTGGATCACTACACCGGATTATTCCAAGGTATTATACGTGAGTCCCGCATACGAAGAGATCTGGGGCCGCACCACCGCCAGCCTCTACGAGGACCCCTTCTCCTGGTTCGAGGCAATCCACCCTGATGACCGTATTCGCGTCGAGAAATCGCTGAGCGCCGAGAAACAATACGAAGCGGAATTCAGGATCACGCGCCCGGACGGGACCGTAAGGTGGATTCACGATCGGGGATTCCCGCTAAAAAACATGACCGGCCAAACATCCCGCATCGTGGGACTTGCCGAGGACATCACCGAGCGTAAGAAGGCGGACGAGGCGCTCTTCCAGAGCGAATCTGCGCTCCGCAGCTTTTATGAGAGCGCGCCGCTGATGATGGGCGTGATCGAATTGACCGATGAGGGCGAGATCATCCATATCTATGACAACCCCGCAACCGCCCGGTTCTTCAGCATGCCCTACGAGGACACAGGAAGCCGGCCCGCCGTCGACCTCGGGGCGCCTGCGGAGGCGATCCAGGAGTGGGTTGCACGGTACCGCCAGAGCAGGCAGGAAAACAGACCTGTTCGCTTTGAATATGTCCATCCTTCGCCGGGCGGGCCGCTCTGGCTCTCGGCAACGGTATCCCCGATCGGGCCGGGCCTGTCGGGCCGCTGGCGTTTTTCCTACGTGGCGGAAGATATCACCGAGCGCAAGCGCGCAGAGGAGGAGATCCGGCTTGCGAACAAGCTTCTGAAAATCCAGGCGACAACCGACATTATGACGGGAATATAAAATAGACTGAAGTTCAACGATTTCCTTGACCAGGAAATCCGGGAAGCGCGGCGGTACAAACACCCGCTTTCCCTGATCATGTTCGACATCGACCATTTCAAGCAGATCAATGATGTGTACGGGCACCATGTCGGAGACGATGTTTTGCGGGAAACTGCAAAGCTTATTGCGGAAACTATCCGGCAAGCCGACATATTTGCCCGATGGGGAGGGGAAGAGTTTATGGTCCTCTCTCCTCACAGCGAGCTGGAAAGCTCGCGTCAATTGGCCGACAAGCTGCGGGTATTGGTCGAAAAGCATCGCTATCATTCAAGTCCCGCGAAGATCACGTGCAGCTTCGGCGTCACGCGGTTTGTCGAAATGGATACTGTCGAGAGCTTCACGAAACGCGCGGACATCGCCATGTATAAGGCAAAGGAACTCGGAAGGAACCGCGTGGAGGTGGTTGATGACCGTGAGGCTGACGATCACGCTCAACAGGGGCCGCCGCAACAGCTCAAGGCCAATGCGTAAATTCTCCTTCATCCCGTACGACATTTCCGTAACAATTTCACCTTGACTCTTATCCATCCTTGCGTGATAATCAACGCCATCACACATTCGACCTATTGCCACAGAGCGCCCAGAGTTGACCTTTTGACATAATAAATGAAGGTCTTTCTCGGGGCCCTCGGTAGCTAGAGAATATTTTTTTTGGACAATGGAGAACTATGAAGGCAGTGGATAAAAAAAGGGAATCTACTCCCTGGCAGGACGACGTAAGGCGCGTTGCAGCCGGCATCCGTCGGCGCGTACTCGAGCATACGATCAGGAACAATGGAGGGTATCTTTCCCAGGCCTGTTCCTCGGCAGAGATCCTCGCGACCCTCTATGTAAAGGTCATGAATCTCGGAAAGATAGATGTCCCTCTTGTGCCAAAGCCGTTTCCCGGAGTCCCCGGGCCGAATAACCCTGACTACTTTACGGGCGCCGCATTCAACGGCCCTGGTGAAGATCGTGACCGCTTCTTCCTCTCGCCCGCTCAATATGCCCTGGTCCTGTACGCTACCCTCATCGAGACAGGCCGCATGGCGGAAGAGGGACTTCTTCAGTTCAACAAGGATGGAAGCTCCGTCGAGATGATCGGCGCGGAACACTCGCCCGGCATGGAGACCATGACCGGGTCGCTCGGGCAGGGGATCAGCCAGGCAGCGGGCATAGCCATGGCCAGAAAGAGAAAGGGAGAGAAGGGCAGGGTGTTCGTCTTCATGTCCGACGGAGAATTCCAGATCGGCCAGACCTGGGAGGCGCTCCAGGCAATGTCCTTCCACATGCTCGACAATGTGATCATCTACGTTGACGTGAACGGGTTCCAGTGCGACGGGAAGATGTGCAACGTCATGGATATCGAACCCCTGGATAAGAGGCTCGAGTCCTTCGGTGCTCGGGTGTTCCGGATGAACGGTCACGACATCAAACGTCTAGCGGAGGCCGGAGAGGTCACGCCCGACGGCAGGCCAATTGTCGTTCTCTGCGATACCGATGCAGCACGAGGGCTCGATGTCCTGAAAACCCGAGTACCGAAGATGCACTATGTGCGCTTCACGAGTGCAGAGGAAAAGGAACGCTATGTATCGGCTTTTCAGGAACAGGCTAAGGCTGAAGATCAGGATAAGGTTAAGGTGAATTCTCAACCTCGACCTGGACCTCAACCCGGTTCACCTGAAATTGTTTCCCGGGTGCATGCGAAGAACCTCGTCACGTGGGCTGCTGACAAGCCGAAGGTGCTGGTGCTCTCGGCGGACCTCACGAGCTCGACCGAGATAGACCTGTTTCGCGATACCTATCCCGACCGGTTCCTTTCCATGGGCATCGCCGAGCAGAACATGCTGAGTTTTGCCGCAGGTCTTGCGCGGGAAGGCTTTATCCCCTTTGTGCATACGTTCGCGGTTTTTATCTACCGCCGCTCCTATGACCAGGTTGCCATGTCCGTTGCTTATCCTAATCTCCCCGTCAGGATGATCGGATTTCTTCCCGGCATCACCACGCCGGGAGGCGCGACCCACCAGGCCATCGAGGATATCTCGCTCATGCGCTCGCTGCCGAACATGACGGTGCTCGAATGCGGGGACGCAACAGAAGTGGAGTCGGTACTCGATGAGATCGAAACGATCAACGGTCCTGTATATGTCAGGATGCCCCGGGGAGAGATCCCGCGGCTTTTTGACAGCCCGATGAAGCTCGGCAAGGCCAGAGTGATTGCCGAAGGGAGCGACATCACGCTCGTGACCAGCGGCATCATGACTGAAGAGGCGATGCGGGCCGCACAGGTGCTCCGGAAACGGGGGATGTCGATCCAGCACATGCATATCTCGACGCTCAAACCTTTTAACGACGAGTCCGTACTTGAGGCGATAGCGAAATCACGCTACGGCGTGATTACCATGGAGAACCACACGATCGTCGGCGGGCTCGGCACGATCATTGCCGAGAAGATGGCTGAAGCAGGCATGGATAAGAAACTTGTGCGCATCGGTCTGCGCGACACCTTCAGCCACGGGGCGAGCAAACAGTATCTCCTGAAAGAGCACAAGATGGATGCGCTTTCCCTGATCAAAGAGGTGGAGGCGATGAGTGGACAACAGTTTACCATTACCGAAGACGAGCTTTCCAAGACACATATCACGGCGGTCCACAGCGCGGCTAAGGCAGAGGCGCTGTGATCCAAATTCGGAATGTGGATTGCACCCTGCACTCGCGCTAGGCACTCGTAAACGGCTGGCCGCAGGCGGAATACGGAACGTATCAGGATGATGGGAAGATATGATTATTCAAAAAACCTGCACACCTGACTCCTTTTTTTCAGGGGACCGCTTCTCCGTCACGTACCGCATCTACGGCAGCGAGCAGGAGGCCCGGGCCAAGGCCGGGGACATCTGCATCGAGCAGACCGTGGAGTTTCCCCCTGATGAAGTGCCGGAGGGCATCATCAGGGACCAGGTGTTCGGACGGATCGAACGGTTTGAGCGGTTTGATCTAGAAAGTTTTAAGGCCCTCATCAGCTACGCAATAGAGATCGCAGCGGGAGAGCTGACCCAGTTCCTGAACGTCGTGTTCGGCAACAGCAGCATCAAGCCCGGCATCCGCGTGGAGCATCTTGACCTTCCGGAGTCGCTGCTCGGACACTTCAAAGGCCCGCGCTTCGGCAGAGAAGGGATCAGAAAACTGCTCCAGGTCCCGAAGCGGCCGCTCCTGTGCACGGCGATCAAGCCCATGGGCCTTTCCTGCCAGGAGTTTGCGGACCTTGCGTATCAGTTCGCCCTGGGCGGCATGGATATGATCAAGGACGACCACGGGCTCACGGACCAGTGCTGCTCTCCGTTCGAGGAACGGGTCAAGCGCTGCGCTGAGGCAGTGCAGCGGGCGAACAGGGAAACAGGCGGCCGGTGCATTTATGTCGCCAACATTACGGCCCCTCACAAGGACGTGATGAAGCGGGCCAGGATCGCAAAAGATGCCGGCACAGGCGGGCTCATGATCGCGCCGGGGATCGTCGGGTTTGATCTGATGCGCGAACTGGCTGACGACGACTCGATCGCGCTTCCGATCATGACGCACCCGGCCCTGCAGGGGAGCTTTGTGACGGGCAGGAACGGTATTTCTCATGGGGTCATCTTTGGACAGCTGGCACGTCTCGGGGGCGCGGATGCGACCATTTTCCCGAACTTCGGCGGACGCTTCTCTTTTAGCCGCGAGGAATGCATGGATATCGCCGAAGAAACGGGTATTTCCATGGGGCAATTAAAGCCGATCTTTCCCGCGCCGGGCGGAGGCATGAGCCTCGATCGAGTGCCTGAGATGCTTGAAACGTATGGTCATGATCTGATATTTCTGATCGGAGGCGGGTTGTTCAAGCATGGCCCGGATCTGGTAGAGAACTGCCGGTACTTCAGGAAGATGGTGGAATCGATATAGTGCAAAGTACGGAATTCAGAGTACAGTGTGCGGAAGGAGGAAATTCGGAAATGCAAAATGATAAGTGAAGGCTGATTGACATTCCCTTTACGAGCTCTTATACTAAATACAAATGACGCTAAAGCTCAGGTCAATCATATTTCTCCTTGCTTTTGCTCTACTGATCCAGAACACCTGCCCGCACGGCTTCGCCGGCAAGAC
>Ga0316620_10000538_pt1 | contig 15334 bp, 9 predicted proteins | sample OWC_Aug_M1_C1_D5_FD_207651 | JGI IMG/M metagenome (GOLD analysis project Ga0316620, IMG submission 207651) | Wetland soil microbial communities from Old Woman Creek delta, Ohio, United States - OWC_Aug_M1_C1_D5_B | ecosystem: Environmental > Terrestrial > Soil > Wetlands | place: USA: Ohio... | reverse complement strand
GCAGGCCGGTCCTCGCACAGGGTGGCCTCGCCGCGCCGGGCGCAGATGAAGAGGTAGAAGCGCTCGAGGTCGGCAACCCCTCCCGGCATGGAGCGCGGGTTCACCGGCGCGCCGTCAGGCAACGGCACGATCCTCTGCGCCGCCGCCGACACGTGCTCGGCGAGCAGGCGCCGCAGGTCGTGACGGATCGGCTCGAGGAGCGGGCCCGTCACCTCGCGCGCGAACCGTTCGAGGTGTCCATGGGTTCCTACAATGCGGCTCAGCCGCAGCGGACCGAGGCGCTCGAGGCTGTCCCGTGCCACATCCTCCGAGCTCGCGAGCAGCTCGAGGAGGTGGGCGAGGCGACGCGGCTTGAGCCGTCGCCCGACGTGGGGCGCATACGGCCGCGGCTCGATCCCCAGCCGCTCCAGCTCCTCCTGGAACGAGGCCACCACCTCGCTGAAGAAGCGCTCCATCTCGTCGTCTTCCTGGAAGAGGAGGACCGCCAGGTTGAGGTGAGGGTCGAAGGGGTGGAAGCCGATGCAGCCCGCCTCCAGGTAGACCCCGATCGAGTGGCGCTTGGACCACTCCATGCGGTAGAGCTGGTAGAGCTCCTTGCGACACAGGAAGTAGATCGACCGCAGCAGGATGTGCAGGCCCTGCCGAAACTGGCGCATGAGACGGTGATAGGGCTGGCCGGCCAGGAACTGGAGACCGAGGCGCGCCGTCTCCAGGTGGTAGTAGGCCTCCAGCCACTCGCGGCGGCTGAAGAGATCGGAGAAACGCTCGGCCTGACCGTACAGGCTGTCGGCGAGGACCCGCAGCTCGGCCGGGTGAGGCAGCAGCAGCAGGGCCTGGGGGTGCCAGCGCACGACCTTGCGCACCTCGCCCATGAAGTCGTCCGAGGCTACGCGCTCGAGCTCGAGCAGGTGGACCAGGGACCGCGCGCCGTCGACCAGCTCCTCGTCGTGGACCTCGCCCGCCGCCAGCGCCTGGAGGGCCTCGAGACGGCGGTCGTCGAGGATGGCCAGGAAACGGCTGACCTCGGCCGGCCAGCGTGCGAAGAGCAGGGCCAGGCGGCCGGCGATGTACGGCTCGTCGCGACAGCGCGCGAGATACAGGTCCACGAGCTGCAGGATCAGGTCGCCGCCGGCGATGGTGTCGGCGCGGTCGCGGAGCACGATCAGGAAGCGGCCGAACGAGGCGGCGTCGCGAACCCCCCACTCGACCAGGGACTGCAGCACTACCCGGCGACGGAGGGGAGACAGTGCGACGAGGTCCCGCAGGTAGCGGTCGGCACCGGCCGAGTCGGGGCGTGCGAACTCGTCGAGCAGGTCGTCCCAGTAGCGAGTGCCGAGGAACCTCTTTGCCTCTTCGGCGTGACACAGGGCCAGATTGCCGACCTCGGCGCCAGGCTCCGGGTCGAAGTGGAACAGGGACAGGGTGGTGACCTGCCCGAGGTGGTCGACCATGGGGTCGAGGAGCCGGCCGACAGCCTGCTTGAGCTGCTCCGCGACCTCGTAGTAACGAGTCAGGAACGGCACCTGCGGGCTGAGGGCGGCGCGCCGGGCAAAGCCCATGTGCTCGGCCACGGTGCGCAGGGGACCGTCCGCAGCCACGTCGTCGGTGGCCAGCTCCTCCTCCTCCACGACCAGCAGCTGGTGGAGGTAGCGGACCGTCTCGAAGAAGGTCAGGGCGCGGGCAACAGTGGCGTATTCGGCGCCCGACCTCGGGCTGCGCAGGCGGAGGAAGCCGAGCGCGTCACTCCAGCTGTGGGAGGGCACGTGGTGAATCGCCTTGGCCAAGGCGAGGTAGCCCTTGATGAGGCGCAGGCCGTCCTCCTTGGGGCTGACAAAGCGGGCCGACACTGGTCGTTGCAGGAGCTCCTTGAGCTCGCCCAGCATGGCGCGCAGGCAACCCTCGTGGTCGTCACCGGGCTGGCCGGGGTGGAAGTAGAACCGGCTGGGGACTCGACGGGTGAAGTCCGCGGCCAGCTCGGCGTCGCCGACCAGACGCTCGGCCGCCAGCAGCTGTGAGATCAGCACCGGGCTGTAGGGCCGGCCGTCGAGGGCCCGCAGGTAGCCGTCCACCGAGTCGCTGAGCAGCTCGGACTCGAGGGCCTCGGCCATGTGGAAGTGGAGGGTGCACGAGGTGCGCAGCATGACCTGGGACAGGCGTGACAGGGCGTGGGACAGCTCCCGGCGCAGCTCCGGCTCGAGCCGGTCCACGGCGGCGACGTCGATGTCGTCACGGTCGCCCATGGTGCCGACGCCGAAGAGCGCGAACCCTCCCTGGAGGTGCTCCGGCAGCAGCGTCCGGCACACCACCTCGAGGTACGACGAGGTCAGCTCCTGGAAGCGCGACTGGGCATAGGCGATGGCGCGCTCCCACGCCGCCTCCGGCCGGGTCGCGTCCTGGATCAGGTTGTACTTGAGGAGGTCGAGAGAGTGGATCTCCATGATGATGTACTGCAGGGCGTAGTAGAAGGCGAGGAAGCGGAGCTGCTCGTCGCTGCCCTGCGCCGACTCGGCCATCAGCCTCATCTCGCCGCGCAGGTCCGGGGAGGGGTCCCCGAACGAGATCCTGCCGAGACGTCCGCGCTCCTCGAGGCGGGACACGACCTCGGTCTGGGAGCTCTCCACGACCCGGATGTAGCGGCGCATGTGGTTGCTCAGGCGCCCGGCCCGCTCGCACAGCCGCTCCAGGGTCATGAACACCGGTCGTGCCTCCTCCAGCTACTTTAACCCGGCCGTCAGCGCCGCCAGTTTGCAGGTGGTCCATCCCGAGCCCGTTACCGTTGCCGTTGCCGTTGCCGAATGCGAGGAGTCGTCGCTCGCAGGAAACTCGTGGTTGACGCCGCCGGCTCGACCAAGAAGAAGGGACAGTCGGGCAGCACTGCAGGGATCCGGTGACGCGATCGAGAACGGTAACGGGCTCGGGCTCGTTCAGACGTGCCCGGCCTCCGACTCGTCGATCCGCGCCGCGAGGATCGTGAACGCCTCGTCGGCGGAACGCACGCAGACCGGGATCTCGACGTCTTCCGGGCTGGCGAGGCGAGTCGGCCCGCCCACCATGTGGCGTCGCGCCCACTCCACCAGCTCCTGCCACATGCTGCCGAGCACCAGCAACGGCACGCCGCTCATCTGCCGCACCTGCAGCAGCTGCCAGACCATGAGCAGCTCGAGGGTGGTCCCGATGCCGCCCGGCACGACCACGAAAGCATCCGAGACGCGCACGAAGTGGTGGAGGCGGGTGAAGAAGCTGCGGTGGAAGTAGACCTGCTCGACGAAGGGGTTGACCCCCTGCTCGAAGGGCAGGCTGACACGAATGCCCAGCGACCGCGTGCGGCCGGCGCGGTCGCCCAGCCGCTCGCCCTCGTTGGCCGCTTGCATCAGGCCGGGACCTCCGCCGGTGACGATGTCGCAGCCGCGCTCGGCCAGGCGCCGGCACAGCTCGACCACCTCGCGGTAGGTAGGGTCACCCTCGGTGATCCGCGACGAGCCGAAGAGCGTCACCCGGAAGCGAGGCGAGCGGGGTCGGATCCGCGCCAGCTCGTTGGCCGCCGACCACAGGCTGTACAAGGTCGACTCGACGATCTTCATGGTCTGCTCGTTGTCGCACACGGAGAAATCGGGCCGTTCGGGCGCGTCGGTCATCGCGGGCCTCCTGTTGCACCACGTGGGCATAATGTCCCGGAGCTCGGGGGACCTAGACCCTGTTTCGCTCTCGGCACCCGTGCCCGCTCCAGCGTCCGTTGGGGAAACAGGGTCTAGGCCCCACCGGCTCTCAGAACATGCCCAGCGCCTCGACGTCGCCCTTGCCCTCGCGCACCAACTCGGGAACCTCCCCGGACAGGTCGACGACGGTCGACGGCTGAGGCAGGAGCACGCCGCCGTCGATGACCAGATTGACCTTGGCGCCGTAGCGTTGCTCGATCTCCACCGGGTCGTTGAGAAACTGGTCGTCGGGCTGGCGCACCGAGGTGGTCAGCAGGGGCTCTCCGAGCTCGGCGAGGAGGCCGGTCACGATGGCGTTGGCCGGCATGCGCAGGCCGATCGTACGGCGCCGGCGGAGCATGATCCTGGGCACGTCCTTGGTGGCCTCGAAGATGAAGGTGTAGGGGCCCGGCAGCACCCGCCGCATCATCCGAAAGACCGAGGTGGAGATGCCCGTGGCGTAGAGGCTGGCGACCTTCAAGTCCGGCACCAGGATGGCCAGCGGCTTCTTGGGGTCGAGCTGCTTGAGGGCGTAGATCCTCTCGATGGCCTCCGGGTGGCTGATGCCGCAGGCGAGGCCATAGACGGTATCGGTGGGGATCACCGCGACCCCGCCCCGACGCAAGACCTCGGCGGCGCGCGCCACCAGCCAGGACTCGGGCAGCTCGGGGTCGATCTGAATCAGCACTTCATGTCTCCGCGGCCGCGCGGCCGGCCGCGCAGAGTATACAGCGGGAGCCGCGCGCAGGATTGCCCAGACTCGACTGTGGCTGAACCGTCGAACGGCCTCAGAACGGGACACGTCCGCCCGCGTCTTTACCGCTCGTAGGACTCGCGGCGCGCAGCCTCGGAGAGCGGGATGAGAAAGCGCAGGGGGTCGGGCACGATCTTGCGGCGCGTCGCCTCCAGGGAGCTCTCGCCGGCGTAGCTGACCGCCGACTGCAGGTGACCGCGCATCCGGCCCAGAACCTCGGTCACGCTGCCCTTGTACGACACCTGCTCCTCCTGGCCCTCGGCCGGGGTGGTGAAGGCCGACTCGACGAGCTCGGCGTCCTCGCAGTCGTAGAGGTTCTCGAACACCGCCTGGGGCGAGGTCATGCCCCGGTAGATCTTCCGCTTCTGGTGGGTGGCCGGATCCTCGATGACCTGGCCCGGCGCCTCGTCGGTGCCGGAGAGGGCGCTGCCGAGCATGACCGTCGAGGCGCCGCAGATCAGGGCCAGGAACAGGTCCTTGTCGTCGCGAATGCCGCCGTCGGCGATGATCGGGGTCGTCTCCCCGACCGCACACCAGGCCTCGCGTACCGCCTGCAGCTGGGGCACACCGGCCGCGGTCTCGAGCCTGGTCCGGCAGCCCCTGCCCGGGCCCACCCCGACCTTGATCGCGTCCACTCCGGCCTCGCTCAGGAAGCGGGCGCCTTCGGCCGTGGCCACGTTGCCGCCCACCAGTTGGACATCGCCGAAGCGAGCCCGGATCTTGCCCACCGCCTCGCCCATGACCCGCGAGTGGCCGTGGGCGATATCGATGACCAGGCAGTCGGCGCCGGCCTCGAGCAGGGCCGCGGCGCGCTCCAGGTAGTCGCCCCTGGCGCCGATGGCTGCGCCCACCAGCAGGCGGCCCTTGGCGTCCTTGCTCGCGAACGGCCGCTCACGGAAGAAGAGGATGTCCTTGCGCGTGATGAGACCGTGGATGCGGCGGCCCTCGTCGATCAGGGGCAGGCGCTCGATGCGGCGTTCGAAGAGAATCCGCTCCGCCTCCTCGACCGAGATCCCTGGCGGGTGCGTGTGGAGCTGCTCGATGGGGGTCATGAAGTCGTCCACCGGGCGCTCTTCGGAGCCCTCGACCCAGGGGATGTCGCGGTCCGAGAGCAGCCCGGCGAGCCGGCCACTGCCCGCGCTCTCCTCGATCAGGATGCCGGTGATGTTATGGCTGCGGGCGAAGTGGCGGGCCTCGCGAATCGAGGTCCCGCGCGGCAGGCAGAGGGGGTTTTCGATGACCGCACCGTGGCTGCGCTTGACCCGCGACACGCACTCCGCCTGCCGCTCAACGGGCTGCGCCCGGTGGACGAAGCCGAGCCCGCCTTCCAGAGCCATGGCCTTGGCCATCTCGGCGCCGGTGACGCTGTCCATGTTGGCCGACACGATGGGCAGCTCGAGGCGCAGGGTCGCCGTCAGACCGGTGGTGAGCGAGATCTCGCGCCGCGATCGACTGACCCCCATCTGCGGTCGGAGCAGGAAATCGTCGAAGGTCTTTCCGACCCACCTCTGGTCGAGCTCTGAGGAGGCCATACGTCGCCACATTGTCACCGTCGCCAACGACTGTCAACAACCGGCCGCAGAGGCCAAGTCTCCAGGGGCCAGTGGGAAAGGCTCGGAGTGGAGCGCTACACTCGCGCTCGAGCACGAGGTCGGGAGGCGCAGATGTGGCGATACCTTGGCCTGCACGAAGAGTTCGTGACCCGGGCCCTGGCCGGGGACTACGGCCCCCTTTCCCTGGTCGAGCTGCTCGCGTTCCACGAGCGCCAGACCGCCCGCATGCAGCACGAGCGGCTCATCCACCTCGTGGTCACGATGTTCGTGGCCCTCTTCCTGCTGCTGGCCGTGGGCTACGCGTCCCTCCGGCCGACCTTGCCCGCCATGGCACTGGCCGCGCTACTCCTGGTGCTCGCCGCGGCCTACTTGGTCCACTACTACCGGCTGGAGAACGGGGTCCAACGCTGGTACCACATCGCCAATCGCATCGAGGCCACCCTCGGCCAGGTCAGCGCATGCTACGACAGGGGCCGAGTCGAAGTGGTGCCAGGCTTCAGAAGGTTGGGAGGTTGACCCCCGAGCTGTGTTCAGCGAGTCAGGGCGTGCGCGCCTGTCAACTTCCCGACTTCCTGAAGCCTTGCACCTTCCGCTGACCTCACATCACGGCGGGACGGGCAGCGGCGCCGGCCTCTCCGGCCCAGCTCAGCTCCCACACCATGCCCTGGAAGTGAAAGGTGCTGCCTGGCCGGGGAGGCTCCTCGAAGCGGACCTGAGCCAGCCACATGTCACCCTCGCCCTCGACCAGAACCAGGGTCGGATAGGAGCCAGTGCCCAGATGGATGAGGGGTTCGTCCGGGTACGCTGTTTTCTTCGCCATCATCGGCTCTTCCTACCTCTCTCAGAGTGTGACGACGCGTGCCGCGCGAAAGCTCCACGCTCGGCCCAGCCTGTCAGTCGTCGGCCTTCGCAGCCCCCACCTTGTGCCTCGTCACCTTCCCGACCGCGGCCCGCACCGCCGACAGCATCCGCCTGCGCTCGGCGTCGCTGACCGGTGGCGCCGCACCCTTCCCATGTGCCTCGTCAGCGCCCTCTGCGCCGGCCAGGTTGTGGACCGCGAAGAGCTGGTCCAGCAAGCCGGGCGCCGACACCATGGCCGCGGAGTAGATCGCGGTCGTGTCCTCGGGTGGTCGCAGACGCCCGCAGGCGCGAGCGGCGTCCGCCACCCTCTGGTGGAGAAGATCGCTGAGCGTGCGCCGCATCCCGTCGAGGGCCTTGCGTCGCCTGGTCCTAATTCCGGCCATCCTCGTCTCCCTCCCCCCCGACGACGCGTCCCACGCCGTTGCCGGCCCGTCCCTTCTCCCGGAACCGGGCTCCGACTCCCTTCCCCGCTCGAGTCTGGCACGAAACGAAGCGAGATTCGGTGTCCGCGGTCACACGACGGGGTGGGTTTCCCGGTGCCTATCACGGCTGCAGCGCCAGAGGCCGGGTCGGCGTTGCCGCGGGGGCCCTCGCGCGCCGCGCGAACCGGCGAGGGCCGGGACCACGCGCGACACCTCGACGGGCTGCGCCTGTGCCGCTAGACTGAGGCTCCGCACGCGCCAGTGGCGCCTGCGCTGACGTCATGAGTCACGCTCGACCCGACCCCACCGACCAGGGCGGTCCTCCGCCGACGCGAAGGAAGCGCTCCTTGCCGGTATGGAAGAAGATCCTGCTCGCGATCCTGGTCACGGCCGCCTTCTTCGTCCTCCTCGAGCTCGGTCTGGCCGCGCTCGGGGTCAAGCCACGCTTCTTCGAGGACGACCCCTACGTCGGTTTCTCGGCCTATGCCCCACTCTTCGTCCCGGCGACTGCGGCGGACGGCACGCCCATGCTCACCACCGCGCCCAACAAGCTCGAGCTGTTCAACGACCAGGCCTTCCCGAGGACCAAGGCCGCGGGCGCGCGTCGGGTGTTCTGCCTGGGCGGGTCGACCGCCTACGGCCACCCGTACGACGACACGACCTCGTTCTGCGGCTGGCTGCGCCGCTTCCTGGCCGCGGCTGACCCCGAGCACAGCTGGGAGGTCATCAACGCCGCCGGCATCAGCTACGCCAGCTACCGCGAGGCCAAGCTGATGGAGGAGCTCAAGGACTACCAGCCCGACCTGTTCATCCTCTACACCGGGCACAACGAGTTCCTCGAGCGTCGGACCTACGGCAAGCTGATCGCGGTCCCGGCGGCGGTGCGCGGCCTGGGCGCCCTGGCCAGCCGGACCCGCACCTACACCGTCATGCGGCGCGCCCTCGAGTCGGCCAAACGCGCCCGGAACGACGGCGCGCAAGGCCCGACCGTCTTGCCCGCAGAGGTCAATGCGCTCCTCGACGAGGCGGTGGGGCCGGTCGACTACACCCGCGACGACGGGCTTCGCGACCAGGTGTTCAGCCACTTCCACTACAACCTGGCGCGGATGGTGGACATCGCCCACTCGGTCGACGCCGAGGTGATCCTGGTCGTGCCGCCGGTCAAGCTGCGCGACTGCGCGCCGTTCAAGAGCGAGCACCGCGCCGGCCTCGACCCGGCCGACGAGACGCGGTGGCGCGAGCTGGCGACTGCCGCCCGCACCGCCTACGCCGAGGGACGCCCCGAGCAGGCCCTGGCGGCCATGGACCAGGCCAACGCCATCGACGACCGCCACGCCCACGCCTGGTACTTCACCGGCCAGGTGCTGGACGCCCTGGGTCGCTTCGCCGACGCCAGGCGCGCCTACGAACGGGCCCGCGACGAGGACGTCTGCCCGCTGCGCGCCCCCGGGCCGGTGGCGGCCATCGTCGCCCAGGTGGGAGCCGAACGCGGCCTGCCCCTGGTCGACTTCCGAAGCCTGGTCGAGCAGCGCTCGCCGAACGGCATCCCGGGCGAGAGCCTGTTCCTCGACCACGTCCACCCGACCATCGAGGGTCACAAGATGCTCGCCCTGGCCCTGCTCGACGTGATGGTCGAGCAGGGGATGGTCAGGCCGGCTCCGGCCTGGAACGAGGGGACCGTGGAGCGGATCACCCAGGAGGTGATGGGCAGCCTCGACGACGCCGCCCAGGCCTCCGCCCTCACCACCCTGTCCCGGACCCTGGGCTGGGCGGGCAAGCTGGTCGAGGCCCTCGCCCTGGCCGAGCGCGCGGTCGCGCTCGACCCTGGCTCCGTCCCGGCCCACTACCAGGCCGGCCTGTGCGCCGACCTCCTGGGCCGGGTCGACGAGGCGATGGTCCACTACCAGCGAGCGGTCGAGCTCGACCCCAGCGCAGCCCTGGCCCACGGCAACCTGGCCGTGGCCTACGAGAAGAAGGGGGACGCCGAGGGTGCGGTTCGCCACCATCGCCTGGCCATCCGCCACGGCCAGGCCCGCGACCTCCCGCGCTACCGCTCCAACCTCGCCCGCCTCCAGCTCTGGCTCGGCTTCCAGGCCTACAGCCAGGGCCGCTTCGCCGAGTCGGTGCCGCTCTTCGCCGAGGCCGCCGGTCTCCAGCCCGACAACGCCGAGGCCCTGGACAAGCTCGGCACCGCCCTGCTCGCCGTCAACCGCCCGCTCGAGGCCGCCGCTGCGCTCCAGCGGGCGCTTCGCATCAGCCCGACCAACGCCGCCGTGCGCAACCGGCTCGCCGTCGCCCTCTACCTGGGCGGCCGGAGCGCCGAGGCGGTGGCCGAGTACCGCCGGGCCGTGGCCGACGACCCCCGACTGGCCGACGCCCCGGACGGCCTGGTCAACTACCTGCGGCGGGCCGGCCGCGGCCCGGAAGCGCAGACGGTGCTGGCGCAGCTCGAGAGCGGCGGCTAGCGTCCGGCCCCTGTCCAAGCGTACCGAAACTCGTCCGACTTTTCGGATACCGGGGCGGGTTCCCGATTCTGCGCACCGTTTCTTGTGGCCCGGATCTGGCAGGGGGATTGCGTACCGACTAGCCAGGGAGGAAGGCGCTTCCGGTCGCAGGGAGGCCTCGGCGCCCGACGCTGCTCCCGGGCCGTCGGGCTCCGGCTCCACCATTGACCCGACGCGCCGAGTGCGCTACAAAGTATGGGCCTTGGGCCGGCGCCGAGCGGCGGTTTCGGGCGCCGAGCCCGCAGAGTCACGATTCTTGCGAACTCAACTTGGGAGGTTATGTATGCGCAAGTCTCTGCTCGCAGTCGGGGTCATCCTGCTGCTGGTGCCGGGCCTGCTCCAGGCCGCCACCACCAGTCGGCTGACGGGAACGGTCGTCGACAAGGACGACGTCGCCCTGCCCGGGGTGACGGTTTCCCTCAGCTCGGACGTGCTGATCGGCGGCACCCATGTGGCGATCACCGACGTCAACGGCAACTTTGCCTACAACCTGTTGCCGCCTGGCAGCTACACCGTGCGCACCGATCTCGCCGGGTTCAGAGCGGGCGAGGTCACGGCGCGCGTCGCCCTCGACCGCGACACCCAGGTGCGGATCATGATGGTGATGGAGGAGTTCGCGGACGAGATCGTGGTCACGGCCGAGGCGCCGGTGGTCGACACGACCAACGTCACCAGCGGCGAGAGCTTCAACGAGGAGTTCCTGCAGAACGCCGCGACCTCCATGGGCAGCCGCGACTACCTGGCGATCATCGGCCAGGCCGCCGGCACCGGCGGCGGGACCGGCAACATCAACGTCATGGGCGGCGTGTTGACCGACAACGTCTACCTGATCGACGGCATGAACACCACCGACCCGATCACCGCCACCTTCGGCACCAACTACAACTTCGACGCCATCCAGGAGGTGTCGATCCAGACCTCGGGCTTCGAGGCCGAGTTCGGCCAGGCTCTGGGCGGCATCGTCAACCTGGTCACCAAGTCGGGCGGCAACGAGTTCTCCGGCGCCTTCGACGCGCGCTACCGCGACGAGAACTTCTACGAGTCGGGCGAGTGGTACGACCCGGACCGGAACATCGCCTCCCTGCGCGAGATCTCGGCCACCATGGGCGGCCCGATCCTGCGCGACCGGCTGTGGTTCTTCGTCTCGGTCGGCGACACCCTGTCCAAGAGCACCCCGGTCGGCGCGGTGCTGACCCGCCAGTTCGACGGCACTGACTGGATGGCCAAGGCGACCTGGCAGGCCGCCGACTCGGTGCGGGTGACGGCCAAGATCTCGGGCGACCCGGCCGAAATCGACAATTCCAACCGCAACCCCCCGCTCCGCTACTACGCCGCCGACGCCGGCTCCCATCAGGATCAGGGCGGCGAGATCTACTCGGCCGACCTCAACTGGGTGGCCTCGGACTCGCTCCTGCTCTCCCTCCAGGCCGGCTTCAACGACGGCTATCTCGACTCCTACCCGATGTCGGGCGACCTCTACACCTCGGGCTACTACAACGAGGAGACCGGCATCTACTTCAACAACTACGACAACGCCCAGTACTCGGAGCGCGACAGCAAGCAGGCCAAGACCGCCCTCTCCTACTTCGTCGAGGACCTGCTCGGCCCGCACGAGTTCAAGGTGGGCGTGGAGTACCGCGAGATCTACTACTCGGGCAACAACTTCTTCACCGGCGGCGGCCGCTACTACGTGCAGACCGAGTACGACCCGGTCACCAACCCGGGCGGGCTCGGCTGCCCGAACTGCGACTTTGACGGCGACGGCTGGGTCGACCACACCCTGAGGGTCTCCGTCGGCGGCGTGGAGGCCGGCATGGCAACGACCGAGGCCATCGGCGACCTGTACACCTACTACGCCCAGGACGCGTGGCGGCCGGTCCCCAACCTGACCGTCAAGCCCGGCCTCCGCCTCGACACCGTGGAGTACACCAACGACGTCGGCGACACCATCGCCGACTTCGACGAGCTACAGCCGCGCGTCGGCCTTGCCTGGGACTTCCTCAACGACGGCAAGCAGGTCATCCGCGCCAACTGGGGCCGCTTCATGCACCCCGGCTCGAGCAACCTGGCCGACACTGTCAGCGGTCGCACGCCTGGTTGGTTCTACTGGGAGTACACCGGCTACGAGAGCTTCTGCCGCTGGCCCGGCACCCCCATGTGCGACCGCGAGTGGCTGGCCGCGAACATGGCCGTCGACGGCCAGGAGCACGTGACCGTCGACCAGTTCGGCAACGAGCACTACTGGTACCGCACCGGGGGCTTCGTCCTGGACAACTTCGAGTCGGTCGACACCCTCGGCGTCGGCCACCTCGAGGCGCAGTGGATGGAGACCTTCAGCCTGGCCATCGAGCGCCAGCTGTGGGACGAGACCTCGCTCGAGATCGAGTACGTCAACAAGAACTCGCGCGACCTGATCGAGGACGTGTGCAACAACAACACCTGGATCTGGGACGACACGGTGCCGCCCGCCGACCTCAACGACCCGTCGACCTGGCCTGACGAGGCCGACTGCACCGGCTACGTGCTGGCCAACGTCGAGGGCATGCGTCGTGACTACGAGGCCTACATCGTCAAGTTCGAGAGCCGCCTCGGCGCCCTCCACATTCTCGGCAACTACACCTACTCCGAATCCACCGGCAACTCCTCCTCCGACGCCACCTTCTCCTACGCTTCGGGCAGCTACGACTCCTTCCCGCGCGACTACTACAACCTCTACGGCTACATGCCCGACGACCAGCGCCACCGGGTCAACGTCAACGGCTACGTCGACATCCCGTGGGACATGACCTTCGCCTTCGACTACTACTGGATGTCGGCGCCGGCCCTCGACGTCCTGGGCAGCTGCGCGGTGCTCGCCAGCCAGACCGACGAGCGCCTGCTCGAGCTCGGCATCGACCCTGAGCTCCGCCAGTATTGCACCGGCGCCGGCGACATGTACTTCGAGCCGCGCGGCAGCCGCCGCGGCAGCGCCGAGTACCAGCTCGACCTCAGTTTCAGCAAGGCCTTCACCATCAAGAGCGTGAGCCTGGAGGCGATCGTGGCCGTGGTCAACGCCTGGGGCGACGAGCGGCCCACCAACTACAACCAGGACCCGTTCATCTCCAGCGGCGCTGGCACGCCTGACGCGTACACGGCGCCGCGCCACTACGAGGTCGGCATCCGGTTCGAGTTCTAGCAGCTCACCTGCAGCAATCGAAGGCCCGCGCCCCGGCGCGGGCCTTTTCTTGTTCAGATGAAGCTCCAACGGAACTTGGAGCCTCGAGCTCGGCGGGTCCTTCCGTCGCGCCCCGCCTCCTCGTCAACGCGCCGCTGCAAGGTCCGGCCAGGGCAGGGGTTCAGCGCCGGTCCGGCGTGAGAGCACCGATCGCAGAGGATCTCTGAACCTACGGATTCTCAGTCCGGCGCCAGCAACCGGACAGGGCCTTCCTCCGAGCGCGCGCTCAAGACCCTGCTGGTCAGCGACCTGGTGTCGAGCACCAGGCTGGTGGAGAGCTTCGGCAACGCCCGCGCGGCCGAGCTCCTTCGCCGCCACGACCGGGTCGCCCGCGACCTCCTGCGCGCCCACGGCGAACGCGAGATCGATAAGACCGACCGCTTCCTGATGCTCTTCGAGCGGCCGCTCGACGCGGTCCTCTACGCCCTCGCCTCCCACCACGGCCTGCGCGAGCTGTCGGCCGCGGAGGGAGTGGAGCTCCCCTCCCGGGTCGGCATCCACCTGGTCGAGGTCTACCTGACCGAAGACCCGGCCGAGGACGCGGCCCGAGGGGCCAAACCGCTCGAGGTCGAGGGCCTGGCCAAGCCGATCGCGGCCCGGCTGCGGTCCGGTGGCGACCGGCGGCCAGACCTTGCTCACCCAGGGCGCCTTCGGCCTCGCCCGGCCGGCGGCGGTGGGCGAGGTCGCCGAGGCGTTGGGCGCGGCCCACTCGGTGGGCGTGCTGCACAAGGACGTCAAGCCCCAGAACGTGCTGGTCGGCGCGGACGGGGAGGGACGACCGAACACCATCCTCACCGACTTCGAGATTGGCCTCATCAGCGACCGCTCGCGGCTGGTCGAGCCCGGCATCACGGCCATGGGGATGACCCGGACGGTCGACGAGAAGGGCCTTCCGTCGAGCAGCGGCACGCCGCTGCATCTGGACGCGGGTGCTCGAGGGTCGTCCGCGAGGCGCGCCTGGCCGCGGCGCAGGCGGCATAGGAGAAGAGCGCCGGTAGCGACGAATCACCTCCGCTCCGCCCACCGCTGCCGCTCCTCAGATCGTGGCATCGTGCCTGGCCCGCGACTCAGGAAGGGACGGGCGATCCGCGCGCACATCGCCTGGTTGCTCTGGGAAACGGGGCACCGCCCACCCGGCGCTGCCCCTTCGGCCAGGGGTCAACCCCATACGCGCTAACTCTGGCGGACCTCGGTCTCCATCGATCAGACTGCAAGCGATTGTAGCGCCGGCATCTTGCCGGCATGCAGACACTTGGACGACCGTGGCAGCTGCCGGCTGGAAGCCGGCGCTACAACAACGCGCGACCCATGCCTGCGCAGCCGGGCCCAGGATAGCGCTCATGGGGCTAGACCCTGGCGCTGCGGCGGAACGCTGGAGGAAACGCGCAGGCCAGGGTCTAGGCCCAGCCGCAGGGCGACCACTGAGTAGCCGACCCCAGGATTGCGGACCGCACAAGCGGCTTGCGTTTACGCCGTCTGTCGTTGACCTGAGCCGCGCGGAGACAGGCACGACGGAACAATGCGAGAGGTAGCATGCTGATGTCGTTCCTACCCTTGTCGTGAGCGCCAGGACGCCGCGAAGCGTCACTCCTGGCGCACAAAAAAAGGGCGGGGCCGAAGCCCCGCCCGGAGTTGACCGGTGCTGTGTTACTGCGGCAGCACGGTGGTCGGGTCGCTGGTCACGTTGTCCACGACCGAACCGTAGGCCAGGAACGCCCCGGCCTCGGTCCAGACGTCGACGTAGCCAGCCACGACCGGCGCGAAGTCCTCGAACACCTGGTTGAGCTGGGTGTTGCCGTAGGCCGGCAGCTCGATCGCGTCCGTGCCCAGGGACACGCCGTCGGCCCCGAAGAGCTCGATGTTGACGGTGATCGGGGTCGCCGTGGTGTTGAGCACGCCGAAGTTGGAGCGGAAGTCCTCGTCCTCGGTCATGAACAGCACGCGCACCCGGGTGTTGGCCGGGGTGGCCATGCCCGAGTGGTAGCCCGGGATGGCCTGGCCAAAGGTGCCGTTGTCGCTCTGGTTGAAGGTCCGGCTCATGAGCAGCGCGTCGGCGCTATCGGCGTAGACCGCCACGGCGCCGAAGTCGGTCGCGCCGAGGGTCGTCACGAGGTCGCTGTAGCGCACGCTCATGCCCGCACCGAGGTTGAAGTTGGCGCTCGCGGCCGGGGTCGCGTTGTCGGTGTTGCGAGGCAGCCACCAGAACTGGTAGTTCATGGCCGCTGTGCCGGCGTTGTTGACGTCGGCGTCGGTCAGCCAGTTCGATCCGGCAGTACCCTCGCCCGCGCCCGCGGCGGCGAAGAAGTAGAGATCGGTGTACACCGGTCCCGC
>Ga0316620_10000537_pt1 | contig 15338 bp, 30 predicted proteins | sample OWC_Aug_M1_C1_D5_FD_207651 | JGI IMG/M metagenome (GOLD analysis project Ga0316620, IMG submission 207651) | Wetland soil microbial communities from Old Woman Creek delta, Ohio, United States - OWC_Aug_M1_C1_D5_B | ecosystem: Environmental > Terrestrial > Soil > Wetlands | place: USA: Ohio... | reverse complement strand
AAGCATGGCGACGAACTGCTCAGTGCTGCGGTTGCCGTGCCCCGCGGTGCAAAGGTGCGCCACGTCACCCCTTGCCAAGAGCAACCCGGCTGCCGACCCGCAAACCGAGCTTGCGCGCGGCGCTGGCGCGGTTGGCGGCGATCTCCACCAGTCCCACGCTATTCTCGTACCAGAACGCTCCGCCGGCGGGCGCATCGCCGAAGGTCCCCGCGCGCGCAAGACGGCGCCCCGCGGCATGCAGCCGCGCCTCGTGCGAGACGCCCTTCGCGCGCAGGCCGGTCATGGCATTGCCGTAATGATCGATGTAGATGACCCGCGCCAGATCTCGCGCGCCGAGCAGTATCCCCGGGGCGCGCTGCGCAACAAGCCAGCCGCGGGGTACGCGCCCGAGCGCGAGCGCCGCCGCGACTGGAGCGAACAGATCGCGACCGTGGAACGAGGTCGACATCCGGGCAGGGCGCCAGGCGATGCGCCGACAGCTGCGCCGCCTGGCCCGCTGCCAGACGACCGACAGCAGCCCGTTATCCGGACCGATCAGGCGATATCCGTCGGCCTGGACCACGATCGCATCCTGCGGGCCGCCGACGCCGGGGTCGACCACGGCGATGAACACGCTCCCACGCGGATAGAAAGGCACGAGTGCCGCGAGCAGGTGCGCCGCGGGCTCGACGGCGAACGGCGGAAGGTCGTGCAACGCGTCGAGCACCGGCACGCGTGGCGCTTGCGACTGCAGGACCGCCTTCAGCTGTCCGACGTAAGGGTCACGCCATCCAAAGTCGGTATAAAGAACGATCATGCTCGCTCCAGAAAGCAAAAGGCCGGGTCGGGCCCGGCCTTTTTCGCATGAACGCGGGGCGCGATCAAGCCGCTTTCTTTTCGTCCTTCTGCTCGGGTGCGGACTGCTCGGGCTGGTCCAAGAGCAGCACGAGCGCGAGCGGCGCATTGTCGCCCTTGCGGAATCCTGTTTTCAGGATGCGCAGATAGCCGCCGTTGCGCTTCGCGTAGCGCGGGCCGAGATCGTCGAAAAGCTTGCCCACGATCTCACGGTCACGCAGCCGGTCGAACGCCAGGCGCCGATTGGCGAGCGAGGGTTTCTTTCCGAGGGTGATCATCGGCTCGACCACGCGACGCAGTTCCTTCGCCTTCGGGAGCGTCGTCGTGATCGTCTCGTGGCGCAGCAGCGAGTTCGCCATATTGCGCAGCATCGCGAGCCGGTGGCTCGTAGTGCGGTTGAGCTTGCGTAGTCCGTGGCCGTGGCGCATGGCTTGTCGTCCTTGTTTATCCGGGAGCGCCCTACACCCGATGGTGTTCAAGTCCGGCCGGCGGCCAGTTCTCGAGCCTCATTCCGAGCGTAAGGCCGCGCGAGGCGAGCACTTCCTTGATTTCGTTGAGCGACTTGCGGCCCAGGTTGGGCGTCTTGAGCAGCTCGGTCTCAGTGCGCTGAATCAGGTCGCCGATGTAGTAGATGTTTTCGGCCTTAAGGCAGTTGGCCGAGCGTACCGTCAGCTCTAGGTCGTCCACCGGGCGCAGCAAAATCGGATCCACCTGCGGCGTCTTGCGTTCCTCCGCGGGCGCCGCAGTGCCCTCGAGCTGCGCGAAGACCGAGAGCTGCTCGACCAGGATTCGCGCCGCGTGCCGAATTGCCTCTTCGGGCTCGATCGCGCCGTTGGTCTCGATATCCATGATCAGCTTGTCAAGATCGGTTCGCTGCTCCACCCGCGCCGATTCGACCGCGTACGACACGCGGCGCACCGGACTGAATGACGCATCGAGAATGATGCGGCCGATCCCCTTGGTCTCCTCGGGGAGGTAGCGCATGTTGCCCGGCACATAGCCACGGCCAGATTCGACCTTGATCTGCATCTCGAGCTTGCCGCCCGAAGCCAGCGTCGCGATGACGTGATCGGGGTTGATAATCTCGACGTCGTGCGCGGCCTCGATGTCCGCCGCGGTGACGGCGCCGTCGCCCTTCTTCTTCAGCGTAAGGATCGCCTCCTGCCGGTTGTGCAGGCGGAACACGACGCCTTTCAGATTCAGCAGGATGTCGACGATGTCCTCCCGCACGCCGTCGAGCGTCGAATATTCGTGCACGACGCCGGCGATTTGCACTTCGGTGGGCGCATAGCCCGGCATGGAAGACAGCAGCACCCGACGCAGCGCGTTGCCGAGCGTGTGGCCGTAGCCGCGCTCGAACGGCTCCATTGTCACCTTCGCGTGATACGGAGACAGATTCTGTACATCGACGATACGCGGTTTGAGAAATCCGGTTTGCGGCATTTTGCGTGGTCCTTACTTCGAATAAAGTTCGATCACCAGGCTCTCGTTGATAGACGAGGACAGGTCGGTGCGCGCGGGCAGGGCCTTGAACGTACCTTTGAGGGCCTTGGCATCGACTTCCAGCCATTCCGGAATGCCGCGGCTCTCTGCAGCCTCCGCCGCCGCCTTGACGCGCAGCTGATTCTTCGCCTTGTCGGTCATCTCGATAACGTCGCCCGGCCTGACCTGGTACGAGGGGATATTGACGCGCTTGCCGTTCACCAGAACCGCGTTGTGGCGCACGAGCTGGCGCGACTCGGTGCGCGACGCGCCGAACCCCATGCGATAGGCGATGCTGTCAAGGCGCGTCTCGAGGAGTTGCAGAAGGCGCTCGCCCGTCACGCCCTTGGAGCGCGACGCCTCGGCATATGTATTGCGGAACTGACGCTCGAGCAGACCGTAGATCTTGCGGATCTTCTGCTTTTCGCGCAGCTGCTTGCCGTAGTCGGACAGGCGCTGGCCGCTCCTCTGGCCGTGCTGGCCGGGAGCATAGCTGCGGCGCTCGATCGCGCATTTGTCGGTGAAGCATTTCTCTCCCTTGAGGAAGAGCTTTTCGCCTTCGCGCCGGCACTGGCGGCACTTGGCATCTAGATTTCTGGCCATGGTGTCTTTTCCCGTCGACTCAGACCCGTCGCCGCTTAGGGGGGCGGCAACCGTTGTGCGGTACAGGGGTTACGTCGGCAATGCTGCTGATCTTGAGCCCGATTGCGTTCAGCGCGCGCACCGCCGACTCGCGGCCCGGGCCCGGGCCCTTGATGCGCACTTCCACGTTCTTGACTCCACACTCCTGCGCGGCACGTCCAGCACGCTCCGCCGCGACTTGCGCCGCGAACGGCGTCGACTTGCGCGACCCCTTGAAGCCTGCGTTGCCCGAGGTGGCCCAGGCGAGCGCATTGCCCTGCCGGTCGGTGATCGTCACGATGGTGTTGTTGAAGGAGGCGTGCACGTGCGCGATGCCCTCGGCCACGTTCTTCTTTACCTTCTTGCGGGCGCGCGCCGCCTGTTGCGTCTGCTGCGCCTGCTGCTGACTGGGATTCCTGGTTGCCATGTATGTCCTTAGCGCGCGTTACGCCTTGCCGACCTGAACGTTGAGTTTCACAGCCGCCTTGCGCGGCCCCTTGCGGGTGCGGGCATTGGTACGCGTGCGCTGTCCGCGCACGGGCAAACCCTTGCGATGCCGCACGCCTCGGTAACAGCCGAGGTCCATGAGCCGCTTGATGCTCATCGATACTTCGCGCCGCAGGTCGCCCTCGACCACCAGGCGTCCCACGTTCTCGCGCAGCCGGTCGAGCTCCGCGTCGGTGAGATCCTTGATCTTGCGCGACTTCTCGACCCCTGCCGCGGCGCAGATCGCCTCGGCACGGGCGCGGCCAATGCCATAGATCGCCGTAAGCGCGATCCCGGCGTGTTGGTGATTGGGAATGTTAATGCCAGCGATACGTGCCATGTCTCAGTCCAGGAATCGCGCGGGAGAGGGAAAACTTGGAATTTTAGCGAAATTAATCTGTTGTCTCAAGAGGTTAATTCATCCCTGCCGCTGCTTGTGGCGCGGGTCGCTGCAGATGACCCTCACCACCCGCTTGCGGCGGACGATTTTGCATTTGCGGCAGATTTTCTTTACCGAAGCCAGCACCTTCATTTCCTGCTCCTTTACTTTGCGCGGAACACGATGCGCCCGCGCGTCAAGTCATAGGGCGTCAATTCCACCGTCACCTTGTCTCCGGGCAGAATACGGATGTAGTGCATCCGCATTTTCCCGGAGATGTGCCCGAGTACCACGTGGCCGTTCTCGAGCCGAACCCTGAATGTCGCGTTGGGCAGCGTCTCCATGATCTCGCCCTGCATCTGGATCACGTCTTCCTTGGCCATCTCAGCCCTATCGCACCGGCAGGCCGCCCTTGAAATTGGCTTTACGCAATAAGCTCTCGTACTGGTGGGTCATGACGTACGCCTGGACCTGCGCCATGAAGTCCATGGTCACTACGACGATGATCAGCAGTGACGTCCCCCCGAAGTAAAAGGGCACGTTCCATTTGAGAATGAGGAACTCGGGCAGCAGGCATACGAGTGTGACGTAAATGGCGCCGGCAAGCGTCAGGCGCGTCAGGATTCGCTCGAGGTAACGGGCAGTCTGGTCCCCGGGGCGGATCCCCGGCACGAAGGCCCCTGACTTCTTCAGGTTGTCCGCCGTTTCCTTCGGGTTGTACTGCAACGCCGTGTAGAAGAAGCAGAAGAACACGATGAGTGCCGCGTAGAACACCACGTACACAGGTTGCCCGGGCGTAAGCGTGCCAGCGATATCACGCAACCACAGGAATCCCTCGGCCGAACCGAACCAACCCAGCACCGTCGCCGGAAACAGTATCAGCGAGCTCGCGAAGATCGGCGGTATGACCCCCGACATGTTCAGCTTGAAGGGCAGGTGCGAGCTTTGCCCGCCGTAAACCCGGTTCCCGACCTGGCGCTTGGCGTAGTTGACCAGTATCTTCCGCTGGCCACGCTCGACGAAACATACGAAAGCGGTCACGGCGACCACCGCCACCGCGATGAGCAGCGCGGTGAGCGGGTGCATGGCGCCGGTGCGCACCAGTTCGAGCGTTCCGGCGATCGCGTTAGGCAGGCCCGCTGCAATGCCGCCGAAGATGATGATCGAGATGCCGTTGCCCAGACCACGCTCGGTAATCTGCTCGCCGAGCCACATCAGGAACATCGTTCCGGTTACGAGGGTCGTCACCGCCGTGACGCGGAACATCAGCCCCGGGTCGAGCACGAGTCCGGGCTGCGATTCAAGCGCGATCGAGATTCCAGTCGCCTGGAAAAGCGCCAGGAACACGGTTCCATAGCGCGTGTACTGCGTGATCTTGCGTCGGCCCGATTCACCTTCCTTGCGCAATGCGTCGAGCTGAGGCGAGACCGAGGACATCAGCTGCATGATGATCGATGCCGAGATATACGGCATGATTCCGAGCGCGAAGATCGTGAAGCGCCGTAACGCTCCGCCCGAGAACATGTTGAACATTCCCAGGATCCCGCCCTGCTGCCCCTGAAACAGGTCGGCCAGCACCTTCGGGTCGATGCCGGGCACGGGAATGTGCGCCCCGATGCGGAACACCACCAGCGCGCCGAGCAGGAACACCAGGCGGCGCTTGAGATCGCCGTAGCGGCTGGTCTTTCCGACGTTGGGAAGCGTGGTGGCCAAGTGGAATGTCCTATCGCCGAGCGCTTAGGCCGCGGGGGTCGCGGGTGCTTCGTCGATCCTGCCGCCCGCTGCTTCTATCGCCGCGCGCGCCCCTCGAGTGACTTTGACGCCCTTGAGCGTTACCTTGCGCGCCAGCTTGCCCGACAGGATCACCTTCGCCCCTTGCGCCTGGTGCGGGACGACGCGTTCCGCCTTGAGCACACCGAGATCGATCTCGCTCGCCTTCATTTTCTGCAGATCAGAAAGCCGCACTTCCGCCGTGGCATCGCGCGCCAGCGACGTAAATCCGCGCTTGGGCAACCGACGATGAAGCGGCATTTGACCGCCCTCGAAACCGATCTTGTGAAATCCGCCCGAACGCGCCTTCTGGCCCTTGTGGCCTCGTCCCGCGGTCTTGCCCAGCCCCGAGCCGACGCCGCGGCCCACGCGGCGCCGCGGCTGTCTGGCGCCCGGCGCCGACCTCATGTCGTTTAGGCGCATGCTCGAGTCCCTGCTCATACCACCACCCTCACCAGGTAATAGACTTTGTTGATCATGCCGCGCACTTCGGGCGTGTCGGCAAGCTCAACCGTGTGATTCACGCGCCTCAGCCCGAGGCCGCGAACCGTCGCGCGATGGCTCTCCTTGCAGCCCGCCAGCCCCTTGATCAGCTTCACTTTGATCCTGTTGTCCGCCATGACGCGCCTCAGGAGACGATATCCTCGACCTTCTTACCGCGCTTGGCGGCGATTTCCGCCGGCGTGTTCATCGCCTGCAGTCCATTGAGCGTTGCGCGCACGACGTTGTAGGGGTTCGTCGAGCCGAAGCACTTCGCCAGAACGTTGGTGACGCCCATCACCTCGAAAACCGCGCGCATCGGGCCACCGGCGATGATGCCGGTACCTTCCGAGGCCGGCTGCATCAGCACTTTCGCCGATCCATGCTGGCCGATCACGGCGTGGTGCAACGTTCCGTTCTTCAGCTTCACCTTGAAGAGCTTGCGGCGCGCTTCTTCCATTGCTTTCTGCACAGCCACGGGCACCTCGCGGGCCTTGCCCTTTCCCATGCCAATGCCGCCGTCTCCGTCGCCCACCACGGTGAGTGCCGCAAAACCGAGCACGCGGCCGCCTTTTACCACCTTGGTCACGCGGTTCACCGATACCATCTTCTCGCGCAGGCCGTCGGAGCGCTCGTCCGTCGTTTGCATCCTGGGTTGGATCTTTGCCATGAGGTTTCCTTAGAACTTCAGCCCGCCGGCCCGGGCAGCCTCGGCAAGCGCCTTCACCCGTCCGTGGTACTTGTAGCCGGACCGGTCGAACGCGACCGCTTCGACGCCGATTTTCTTCGCCTTTTCGGCAATCCGCTGGCCGATCAACTCGGCCGCCTTGATGTTGCCACCACTCTTCAACTTGCCGCGCAATTCCTTCTCGGCACTCGAGGCGCTCGCGAGCACTTTGTCACCCGCGGCTGACGTGAGTTGCGCATAGATATGCAGGTTCGTGCGGTGCACCGTAAGCCGGACAGCATTCCGGATCCGGATTCGCACCCTGGTTTGGCGCGCGCGCCGAAGGCGTGAAGGATTTTTGTCGAACATGGCGATGTCCCGTTACTTCTTCTTCGTCTCTTTCAAGATCACGATTTCGTTGGCGTAGCGTACGCCCTTGCCTTTGTAGGGCTCGGGGGAGCGGTAGGCGCGCACTTCCGCGGCCACCTGGCCGACCTGCTGCTTGTCGATGCCGGAAATCACGATCTCGGTCTGCGTCGGTGTGGCGACCTTCACGCCCTTGGGCATCTGGTGTACCACCGGGTGGGAGAAACCGAGGGTGAGGTTCAGCTTGTCGCCCTGCGCTTGCGCGCGATAGCCGACGCCGACCAGGGCAAGTCTCTTTTCGAACCCCTTGGTCACCCCCGACACCATATTGGCCACCAGCGCACGCATGGTTCCAGACATTGCATCGGCCTGGCGCGAATTACCGAGCGCCTTGCAACTAAGCTGATCGCCGTTTTTCTCGACGGCCACATTGGGGTCCATCGCTCGCGCGACCGTGCCAAGCGGGCCCTTCACCGCAATCTGACCCGCGGTGAGGTTCACTTCGACGCCTTTGGGTAGCTGAATGGGGTATTTGGCGATGCGTGACATCGTTCGCTCCTTACGCCACGATGCAGAGCACTTCGCCGCCGACGCCTGTATCGCGCGCCTTGCGGTCGGTCATGACTCCGCGCGAGGTCGACAGGATCGCGATTCCGAGACCGTTCATCACTCTCGGAATATCGTCGCGTCCCTTGTAGACGCGCAGGCCCGGCTTGGAAATTCGTTCCAGGCGCTCGATCACCGGCCGGCCCGCGTAATATTTGAGGCTGATCGCGAGCTCGACTTTGCCGGCACGATCGCGCACCGCAAAATCGTCCACATAGCCCTCGTCCTTCAGCACCTGGGCGATCGAGGTCTTCAGTTTCGACGACGGAATGACGACTTCGCTATGCCCGATCATCTGGGCATTGCGGATGCGCGTCAGCATGTCCGCGATAGGGTCGCTCATGCTCATATTGTCTGTGCTCCTTACCAGCTCGCCTTGATCACGCCAGGAACCTCGCCCCGCATGGCGAGCTCGCGCAGCTTGTTGCGCGCGAGGCCGAATTTGCGGTAGACGCCGCGGGGGCGACCGGTCATCGCGCAACGATTCCGTAAGCGCGTCGGTGACGCGTTCCGCGGCAGCTTCTGCAGCTGCTCGCGCGCGGCGTCTTTCTCTTCGTCGGAGGCCGAAGGGCTTTCCAGCACTTCCAGGATTGCACTTCGCTTCGTCTTGAATTTCGCGACGGTCTTGCGGCGCTTGAGTTCGCGGTTTTTGAGAGCGAGCTTGGCCATGAATAAACCTCAGGTCTTGAACGGGAAGCGAAAAGCGCCGAGCAATGCGCGCGCCTCGTCGTCCGTTTTTGCGGTGGTAGTGATGTTGATATCCATCCCCCGGAGCGCGTCGACCTTGTCGTAATCGATCTCCGGAAAAATGATCTGCTCCTTGATGCCCAGGCTGTAGTTACCGCGGCCGTCAAATGCGCGATTGGAAATGCCACGGAAGTCCCGGATGCGGGGGATGGCGACATTGACCAGGCGATCGAGAAATTCGTACATCCGCGCGCCGCGAAGCGTCACCATGCAGCCTACCGGGTAGCCCGCCCGGACCTTGAAGGTCGCAATCGATTTGCGTGCCTTGGTGATGACGGGCTTCTGGCCCGCGATCTTGGTCATGTCGGAAACGGCGTTATCCAGGACCTTTTTGTCGCCAGTGGCCTCGCCGACCCCCATGTTGACGGTGATCTTCTGGATCCGCGGCACCTCCATCACCGACTTATAGCCGAATTTCTTGATGAGTTCCGGCACCACGGTTTCCCTGTAATACGCATGCAACCGCGCCGGCGGAACCGGCGCCGCGCCTTTTTGCTTCTCTGCAGTTGTCGCTTTCGCCATATCTCTGACCTCAGGCGTCGACTTGCTCGCCATTCGACTTGAATACCCGCACCTTGCGACCGTCGCCCAAATCCTTGAACCCGACGCGGTCGGCCTTTTTTGTGGCGGGATTAAACAGCGCGATGTTGGACACGTGAATGGGCATGTCCTTGTCGACGACGCCACCGGTAATCCCTTTCATGGGATTGGGGCGCTGGTGCTTCTTGACGCGGTTGATACCTTCGACAACGACATGCTCGTCGTCCACGCGGCGCAACACGGTGCCGCGCTTCCCCTTGTCGCGACCGGCGATCACGATCACTTCGTCGCCCTTCTTGATCCTCAGCATGGCAGTCCCCTTGCGGCGCCCGACTACAGCACTTCTGGTGCAAGCGACACGATTTTCATGAATCGCTCAGTGCGCAGCTCGCGAGTCACCGGCCCGAAGATCCGCGTGCCGATCGGCTCGAACTTCGCGGTTAGCAGCACTGCGGCGTTGGAGTCGAACCGGATGAGGGAGCCGTCGGCCCGACGCACGCCCTTGGCGGTGCGCACGACGACCGCGTGATAAATCTCGCCCTTTTTCACGCGTCCTCGCGGTGCCGCATCCTTGACGCTCACCTTGATCACATCGCCGATGCTGGCGTAGCGGCGTTTTGAACCGCCCAGCACCTTGATGCACATTACGGCACGTGCGCCGGTGTTGTCGGCGACGTCCAAAATGGACTGCATCTGAATCATTGCTAGTTCTCCATCCAACTTCCTCTGCGCCACCAGAAACGCAACGGCACAGCCAGTTTTGGATCCCGTCCGGGTCGATGCCTCACCAGTTGAACGGTAGAGGCTGAAAAACGTTAAATTTTATCCCAAATCCGGCTCTTGCAGCAACAAGAGCGGTCCTAGACCGCCTTCGACTTCTCGATCAGGCGCGTGACCGTCCATGATTTGGTCTTAGAAATCGGCCGGCCCTCGGAGATTTCCACCAGGTCGCCGAGCCGGATCTCGCCGGAGTCGACGTGCGCGTGGTATTTCTTCGATCGGGTGATGGTCTTGCCGATCCCCGGGTGCTTGACCCGGCGCTCGACCAGGACCGTCACCGTCTTCTGCATCTTGTCGCTCACCACCCGTCCGACGAGCGTACGTGTGTTCTTCGCGGCGGCTTGGGTTGTGGTCTGTTCGGTCATTTGGCTGCCTTCTCGTTCAGCAAGGTGCGAACGCGGGCAATGTCCCTGCGCACCTTCTTCATCTGGCTGGTATTGCTTATTTGCTGGGTGGCCAGCTGCATGCGCAGTCCGAACTGCGCCTTAAGCAAAGCCATCAATTCCTTCTGCAGCTCGTCGCCCGACTTATTGCGTAGCTCGCTAGTCTTCATGACTCATCCCAGCATCCGGTGAACGAACGCGGTCTTAAAGGGCAGCTTGGCAGCCGCGAGCGCGAATGCCTCCCGGGCCAGCGCCTCGGTAACCCCGTCCATCTCATAAAGGACCTTGCCCGGCTGGATCTCGGCGACGAAGAACTCCGGATTGCCCTTGCCGTTGCCCATGCGAACCTCGGCGGGCTTCTGTGAAACCGGCTTGTCCGGAAATATACGAATCCAGATCCGGCCGCCGCGCTTGATGTGGCGCGACATGGCGCGACGCCCCGCCTCGATTTGGCGCGCAGTGATGCGGCCGCGATTGAGCGCCTTGAGGCCGTACTCGCCGAACGAGACCTTGGCGCCGCGCGTCGCGACCCCTTTATTGCGGCCTTTCTGCTGCTTTCGGTACTTCGTGCGTGCTGGCTGAAGCATTGCCTATTACCTCTTGTCTATTCCTGCTTGTCCCCGCCACCGGGCGCCTCGCCTTCCTTGGTGGCCGGTTTGCGCGTGCGCTTGACGGTCGTCTTCGGCTTGGCCGCAGTCGTTCCTTCTTCATCCTTCTTGGCGCTACGCGCCCGCGCCGGCTTCTTGGCGGCTTCGCCCTCGGGCTTCTCCCTCGCCGGCGGCCTGCGGCCGCCGGGCCTCGGCACGGGCTTCTTGGCCTTCTTCGGCGCGGCCGGCTCCTCCGGCACGGCGGGCGCACCGCCGGGAAGCGCTGTTTGCGCCTCGCTCTTTTGCATCACCTCGCCTTTGTAGACCCAGACCTTGATGCCAATTACGCCGTAACTCGTCTTCGCTTCCCCGAAACCGTAATCGATGTCCGCGCGCAACGTGTGCAGCGGAACACGCCCCTCGCGATACCATTCCGTGCGCGCAATCTCGATGCCGTTGAGTCGGCCCGCGCTCATAATCTTTATGCCCTGCGCGCCAAGACGCATCGCGTTCTGCATCGCGCGCTTCATCGCGCGGCGGAACATGATTCGCTTTTCAAGCTGCTGGGCGATCGAATCGGCGATCAACTGCGCGTCGATCTCGGGCTTGCGGATCTCTTCGATGTTCACGTGGACCTGCTGCACGCCCATCAGGCGGCGCAGTTCGCTCTTGAGGGCCTCGATCTCCTCGCCCTTCTTTCCGATCACCACACCGGGACGCGCCGAGAAAATGGTGATTCGCGCGTCCTTCGCCGGCCGCTCGATTACCACGCGGCCCACTGAGGCATGTGCCAGCTTGCGCTTCAGGAACTCACGAACCTTGATGTCGTCGGCCAGCATGCCGGCAAAGGCGCGGTTGCTGGCGTACCAGCGCGAACTCCAGTTTCTGTTGACGGCAAGCCGGAATCCGATCGGATTGATCTTTTGTCCCATTCGCGTCTCTCTCAGTCGCCGACCGTGATGTAGATGTGGCAGGTGTGCTTGAGCACCCTGTTGCCGCGCCCCTTGGCGCGGGCCTGGAAGCGCTTCAGAAAGGTGCCGCGCTCCACGTGAACGATCTTTACCTTCAACTCGTCGACGTCGGCGCCATCGTTATGCTCTGCGTTGGCGATCGCAGATTCCAGGACCTTCTTCAGGATGCCTGCGCCCTTGTTGGGTGTAAACGCGAGGATATTCAGCGCCTTGTCCACCGGCTTGCCGCGGATCAGATCGGCAACCAGCCGTCCCTTCTGCGCGGAGAGCCTCGCACCACGAAGAACCGCCCGGGTTTCCATGTCGGCTCCCTATTTCTTCGCCGCCGCGGCAGGGGCCGCAGCGGGCGCCGGCGTACCCGACGGAGCAGCGGCAGTCTTACGGTCAGCCGAGTGTCCCTTGAACTGCCGCGTCAGCGCGAATTCGCCAAGCTTGTGGCCGACCATGTTCTCGGTGACGTACACAGGAATGTGCTGCTTTCCGTTGTGCACGGCGATGGTCAGGCCGACAAAATCGGGCACGATCGTCGAGCGGCGCGACCATGTCTTGATCGGACGCTTGTCATTCGTGCCGCGTACGGCATCGACCTTATTCATGAGATGCAGATCCACGAATGGACCCTTCTTGATTGAACGCGCCATCCTCTACCTCGCGCTGCGTTATGACCGCCGCCGGTCACGGACGATCATGTTCTGCGTCCGCTTATTGCGTCTGGTCTTGTAACCTTTGGTTTGCACGCCCCAGGGCGATACCGGGGGCTGCGCCGCCGCCGTGCGACCCTCTCCGCCGCCGTGCGGGTGATCGATCGGATTCATCGCAACGCCGCGCACGGTCGGCCGAACTCCGCGCCAACGCTTGCGACCGGCCTTGCCGATCGACTCCAGATTGTGCTCTTCGTTGCCGACCTCTCCGATCGTTGCACGACAGTCCACGTGAACCTTGCGGATCTCGCCCGAGCGCAGGCGCAGCTGCGCATAGGAGCCCTCGCGCGCGAGCAACTGGGCGCTCGCCCCTGCGGAACGGGCGATCTGCGCACCCTTGCCGGGCAGCATCTCTATGCAATGTACCGTCGTACCGACCGGGATATTCCTGAGAGGGAGCGTGTTGCCCGTCTTAATCGGAGCCTCGGCCCCAGAAACAAGCTGGGCCCCGGGCGTCAGACCCTTCGGCGCGATCACGTAGCGCCGCTCGCCGTCCACGTACAGCAACAGCGCGAGATTCGCGCTGCGGTTCGGGTCGTACTCGAGGCGCTCGACTTTCGCCGCAATGCCGTCCTTGTTGCGCCGGAAATCGACTTGGCGGTAGTGCTGCTTGTGGCCACCGCCCTTGTGCCGCATGGTGATGCGGCCCTGATTGTTGCGACCACTGCCCTTCGACTGCTTCGACAACAGCGGGAAATGCGGTGCCCCTTTGTGCAGCTCCGGATTGACCGTTTTGACCAGCGCGCGGCGGCCGGGCGAAGTGGGTTTGACTTTGACAAGTGGCATGGCTTACTCCGTCGCCCCGAAGTTGATTTCCTGGCCCGGGGCGAGGCAGACGAACGCCTTCTTCCAGTTGCGGCGGCGGCCGTTGAAGCGGCCGAAGCGCTTTGCCTTGCCCTTCACGTTCGACACCGTCACGCCCTCGACTTTTGCCTTGAACAGCAGCTCGATGGCCGCCTTGATCTCGGACTTGGTGGCGTCATCGGCCACGCGAAACACATATTGCCGGTTGCGGTCCGCAAGCATGGTGCTCTTTTCCGACACCACCGGGGCAAGCACGACTCTCATCAGCCGATCGTCGTTGTATTTTTTCGAGGCCGTCATTTCAAGATCTCCTCGAGCTTCTGCACCGCCTTCTTGGTGAGCAGCACGTTGGGAAACCGCACCAGCGCAACGGGGTTCGCATGCTGCGCCGCCACCACCATCACGTTCGGCAGGTTGCGCGACGACAGCATCAGGTTCTGATCTACCTCGTCGGTGATCAGAAGCAGCCCGTCAAACCCCATTGACTTCACTTTCTGCGCCAGTAACTTGGTTTTCGGCGCTTCAAGTCTAAAGTCGTCTACGACGCGGATTCGATCCTCTCGCGCAAGCTGCGACAGGATCGATGCCATGCCCGCGCGGTACATCTTGCGATTGACCTTGTGTGAGAAATTCTCGTCGGGGCTGGCGGAGAAAATCTTTCCGCCGCCGCGCCACAGCGGGCTCGACGCCATCCCCGCGCGCGCCCGGCCGGTACCCTTTTGACGCCAGGGCTTGCGCGTCGACTTGGCAACCTCGCCCCGTTCCTTCTGCTTGCGGGTGCCCAGTCGCGCATTCGCCTGGTAGGCCACCACGATCTGGTGCACGAGTGCCTCGTTGTAGTCGCGCCCGAACAGCGTGTCGGGTGCGCTGAACGTCCCCGCGGCGCCCTTGTCGCTCACCATCTTGAGTTCCATGAGCGCTCCCTTAGCCCTTGACCGCGGGGCGCACGACAACGTCGTGCCCGTCGGAGCCTGGCACCGCGCCTCTCACCAGCAGAAGCTGGCGCTCGGCATCGACCCTAACGACAACGAGGTTCTGCACGGTGCGGCGTACGTTGCCCAGATGTCCGGCCATGCGCTTGCCCGGGAACACGCGGCCCGGGTCCTGGTTCTGGCCCGTGGAGCCGGGACGATTGTGCGAGACCGAATTGCCGTGCGAGGCGCGGTTGGAGGAGAAGTGGTGACGCTTGATCACGCCAGCAAATCCCTTTCCGATGGTGACGCCCGAGACGTCCACCTTCTGGCCCACCTTGAAGATCTCCACGCCGATCTTGCCGCCCACCTTAAGATCTGCGAGTTCCTCTGGCTTGGCGCGGAATTCCTTCAGCGTGTGCCCCGCCTCGACCGCGGCCTTGGCGAGATGGCCAGCAAGCGGCTTGATGACGCGGCTCGCGCGCCGCTTGCCGAAAGCGACCTGAACGGCCGTGTAGCCGTCATTGTCGGACGTCTTGATCTGGGCGATCCGGTTGTCGGACACGTCGAGCACCGTCACCGGGAGCGTGTCGCCGTCCTCGGTGAAGATACGCGTCATGCCGACCTTGCGGCCGACGAGTCCAATAGTCATTTTGTTGACCTCTCTTGAGGCGCCGGCTGCAATTGGCCGGCCTTGTCAATAAACCCCGGTCTCCCGGGAAACCTGAGCCTCGGCGAAAAAAAGTGGCCGAAGCAAGAAAAGTTGTTTCCTCTATCCCGTACCTATTGCACCTTGATCTCTACATCGACGCCCGCCGGCAGGTCGAGCTTCATCAGCGCATCGACGGTCTTGTCAGTCGGGTCGATGATGTCCATCAGCCGTAGATGCGTACGGATCTCAAGTTGATCGCGCGAAGTCTTGTTCACGTGGGGCGAGCGCAACAAATCGAAGCGCTGCCTGCGCGTCGGCAGCGGCACCGGGCCACGCACGACCGCCCCCGTGCGCTTTGCCGTGTCGACGATTTCGAGCGCCGACTGATCGATCAGCCGGTAGTCGTACGCCTTTAGACGGATTCGAATGCGTTGGCTCTGCATGATCCTTACTCGATGACCTTAGCGACGACGCCGGCGCCGACGGTTTTGCCGCCCTCGCGGATGGCAAAGCGCAAGCCCTGCTCCATGGCAATGGGCGCAATCAGCGTCACCGTCATCTTGATGTTGTC
>Ga0316620_10000536_pt1 | contig 15340 bp, 8 predicted proteins | sample OWC_Aug_M1_C1_D5_FD_207651 | JGI IMG/M metagenome (GOLD analysis project Ga0316620, IMG submission 207651) | Wetland soil microbial communities from Old Woman Creek delta, Ohio, United States - OWC_Aug_M1_C1_D5_B | ecosystem: Environmental > Terrestrial > Soil > Wetlands | place: USA: Ohio... | reverse complement strand
AACCGGGGCCGGGCTGCGCGCCCGGCGGCCCGGGCTGCTAGAGTCGAGCGGTATGGCGCGCTTCCTGGTCATCGACGACGACGCGGAGCTGTGCGAGCTGCTGCGCGAGTACCTCGCCCAGGAGGGGCACGCGGTCGAGATCGCTCCCGACGGGCCGCGCGGCCTGGAGCGGGCGCTGGCCGCCGACCTCGACTTGGTGGTGCTGGACGTGATGCTGCCAGGCCTCGACGGCTTCGAGGTCCTGCGCCGGCTGCGGACGCGCTCCCAGGTGCCGGTGGTCATGCTCACCGCGCGCGGGGAGGACGTCGACCGCATCGTCGGTCTCGAGATGGGGGCCGACGACTACCTGCCCAAGCCCTTCAACCCGCGCGAGCTGGTCGCCCGCATGCGCGCGGTGCTGCGCCGCACGGCCGCGCCCGAGGGTCCGGGCGCCAGCAGCCTGATCGAGGTGTTGACGGTCGGTGACCTCGCGCTCGACCCCGGGGCGAGGGTGGCGCGAAGGGGGGGCGAGGAGGTGGCGCTGACCGGGACCGAGTTCTCGGTGATCGAGGTGCTGGTGCGCGCGGCCGGCCAGGTGGTGAGCCGGGACGAGCTCTCGCGCCTGGCCCTGGACCGGCGCTCGAGCGCCTTCGACCGCAGCCTCGACGTCCACATCAGCAGCCTGCGGCGCAAGCTCGGCGCCCTGCCTGGCGGCCGCGAGCGGATCAAGACCGTGCGCGGCGTCGGCTACCTCTACGTCAAGCCGGCGACTTCTGGAGAACCTGCCACCTGAGCGGGGAGTTCGGGCCATGCGCAGCCTCTTCCTGAGGATCTTCATCTGGTTCTGGATCGCGCTCGGGCTGGCGGTGGCGGCGCTGGTGGTGTCCTCGCCGCTGCTCACCCGCTCGCGGCCCGGCCTCGGCCGCTGGCAGCGCGCGGCCGAGGGCTCTGCCGAGCGCGAGGCTCGGGCCGTGGCGCAGCGTGTCGAGCGTGAGGGCTGGCAGGCGCTGGACGAGCGGCGAGGCCATGGCCGGGGACCGTTGGGCCCGGCGGTGTTCCTCTTCGGCCAGGCGGGGGAGGTCCTGGTCGGGCCCGAGCCCCCGCGCGAGGTGCGCGAGCTCGCGCAACGGGTGGCGGAGAGGGGGGTCGAGGAGTCGGAGCGGATGGGGATCTTCTACACCGTGGCCCTGCCGGTGACTGACCCTGACGGCTCGGCCCTGGTGCTGGTGGTCGGCCACCGCCGACCGCCCCGGGTCGAGCACCTGCTCGAGCCGAGGGTGCTCGCGCCCAGGCTGCTCCTGCTCCTGCTCATCGCCGGCGCGGTCTGCTACCTGCTCGCCCGCCACCTCACGGCGCCGATCGCCGCCCTCCGCAGTGCCTCGCGGCGTCTGGCCGACGGCGACCTGGCGGCGCGGGTCGGTGACAAGGTCGGAGGCCGGCGCGACGAGATCGGCGACCTGGCCCGCGACCTCGACGTCATGGCGTCGCGGCTGCAGTCCCTGATCGAGGCCCAGAAGCGACTGCTGCAGGACGTGTCGCACGAGCTGCGCTCGCCGCTGGCGCGGCTCGGGGTCGCGCTCGAGCTGGCGCGGAGGGAGGCGGGCGAGGGTGCGGCTCGCTCCCTGGCCCGGGTCGAGCGGGAGGCCGGCCGCCTCAACCAGCTCATCGAGCAGCTCCTGACCCTGACCCGGCTCGAGAGCGGCAACGCGGAGCGAGCGGCGGTGCGGATCGACCTCGGGGCCCTGGTCGAGGGGGTGGTGGCCGACGCCCGCTTCGAGGCCCAGGGTCGGGGCTGCGAGGTCCATCACTCCTGCGCCGAGCCGGTGACTCTGAAGGGCGATCCCGGGCTGGTGCGAAGCGCGGTCGACAACGTGGTCCGCAACGCCGTCCGCTACACCGCGCCGGACACGGCCGTGGCGGTGACCGTCAGCCGCGAGGGCGAGCGGGCGCTGGTCCGGGTCCGCGACCACGGGCCCGGGGTGCCGGCCGAGGAGCTGGGCAAGCTGTTCATGCCCTTCTACCGGGTGGGCGAGGCCCGCGACCGCTCGAGCGGCGGCGGTGGGCTCGGCCTGGCGATCACCGAGCGGGCGGTGCGCTGGCACGGCGGGGCAGTCTCGGCTGCCAACGCCGAGGACGGCGGCCTGGTTGTGGAGCTGTCATTCCCGATCGGCGAGCAGAGGTAGGGATCGAGCCCGAGGACGAGCCCGAGCCCGTTGCCGAACCCACCCGCCCTCGGAAACCGCAACCTGTCCGGAAAGGCGGGGTGACTCCACTCGGGATCGGCCCAGTGGACCGGCCCGGGAGCCGCGGCATGGGAGTCCCAGCTCACCCGGCCGACGACGAATTGCGGACCTTGACGATCTCCGCCGCCACGCTGATGGCGATCTCCTCCGGGGTGTGGCTGCCGATGGCGAGGCCGATCGGCGCGCGGACCCGGGCCAGGCGCTCGCGCCGCACGCCTTTGGCCTCGAGGTTGGCGAAGATCTGCCGGACCTTGGGCGCGCTGCCCATCATGCCCAGGTAGCGGTAGTCGCGCCCGACCAGGCGTTCGAGCACGTCCTGGTCGTCGAGGTGGGCGTAGGTCATGATCACGGCGTAGCTGAGGTCGCCGTCGGGCACGTGCTCGGCCACCCGCTCGAAGTCGATCACCCTGGTTTCGTGGGCGAAGGGGTTGCCGATCATGGTCGGCAGCTCCGCGCGGTCGTCGAGGACCACGATCCGGAAGGGGAGGGTGGCCATCACCCGCGACAGGGCCAGGGAGACGTGTCCGCCGCCGATGATCGTGAGGACCTCGAGCCGGCCCAGAGTCTCGGCAAAGGTCCAGCTGTCGCCGCGCCTGGCGAAGCTCGTGGGCGCCTTCTGGCCGGAGGTGAAGCTGAGGCCGGCACTGCCCAGCCTGAGCACGCCATGGCCGGCGCCGGTCAGGGTCTCGACAATCGACTGGAGGGTCGCCGCCTGGGGCAGGCCGAGGGGCAGGAGGGCGAAGACCTGGGTGCCGGCACAGAACGAGCCCTCGGCCGAGCCGGCATGCTCGAACGACTCCAGGGTCGGACCGCCGGCGAGGGTGCGGGCGCGCTCGGCCAGCTGGCGCTCCGCGACTCCGCCGCCGATCGTCCCCACCGATCCCTGCGCGGTCACCGCCATCTTGGCGCCGGGCCGTCCCGGCACCGGACCCTGCGCGTCGACGACGGTCACCAGGACCGCGGCCTGGCCCTGGCGCAGGGACTCCAGGGCGCGCTGCCAGAGCTCGATCACGGTTGTTCCCCTCGTTCGTCGTCGGTTCGCTCCTCGACACCCGGTCCACCCACCTCGACGCTGGCGTCGGGGGCCGGGGTCGGGAGGTGGAGGACGAGCGGCGTGTCGTAGGCCATGGGCAGCTCGTCGCCCTCCGACTCGCCGTAGAGGTAGAGGAGGACCTTCTCCGGCGTCAGCGGGGCCGAGTACAGGCCCTCGCGGTCCGGGCGGAAGGAGCGCATGGCCTCGAGCAGGGCGAAGTAGGCGCCGATGCCGTACATGAACGGCGGCTCGCCGATGGCCTTGGAGGAGAGGACTGCGGCCGGGTTGTCGGCGTCCTCCAGGAAGCAGCTTGAGACCTCGGGCGCGGCGTGGATGTCCGGTACCTTGTAGGTGGTCAGGCTGTCGCTGACCACCCGCCCCTGGTCGTACACCAGCTCCTCCATGGTCATCCAGCCGATGCCCTGGAGGAGGCCGCCCTCGACCTGGCCGCGGTCGATGAGCGGGTCGAGACTGCGACCGGCGTCGTGGACCACGCCCACCCGATCCACGGTGTAGGTGCCGCGGAGGCAGTCCAAGGAGACCTCGACGACCGCGGTGCCGTAGACGTGGTAGGCGAACGGCGTGCCCCGCTCGCGGATCTTGTCGTAGTGAATGCCGGGCGTCGCATAGTGGGCCTGGGCCGAGAGGTTGACCCGCGAGGTGTAGGCGAGCCAGACCAGCTCCTCCCAGCCCAGGCCGGCGCTGGCGCCGCCGCGCAGGACCTGGTCTTCGGCGATGGTCACGTCGTCGGGCCGGCAGCCGAGCTTGCCCGCGGCCACTGCCGTCAGGCGCTCGCGGATGCTGGCGCAGGCGGTCTCGGTGGCGCGGCCGTTCATGTCCGCCCCCGAGCTGGCAGCGGTGGGTGAGGTGTTGGCCACGCGTGCGGTCGAGGTGCTGGCAACCGTGATCCGCTCGGGCGCGACGCCGAGGGTGTGGGCCGCGACCGCGAGGATCTTCATGTTGACGCCCTGGCCCATCTCGACCGCCCCGGTGGAGACGCCGACGCTGCCGTCGGTGTAGACGTGGACCAGGGCGGACGCCTGGTTGAGGAAGGTGGTGGTGAATGAGATACCGAAGCAGACCGGCATCGCGGCCACGCCTCGCTTGGAGAGACGGTGCTCGCGGTTGTGGGCCCGCACCATATCCTGGAGCTCGGCCAGGCGATAGCGCCGGGCGGCCTCGGCAAAGGCGCGCCGCGCGCGACAGCGCGTGACCTCCATCCCGAACGGCAGCCGGTCGTGGTCGTCGAGGAGGTTGGCGCGCTGGATCTCGGACGGCTCGCGGCCGAGGGCGATGGCCGCCTTGTGGATCGCCGCCTCCATGACGAACATGGCCTGGGGCGCGCCGAAGCCGCGCATGGCGGTGTTGGGTGGCAGGTTGGTGCGGCAGCTGAGCGCGGTCACGCGGGCGTTGGGCACGGCGTAGCTGGCCGTGGCGTGGAACATGGTCCGCTCGAGGATGGCGGGCGAGAGGTCGGCCGCAGCGCCGGCGTTCTGGTAGAGGGTGACCTCGTAGGCGAGGATCTTGCCCTCGTGGTCGAGGCCGATCGTGAAGTCCGAAGAGTAGGGGTGGCGCTTGCCGGTCCAGCGCAGGTCCTCGAGCCGGCTGAGCACGAGCTTGACCGGCCTCCTCACTCGGTGCGCGGCCAGCGCCGCCATCACCGCCCACACCGTGGCCTGGTCCTCCTTGCCGCCGAAGGCACCGCCCAGCCGCACCACCTCGACCTCGACCGCGTTCATGGCCAGGCCGAGGACCCGGGCCGCGATGCGCTGGACCGCGGTCGGCGCCTGGGTCCCGGCCAGGATCTTGACCCCGCCCTGCTCCTGCGGCCATGCGATCGAACCCTGGGTTTCGAGGTAGAGGTGCTCCTGTCCGCCCGAGTCGACGCGACCGCTGACCACGACCTCGCAGTCCGCCCAGACCGCGTCCGGGTCGCCTAGGCAGAGCGTCCGCGACGGGCTGATCAGCTGGCCTCTGGCCGCGGCCAGGCGCGGGTCGAAGATGGGGGGCAGCTCCTCGAGCTCGACGCGCACGGCGCGCGCCGCGGCCCGTGCCTGCTCCGGGGTCTCGGCCACCACCAGGACCAGCGGCTGACCCGTGAAGTGGACCTCGCCCTCGGCGAGCAGTGGCTCGTCCTGGATGATCGCCCCGATCTGGTTCTGGCCCGGGACGTCGGCCGCGCGCAGAACCGCCACCACGCCCGGGCTGGCCTCGGCGGCGGAGGTGTCGAGGGCGATCACCCGGGCATGGGGCAGGGGAGAGGTGAAGACGGTGCCGTGGACGAGGTCTGCTGGCTCAGGGACGTCGTCGAGGAAGAGGGCTTCACCGCGGGTCAGCGGCGGGGTGTGCCGGTTTCTCATGAGACCTGCTCCCCGAGCCCGAAGAGGACGTCGAAGTGGGCGTAGATGAGCTGGCGGAGGAGGAGGCGCTTGTACTCGGCCGATCCCCTGACGTCGCTGATCGGCGCGATCTCGGTGGCGGCGACGGTCGCCGCCTGGCGCACGTTGGCCGCGCTCGGCTCCCGGCCGACCAGGTAGCGACTGGCTGCGGCCAGGTAGAGCGGCACCGGCGCGACCCCGCCGGCGGCCAGGTTCACGTTGGTCAGGATGCCGCCCTCCTCGACCAGGGAGACCGCGGAGTTGACGCTGGCGATGTCGAGGTGGGCCCGTTTCGAGACCTTCTCGAAGTTGAAGCGGTGCCCCGCTTCATGTCGCCGGAAGCGGACCCAGCGCACCAGCTCGGGCGGCTGCAGGTCGAGCTCCTTGTAGCCGAGGAAGAACGCGCGCAGCGGCACGACGCGGGTCACGTCGTCAAGACCGAGACCGACCTCGGCGTCGAGCGCGAGGAGCATGATGGTCAGGTCGCCGATCGGCGAGGCGTTGACCAGGTTGCCGCCGACCGTGGCCAGGTGGCGGATCGGCTGGGACGAGACCAGCCGGGTGAAGCGCTCCAAGCCGGGGATCTGCTGGCGGACCTGGGCCGAGCAGCGCAGCTCCTCGACCGTGGTCGTGGCCCCCACGTAGAGGTGCTCCTGGTCGTCCCAGATGCCGCTCAACCCGGCCCGCGCGAGCAGGAACAGCTCCGCCTCGGCCATGGCCAGGGGACGCTGGACGTAGAGGTCGGTGCCGCCGGCCACGACCACCTGCGGCTGCGACCGGACCGGCGCCGCCGGCGTGGAGTGGACCGCCTGCAGCTGGTCCCGGATGCGGCCGAAGTAGGCCGGCAGGAAGCCCTCCCGGATCAGGGCCGGGAGGCGTTCCTCGTGCGGGTCGAGGCGGGTGGCGAGAGCTTCGACCAGGCGGTCGACGACGCGACGGATCGAAACGTAGCCAGTGCAGCGGCAGATGTTGCCCTCGACCGCGGCGATCGCGTCGCCGGCCACCAGCTCGGGGCTGGAGAGGAGGAACCCGGTCAGGGCGACGACGATCCCGGGGGTGCAGAAGCCGCACTGCACGGCGCCCTCGTCCACGATCGCCTGCTGGACCAGGTTGAGGCCGTCGCCGTTGAGCCCCTCCACCGTCACCAGGTGGCGGCCCTCGAGGGCGGCGACGGGCAGCAGGCAGGAGGTGACGGGGTGATAGCGCAGATCCTCCTCGGCGAGCTCGCCGAGGAGGACCAGGCAGGCGCCGCAGTCGCCCTCGCGGCATCCGACCTTGGTGCCCGAGAGGTGGGCGTGGCGACGGAGATAGTCGACGGTGGGGGTTCCGCCGGGGACGTCGGCGACGACCAGTCCACGGTTGAGCACGAACCGGGTCGGGGTCGCGGGCACGGTCACGGCGACGTCTCCTCGGATGTCTTCGGCGCTGCATGCTCCGCGCGGGGAGGGGCCTCGGGCATCAGGTCTGGGGCCGGGCGAGGGCGGCCGGAGCCATCCCTGCGCCGATGCCCTCCACTGGCCTGTCGGCACCCCGCTGGAACGGACCGCAACCGCCTCATTGCAGTGAGCCTACCACGACCTGCGAGGTGTGGACTGGAGGGAGGTGGGGCGGGCATCTTGCAACCGAGCAGGTGCCTCGCGCGGAAGCGGTAGCCACCGCTCGATGGGGAGCGGAGCGCGCCGGAGCCTGCAGTCAGGTATAGTGTGCGCGCGTGCACATGCGAGGCCTGACTCCCCGGTGCGGCGGCCAGATCGACCGCCTGGTAATCCTGGCGGCCCTGCTGCTGGGCGCGACTGATGGCGAGGCCGCCGGCGGCCGTCCGCCGCGCATCCGTGACCTGGTGGCACGGTCCTGGCAGCTCGAGGAGGGGCTCCCACAGAACAACGTCCCGGCCGTTGTCCAGACCTCGGACGGCTACCTGTGGGTAGGAACGCAGGAGGGGCTGGCCCGTTTCGACGGCCTGCGCTTCACCGTGTTCAGCGCGCGGACCACGCCCGAGTTTCGCCAGAACCGCGTCTTCGCGCTGGTCGAAGACCACAAGGGTGACCTCTGGATCGCCACCGCGGGCGGGCTCCTCCGCCACCACCGCGGGCAGTTCACGGCCTGGACCACTGAGCAGGGCCTCTCCCACGACATGGTGCGGGCCCTGTGCGCGTGCGGGGACAAGCTCTGGATCGGGACCCTGGGCGGCCTCGACCTGATCGAGAACGACAAGGTCAGCTCGGTCGCGCGCGAGCTCGGGATCGAGGGCGTGTTTGTCCGCGCACTGGCCTCTGACCCGGCGAACCACTCCCTGTGGATCGGCACCGACAACCAGGGCCTGCTCCACTATGACGGCACTGCAATCCAGCGCTATGGCTCCGCGGACGGCCTGCCCAGCGACCAGATCCAGAGCCTCGAGGTGGACCGCCAGGGTGCGGTTTGGGTGGCCACGAGCTCCGGGCTGGCAGTGCTGCGCGACGGCCACCTGACCAGGTTGTCGTCGGCCGACGGGCTGCCCGCGGACGACGTGCAGGTCGTCTACGAGGATCTCGACGGCACGATCTGGGTCGGCACCACGAGCGGTGGTCTGGCCAGGTTTCGCAACGGCGAGTTGGCCGTGTTCGGCGAGGAGGACGGGCTGTCCGCGAACAACGTCGGTTCGATCCTCCGCGACCGGGAGGGCAACCTCTGGGTGGGCACCATCGGCGGCGGTCTCGACCGGCTCCAGAGCTACGGCCTGACCCTGCTGACGGTGCGCGACGGCCTGTCCTCGAATGTCGTCTCGGGGGTTCTCGAGGACAGCTCGGGACGGATCTGGGCGGGGACCTTCGAGGATGGCCTCAACCTGCTCGAGAACGGCCGTTTCCGCACCTTCACCACGCGCGACGGTTTGCCGGACGACGCCATCGAGGGCCTCTGGCAGAGCCGCGACGGCGCCCTCTGGGTCGGGACCAAGAACGGTGGGGTAGCGCGCTTCAAGAACGGTTCCTTCACCGTCCTGTCGACTGCCAACGGGCTTCGTCACAACGAAGTGCGCTCGGTCCTCGAGGACCGGAACGGGACGATGTGGATCGGCACCTATGGCGGCGGCGTGACCAGGATCGTCGACGGAGGCACGAACCACCTGGGCTCCGAGGACGGCCTGGCCAGCGACTACGTGGTCTCCCTGTTCGAGGATGGCAACGGCGCGATGTGGGTGGGGACCGACGGGGGCGGGCTGAGCCGTATCACGGCCGGGGGCATAACCACCTTCGGCAAGGGCAGCCCGCTCGAAGGCGCCTATGTTCGAACCATGCTCGAGGATGGCAGCGGAACCCTGTGGGTGGGTTCGAGCGGCAACGGGCTGTTCCGCTATCGCGACGGCCGCTTCACCCGCTACACGGTCCGCGAGGGACTGTGGTCGGACAAGATCTTCCACATCTTCGACCCGAGCGGAACCGACCTCTGGATGACCGGCAACCAGGGCGTGTACCGGGTCGAGAAGAAGGCCTTTGACGACTTCGACAAGGGCCGGACGAAATCGATTCCAGGCGAGGTCTACGGCCGTGAGCCGGGCGTCGGCAATCTCGAGTGCAACGGAGGCTACACGCCGGCCGGCTGGCTGGGCAGCGACGGCCGACTGTGGTTCGGCACGGTGCACGGGCTGGCCGCCCTCGATCCGGCGCGAGTGCGCCTCGAGCAGGTGCCGCCGCCGGTCCTGATCGAAGGGCTGATCGTGGACGGCGTCCCGCGCCCGGTCGAGGGCGCGTTCACCCTGCCGCCCGGCGAGCACACCATCACCTTCCGCTACGTGGGGCTCAACTTCACCTCGCCGCGCGCGCTGACCTACCGCTACCGGCTGGTCGGGGTCGACGACAACTGGATCGACGTCGGCGACCTGCACGAGGTCAACTACGCCCACCTCAAGCCCGGCCACTACGGCTTCGTGGTCGAGGCCTGCACCAGCAGCGGCACCTGCAGCTCGACGCCAGCCGCGGTCGCGGTCACCATCGAGCGCCATCTCTGGCAGCGGCGCGGGTTCATCGGCACCATGGTCGCCCTCCTCATCGTTGCGGTCTACTCGGTGGGGCGCTGGCGGCAGGGCATGCGCGACCGCCGCGATCGCGAGCGCGCCGAGCTCGTGCGCTCACTCACCGTGGGCATGCTGCACGAGCTGCGGCAGCCGCTGCAGGTGGTGCAGAGCCGTCTCGAGGTGCTCGAGCTTCGGCCCGCGGACATGGCAGGCGTGCTCCACGACGTCTTCGAGCAGCTCGATCGGCTGCGCAGCATCCTGCTCAGGCTGGATGAGCTGCAGCACTCCTCGGAGGTCAAGATCACCCCCTACGCCCGCGGTGAGACCATGGTCGACCTCTCCGGCACACACCAAGACCCGCAGTAGCCGGGAAGCGCGTTCGCCTCTTCCTGAGCTCAGGCGGGCAGGCGGGCCGCCAGAGCAGCGCGCGCGAGCCTGAGCGCGCTCAGGTTGTGGACGTAGTGGCAGCAGTAGCGGCACACCTCGTGTAGCCCGGTGGCAAGGCCGGCGCGAAAGGCCCGTCGTTCCTGACCGCTCCACACCGCCTCCCATCCCAGGCCCGCCACCGAGCCCAGGCTGACGCCGTGGAAGTGGCTGCAGGGATAGGCGTTGCCAGCCGAGTCGAGGTTGAGGCCGAGGCCCGTGAAACGACATCTGGCGACCGGGAACCTGGCCTCGAGAAAGGCCTCGTCGGGCAGGGCGGCGAGGATCGCGGCGGACGGGGAGCGGCTCGCGCGCGCCAGCGCGGCGAGGGTCGAGCGCGCGCCCTTGACCTGGTTCGGCTCGAACAGCAAGCCGGCGCCAGCGGCATGCCGGTACTGGTCCGAGCTCCGACCCTCGTCGCACAGGGCGCCCGGCACCTGGCTCGGGATCTGGAACGAGTGGCGGGTAGCGCCGGCAGCGCGGACCAGCGGTACGAGGTCGGGAAGCTCGCGGAAGGTGGCGGCAGTCACGAGCGTGTTGGTGCCGACCGTGATCCGGCAGCCGCCGTGGCCCGCGCTCAGGCTGCGGATGGCAGCGAGGGCGCGCGCGTGGGAACCAGCGACGCCGCGCAAGTGGTCGTGGCTGGGCGCTGCCCCGTCGACCGAGATGGTGGCCCGGCCGAGGCCGGCCTGAGCGAGCTCGCCGGCCAGGCCCTGGCCGAGCTGGCCGCCGTTGCTGAACAGGCGGGTGGCGAAGCCTTGCGCCGTCGCCTCCGCGACCATGTCCGCAAGCGCCGGGTTGAGGGTCGGCTCGGCGCCGATCAGGACCAGCTCGCGACCCTCGAGACCGCGCAAGCCGCCGAGCAGCGCGCGGAAGGTCGCCAGGCTCATCCCGTCGTCGGCGGCGGCGGGGCGGCGCCAGGCGCGGCACATGGCACAGCGGAGGTTGCAGCGGTCGGACACGTCCAGGCTGATGAGCAGGGGCTGGGGCGGCGCCGCCGGCGCCAGGACCTCCAGCCAGCGGGCGAGGGGGGAGCCGCTCACATCCCGACCCGGGTCTCGGTGAGGGTGCGGTAGAGGACGGCGAGCCGGCGTCGCTGCACGAGCCACGCCAGGGCGGCGTAGAGGGCGAGGGTGGCGCCGGCCATGACCGCAAGACGCGCGAGCCAGCCGAGGGCGAGGCCGGCGCCGAGGCCGCGCACCGTCACCAGGGTGACGACGGCGATGGCCGTGGTGGTGAGCAGAGAGCGCGCCAGCTGGACGCGCTCCGCGACCGGAGCCCTGCCCAGGAGCCTGCAGAGCAGGGCCAGGAACCACAGCGCCATGGCCACGGTCGTGGCCAGGGCCACTCCGGACACGCCCAGCCGCCGGCCAAGAACCTCGTTGAGAGCCAGGTTGAGGAGGGGGAAGACCAGGGCGCAGGCGAGCAGGTAGCGGTACTCGCGGCGACTGAGGAAGGCCTTCTCGGCGACCATGTAGCCGGCCAGGAAGGGCAGCATGGCAGCGTACAGGGCGAGCGCGGCGCCGGTGCGCGCGATCGCCTCGGGGCCGAAGGCCCGCCGCCCCAGGACCAGCTGCACGAGGTCGTCCGGCACGGCCACGAGCACGCAGGCCAGGGGCAGAACCAGGCACCACAGGGCCTCGACCATGAGCAGGGTCGTGCGCTCGACCGCACCCCCACCGCCAGCGCTACGATCGTCGGTCGAGGCCAGGTGCGAGAGGCGGTTGAAGCCGACGCTGATGAGGGGCATCGCGAGCAGGCTCTGGACTCCCATCAGGAAGAAGAGAGCGTAGCGAAGGACCGCCACGTCGCCGGGCGCGAGGCTGGCGGCGGAGACGCGATCGAGGAGCAGCATCAGGCGGAAGCCGGAGGTGATCACGAGTAACGGTGCGGCGCTGGCGAACAGGCTGGTTACGGCCGGGTGGAGGCCGCTGCGCGCGCCGAAGGTCCCCCAGGACAGCGGTGCCGGCAGGAGGAGCAGGAGCTGGGCGAGCGCACCGCAGCCATAGGCGACGACGAGCGCGCGCACCCCCCACTGGGGGGCGAGGAAGACGAGGGCGATGACTGCCAACGGACTCAGGGCCTGGACTAAGGCCGGCAGGCCGAGCGAGTGGGAGGCACGGTGGAGGAGCCCGAAGTGCTTGACCAGGGCGAAGCCGAAGGCGGGCACGAGGAGGGCGCGGAACATGGCCACCGTGGCCTCGAGCTCCGCGCCCGAGACCTCGCCCGTGACCAGGTCGAGCAGGGCCGGCGCCGTCAGGTAGGCGACCCCGCAGGCGACGATCAGGAGCAGGGAGAGGTGGGTCGAGACGGCCCGACCCGCCTCGCGCAGCTCGCGCTCTCCCTGGCGGGAGCGGATCTCGAGCAAAACCGGGATGAGATGCATGGAAAGGACGTTGCCGAGGCCAAACAGGCACAGCTCGGGGACCATCCAGGCGAGCAGGAAGAGCTCGTACTCCCGGCTGGTGCCGAAGACGGCGCCGACGACCATGACCTGAGCGGTGCCAAGGATGACGAACAGGACGTTGCCGAGGAAGACATGGGCGGACGACTCGGCCAGGGATCGTGCTGCCATGCCTTCGCGCGACGGTTGGACGATCTGCCGCACCCGGGCGGTGAGGCTGAGCCGCTGGGTCGTTTCCTGGTCGAGGTCGCCTTGGCCCATGGAGGTCGGCTCAGCCGTGGGACCGGAGGGGCTTGGGGACCTTGGCCGGGAACAGGGCGACGCGGTCCTGAGCGCCCAGCCCGTCCAGGATCTCGACCCGGTCGTCGCCGACCAACCCGGTGGCGACCGGCGCGAGCTGCCACAGCCCGCTCACCTCGCGTACCAGGACCGCGGATCTGCCATCGCGGTCACTGACCAGCGCGGACCTGGGCAGCGACGGCGCGTCGGCGTGCTGCTCGATGGCCACGGTGACGGTGCAGCTCATGCCGTCGACCAGGGCCGGATCGTGGTCAGCGAGCTCGAGCACGGCGGCGTACTCCGAGAACTGCTCGAAGACCGACTCGGTCGGGGTCTGGTGCTTCTCGACGACCCTGGCCTCGAGCTGGCGGTCGGGCACGGCGTCGAAGACCACGGAGGCGACCTGCCCCGGCGCCAGGGAGGGGTAGTCGATCTCATGCACGCCGCAGGTGACCACCATGTGGCGGGACGCCACCCGCAGCACCTCCTGACCGCGGCTCACGGGGGCTCCCGGCGCCAGCCCGGGGGCGCGCCAGATGACGACCCCGTCCACGGGCGAGAGCACGTAAGCCGCGTCACCGGGCAGGGAGGGGTCGTCGAAGCTGCGGTTGGCGGCGAGCTCGAGCCCGTCCAGCTCGCGCTGGGCGCGCAGGAGCTGGTCGGCCTGCTCGGCGTCGGCCTCGCCCGCGGCGCCCTCGCTCCCGTCGCTGGGCGCGATGAAGCACAGGGGCAGGATGTCGTCGGCCGAGACGCGATTCCCGGGGTGGGCGAGGAGGGCGAGCACGACTCCCGCGGCCGGTGCCCGGATCTCAGTCTCGGCCGGCGCCGCGGCTGGTGCTCCGTCGGCGGCCACCACGGCCAGCAGGTCGCCCTCGGCGACCCTGGCCCTCGCCCGCACGTGCCAGCGCAGGAGGCGCCCGTCGAACGGGCTCCGCAGCGCGATGCGGGCGCGCCGCGCCACGTCCTCGCGGACCTGGGCGAGACGGGCGAACGCATGCGCGACCTCGTTCTTGAACCCGGCGTCGGCGCTCACGGTGAGGAGCCTCGCACCGGCGGCGACCGGAGCCGCGAGCTCGGGCACTGGTCCGTGCACGGTCCCCGGCACCGACGCGCTCACCGGCACGGTCAGCGAAGGGTGGATCCTCCCCCTGAGGACTACGGAGTGACTGACGGTGGCGGTCTCGAGCGAAACGCTGGCAGGCTCGACCGGGGGCTTGCGGACCAGGCGCACGGCGACGAACGCGGCCGCCAGGCCGGCGACGACGACCACGGCGCAGCCGGCGTGAAACATCCTACGGGCCACTAGGCACCCCCACCTCGCGCAGCAACCGCTGCTGGCAGATCACCACGGCCAGGCGGGCCTCGTTGACCTCGAGCTCGGCCTGGCTGCGCGAGAGCTCGGAGTGGGCGCGGAGGACCTCGACCGCGCCACCGAGCTCGTTCTCGAATCGCTCGACCTGGATCGCGAGGCCGCGCCGGGCGAGGTCCACGGCCCGGGTGAGCATGGCCGACCGCTGCACGAGATCCTCAAGCAGGAGGCCCAGCCGGTGAGCATATGCGGCCTGTCGCCGAGCCTCCTCGCTGAGGTCGTTCTCCTGGCGCTCCACCTCCACTGCCAGCTGCCGCCTCCGGCGCTGGAGACGGCCCCAGTCGAGCAGCGGGACGTCGACGCCCAGGAAGATGTACCCGCCGGATTCGATCTCCGGGTTGCCCTCGTTGTAACCCACGCGCAGCAGGGGCTGGGGCAGACGGTCGAGCTTGGAGACATCGTACAGACGCTCGGCGAGCTTGAGCTCCAGCTGCTGTTGGATGACGGCGGCCGATGCTCCGGCCGGGTCGCCGTCGTCGTCCGTGGACGGTCCGAGGAGGGCGCTCACCTCTGCTTCCCCGTCGACCGCGAAGGGCGTCTCGGGGGCGAGGCCGATCAGGGTCTTGAGGTTCAGCTCCTGCAGCCGGCGCTGCGCCTGCAGCTCGTGCATCCGGGTCTCCTGCTCCTGCGCCAGCTGCTCGGCCTGCAGCAGGTGGAGGGCCTCGAGGTCGGCGTCCTCGCCGTCGCCCACCATCTCGACCAGCGCCGTCTGCTGCTCGAGGGCGTTGGCGAGGTGTCGCTCGGCCCTGGCGAGACCCACCGCCAGAAGGTAGGCCTGACGAACCTCGGAGGCGAGCAGCGCCCGTCGGGACTTGACCTCGATCCGACTGAGATCGACCTGGATCGCGGTCAGCTCGCGGGCGAAGAAGTCCTGGTAGCCATCGACGATTGGATCGACCTCGAGCCCGACGAAGAGACGGGTGCCGAGGTCGTCGTCGAAGCCGCCGGCAAACGCCCCGGCCTGGACCCGGGTCGAGGGCCAGAAGACCTTCCTCGCCTCTTCGACCTCGATCTGCGCCTCCTTGACCCGGAGCTCAGCCTGCCTGAGGTCGGGACCGTGCAGGGAGGCGTGCTCGAGGCACTGGGCCAGGGACCACGCGGCATCGGGTCGAGTCGGCTCCTCTGGGCTCTGGGGGAGAGCGGCCGTGGCCCAGGCGAGGCTGGTTGCGCCCAGGACGAGGAGAACGACGCGGCCGGGCGGGGAGATGTGGCGAACGTTCATGCTGCGAAGTGGTCGC
>Ga0316620_10000534_pt1 | contig 15370 bp, 9 predicted proteins | sample OWC_Aug_M1_C1_D5_FD_207651 | JGI IMG/M metagenome (GOLD analysis project Ga0316620, IMG submission 207651) | Wetland soil microbial communities from Old Woman Creek delta, Ohio, United States - OWC_Aug_M1_C1_D5_B | ecosystem: Environmental > Terrestrial > Soil > Wetlands | place: USA: Ohio... | reverse complement strand
ACCAAAATCGGCTGCGCCGGCCGTTGTCAAACGGCTGGCGGTTTTATGGGACGCCTCGGGCTCGCGCGGAGAGACCGGCCATCAGGCTGAAATCGATTTTTTACGGCTGCTCTTCTCCCGGCTTTCCGGGACGCTTACGGCCGTGGATCTTGTATTGGTGCGCAACGATGTTTCCGCCCCGAAGCGTTTCCCGGTGCAGGCGGGCAAGGCCGAGGATTTGCTCCGCGAGCTGGGAGCGGTCAACTATGACGGCGGCACCCAGCTCGGGGCCCTCGGGCCCCTGCCCGAGCGGCCCGACCTTTATCTCCTGTTCAGCGACGGCAACTCCAACTTTGGCAAGGGCGAGCCGGCCCCATTTAAAGTGCCCCTTTTTGCATTCTCGGCGGATTCGCTGGCCGACCATGCGTTTTTGCAGTATCTGGCTTCGACCAACAGCGGCCGCTATCTCAATCTGCGGCGATCCGATGCGGCCGCGGCCGTCGAGGCCGTTCTCCTGCCGGGATTCGGCCTGATTGGCGCTGAAGCCGCGGGAGCGAGCGACCTGATTTCCGCAACGCCTTTTCCGGCCTCGCACCGGATGTGGCTGGTAGGCAAGGTTACGGCTGCTTCAGCCATCGTTACGCTCAAATTCGGATGGGCCGGCCGGGTGACGGCGACGCGGGAGCTGAAAATCTCGCAGCAGGATGCGGCGGAGGGCGGGTTGGTCGAAACTTACTGGGCCCAGAAAAAGATCGAGCGCCTGCTGATGCGGCGCGACAAAAACAAAGAGGAGATACTGAAAACCGGCATACGCTACAGCCTGGCCACCCCCGAAACCTCGCTGCTGGTTCTGGAAACTCTGGATCAATACCTGGAGCACACCGTCCGTCCTCCCGTTTCCTGGCCCGAGATGCGGGCGCAGTACGACCAGGCCCTGGAAGCGAGGGAAAAAGAGGAAAAGAAGGACCGCGAGGATAAAATCAACCGCGTCCTGGAGATGTGGAAGGCCCGCGTCGAGTGGTGGGGACAAAAGTTCGACTATCCCGAGAATTTCAAATACAAGGAGGCTGAGGAAAAGACGGCCGCGATGAGGGAGGAGATAGCGTCTGTAGGAATCGAGGGCGGCGTCGCCGGCGGAGTTGAAGGGGCACCGATGCCCGCCGCTCCGGTTGAGATGTCAAGAATGGCAGGGCCGGAAAAGAAGGCCGATGCTTCCGCCGCCTCCGAACCGGGAGTCGCCCTGGCTCCCTGGGATCCGCAAACTCCCTATATCAAAGAATTGAAGAAGGCCGATGCGGCCGTTCTCTGGAAAGCCTACCTGGAGCAGCGGCAAAAGTTCGGCCATTCGCCCGCCTTTTTCCTGGACTGCGCCGATTTCTTTTTCAACCGCAAGGATAGCCGGACCGGTCTTCAGGTTCTCTCCAACCTGGCCGAGCTCGAATTGGAGAATCCGGCGCTGCTGCGCGTGCTGGGCCACCGCTTGCGGCAGCTCGGCCTTTTCGAGTTGAGCGCGCCCATCTTTGAAGAGGTGCTGCGGCTGCGGCCCGAGGAGCCCCAGTCGCTGCGCGACCTGGCCCTGGCGCTCGCCGAGCGCAAGGAGTATCGCCGGGCCGTGGAGCTGCTCTACCGGGTGGTGCTGGGCGAGTGGGACCGCTTCGACGAGATCGAGCTCATCGCCCTCATGGAGCTGAACCGCACCATGGCCGCGGCGGGACGGGCGGGAATCTCGGATTTCGCCGTGGACCCGCGTCTGGTCAAGCTCCTCGACCTGGACCTGCGCATCGTGCTCACCTGGGACGCCGATCTCACCGACATGGACCTGTGGGTCGTGGAGCCTTCCGGAGAGAAGGCGTATTACGGCCACAACCGCACCACCATCGGCGGCCTGGTCTCGCGCGACTTCACGCAGGGGTACGGCCCGGAGGAGTATCTCTTGAAAAAGGCCATGCTCGGCACCTACAAGGTGCAGACGAACTTCTATGGCTCCCAGGCCCAGACCCTCATCGGCGCCGTCACCCTGCAGGTGGACATTTACACGAACTACGGCCGGCCGAACGAGAAGAAAAAGTCGCTCACCCTGCGCCTGACCGAAAAGAAGGAGACCTTCACCGTGGGCGAGGTGGAGTTTTGAGCGATCCGCTCAATCGATGTACAGGTAGCGCTTGACCTTGTTGGTCGGGGTCTTTTCGAAGGGCTCCGGGTGTTCCGTCAGCCGGCTGAGCTGGGAGAATGTCGGCAGTTGCAGGTTGATCTCCTGACGCACGCGCTCCAGGATGTCGGCGGTGAGCTTCTGGGCCTCGGCGTCGTCGAGCTTCCCGCGCTCGAACTCGCGGTCGAGGACGTCGAAGTCGAGGTAGGCCTTGGCCACCAAGCGGCCCTCCTTCTCGTACACGACGCACTCCTGGATGGTGGGGAACTGCATCAGTTTTTGTTCGATGATTTCCGGGTAGATGTTCTCTCCCGAGGGGCCGATGATCACGTTTTTCGAGCGGCCCTTGATGAACAGGTAACCTTCGGCGTCGAAGGTGCCGAGGTCGCCCGTTTTCAGCCAGTTGTCGGGGAGGAACATATCCGCGGTCGCCTGGGGATTTTTGTAATAGCCCTGCATGACGATCGGGCCGCGCACGATGATCTCGCCCACGCCGCTGGCCGCGTCGGGCTCGTGGATGGCCATTTCGATGCCCGGAATGGAACGGCCGCAGGAGCCGACTTTCACTTTGCCGAAGGGATTGATGGTCATGATCGGCGCCGTCTCGGTCATGCCGTAGCCGGTGGAGTAGCTGATGCCGGCGTCGCGCATGAAGACCTCGACGTCCTCGTTCAGCGAGGCGCCGCCGAACATGAAAAAGCGCAGCCGGCCGCCGAACGATTCCATCACTTTCTTGCCGGCGATATGGTGCAGTTTTTTGCGCAGAAAGGGCACCGAATACAGCTTGTGGATCACCGCTTTCTTCTGAATCTGGGGCAGGACCTTCTTGCGGAAGATCTTGTCCATCACCAACGGCACGGTCAGCACGGCCGTGGGCTTGACCTCGGCCATGGCGGCGAGGAGGATCTGGGGGGTGGGCAGGCCGTGCATGTAGTAGATACTGGCCCCCACCGTCAGCGGGCAGAGCATGCCGCCGGTGGCCTCGAAGGTGTGCGCCAGGGGCAGGATGGACAGGAAGCGGTCCTCGTCGCTGATGGGGAAGCGCTCGATGGAGTTGACCACGTCGTACACGATGTTGCCGTGGGTGAGCATCACTCCTTTTGAGTTGCCGGTGGTCCCCGAGGTATAGATGATGGCGGCCAGGTCGTCGGGATCGGCGCCGGGAAGGTCCTTGAAGCTGGCCACCGCCGTCGGCAGCGGTTCCTTCTCCTTCTTGAAAATGCCCAGGGTCTTGCCCAGGAATCCGGTTGCGGCCTTGGCCGCATCCGCGATCTGGAAATCGTCCAGGGAGACGACGAATTGCAGCGGAGAATTGTCCATCTCCTCGATCTTGGGCCGCTGCTTCTGATCAACGAAGACGGCCACCGACTCCGAGTTGCGGATGATGTGGCGGGTGTCGGTTTCGGGGAATCCGGTGAGAATGGGAACGGCCACGGCACCCAGCGACGTGATGGCCAGGTAGGCGGTCACCCAATTGGGGCAGTTGTCGCCGAGGATGGCCACCCGGTCCCCTCTGAGGATGCCCCGGCCCAGCAGCAGACCGGCCATGCTGAGAATGCCCTGGCGCAGCTCCTGGAAGGTCTGCGAGCGCTCGCCGACGAAGCCGACGGCAGGCAGACTGCTGTAAGCGGAGATACTGCGTTCCAGCAATTCCGCGATGGTGAGTTTCTTCAAGGTGACCAGCATCTTTCCTCCTTGGGCCGATGGTAACCAAAGGGAGGCGGAATGTCAACCGGGCGCTACTTGAAATTTTCCGGTTTGTCGAGGAAGTTGACCAGCTTGCGCGATTTCTTTTTCAGTTTGCGCAACGCCTTGGCCTCGATCTGGCGGATGCGCTCGCGGGTGACCTGGAACTCCTGGCCGACCTCCTCCAAGGTGTGCTCGTTGCCGTCGTTGAGGCCGAAGCGCATCTGGATCACCTTCGCCTCGCGTTCGGTGAGGGAAGAGAGGATCGTCTCCAGTTGTTCCTTCAGGTTGAGCTTGGAGACGATTTCGGGGGGCGAGACCATGCGCTCGTCCTCGAGGAAGTCGCTGAGGTGGGAGTCGTCATCGCCCACCGGCGTCTCCAGGGAAATCGGTTCCTGGGCGATCTTGAGGATCTTGCGGATCTTTTCGGACGAAAATCCGGTTTCCTTGGCGATCTCATCCTCGGTCGGCTCGCGGCCGATCTCCTGCACCAGGCGGCGCTGGGTGCGGTTGATCTTGTGGATGGTTTCGATCATGTGCACCGGGATGCGGATGGTGCGGGCCTGATCGGCGATCGCCCGGGTGATGGCCTGGCGGATCCACCAGGTGGCATAAGTGGAGAACTTGTACCCGCGTTGATATTCGAATTTTTCCACCGCCTTCATCAAGCCGATGTTCCCTTCCTGGATGAGATCGGAGAACTGCAGGCCGCGATTGATGTATTTTTTGGCGATGGACACGACCAGGCGCAGGTTCGACTCGACCAGGTCGTTCTTGGAGACTTCGATCAGCCGCTGCCCTTCGGCGATGTCGGCGCAGGTCTTGAACAGGTCATCGGGGCTGATCTCGTACTTTTTGTTCAGGTTGTCGAGGCGATGCTGGTAGTTGTCGATCTCCTCGTCGAATTTTTTCTTTTTCAGGTCATGGCGCGACAGCCGCGATTTTTCCTCGCTCAACTTCTTGATCCGCTCCAGGATGTGGATGTAGTTGTCCTTGAGCTGCTTGATCTTGTTGATAAAGGCCCGTTTGTGTTCGTACAGGATCGACATCGCCTGGATGAGGTGGGTGATCTCGACCATTTTCTTGGCGATGACGAAATTGGAGGCGCGCGTTTTCTTGAGCAACTTCAGGTCCCGCTTCAGGCGGTTGAGCTCCTCGAACTGCACCAGGAACTTTTCGCGCAGCTCCTGTTTCTTGGACTCGTCGTAGATGTCCTCGCTGACGTCGATCACCTCATCGATGTCCTTGACTCCCTCGAGCACTTCGCGACCGAGGTCGATCACCGAGTTGAGCACGATGTTCGTCTTGGAGAGGGCCTTGATCACCTTCTTTTCGCCGCGCTCGATTTTGCGGGCGATCTTGACCTCTTCGCTGCGCGACAGCAGATTGACGTTGCCCATCTCGCGCAGATACTGGCGCACGGGATCGCCGACGATCTCGCTCTTGGCGGCGGCCGCCTTGGCCGCTTTTTTCTGGGGCACCTTGACGATGCGGATGTCGTTTTCGTTCAGGTAATGCTTGAAGAACTTGATGTTTTTCTTGAGGATGTCTTCGGCGCCGAAAATGTAATAGATGTAATTGTTTTCGATGATGCCGAAATTTTTCTTGGCCCGGCGGGTGATGGCCTTCAGCTCTTTCTTGAATTCGTTTTGAAACTCCGCAAAGTGGGCGAGCCACTCATCGCTCAGGCCGCCTTTTCTGCGGTTGATCTTGATGTTCTGCGCGGCGAGGATGCCGGTGATCTCCTTCTTGTTGTGCAGCAGACTGTTCTCCTTGAGAAAATGGACGAAATCCTCGTAGCCGAGTTTGTCGTCGCCGCTGCGGGCCAGTTCGCAGAGTTCCTTGAGCAACACCGCGGAAATGATGGGCGGCGGTTGCACGGCCGGCAGTATTACCTGTTTTTTCGCCTGCATTTGCGGCGGGGAGGCCTTTTCCCCGTGCTCTGGGGTACGCTCCGGAGCATGCGTCGGGGCGCGCGGGGCGCTGGGAGCGGGGCGCAGAGCCGGATTTTTTTGGACCGGCTTCTTTTTAACTGTCTTTTTCGGTTCTTTTTTCATTACCGTTCCGATTGACCGCCTGGATGAACTGATTCTTTGCGGCCAGCAGCCGGTGGACGCGCTGGCTGTCCCCATCCTTTTCGGCCACGCGGATCTCCTGGTTGATGTCGCGGAGCTTCTTCTTGTTCAATTTCTTGTTCTGGAAGTTCACAATGCAGGCGCTGATGCGCTCGGCCGCCGCGCCGGCGTTTTTGCGGGTTTCGTCCCGCTCCAGGAAGAGCTGGTGGTAAACGGCCCGTTCGGACTCGCCGAGCTGGTGCGCGATTTCTTGATCGCGGATTTCGCCATGGCGGCCGTAACATTCGAACAGCAAGCGGAGGATATTGCGGCTGCGCAACACCGAGAGCAGCTCGGCGGTGAAGAAATCCCGCACCTGATCGATCAATTCCGGGAAGGCCAGAATCAGGCGCAGGAACTCCCATTCGTCGGTACTGAGTTCCAGGCGGCTGTCGTCGCCCGTGGATGAGTCCACCGCTTTTCCCAGGCGCATTTTCAGCAGAACGGGATCGACGCGAAAGAAATCGGCGGTGGCGCGCAGGTATTCCTCGCGGATCAGGTCATCGGAAAATTTTTCCACCGCCGTCAGGACTTTGTCCACGGCGAGCCGTTTCTTTTCGGGAACCTCCACGTCGAATTCAGCGCAGGCGCATTCGAGCAGGTAGCGGAAGCCGTTTTCGGCTTTCTCCGGAAGCGCCTTCGCGGCTTCGGGCCCATGGCGGCGGATGAATTCGTCGGGGTCCTTTGCCTCGGGGGTGAGCACGATCCGCGGCACGACGTTCTGCTCGAAGAGCTTTTCCAGCGCCCGCTGGGTGGCGAGCTGACCGGCCGCGTCGCTGTCGTAAAATATGTATATGACGTCGGCGAACCGGCGCAGCAGGTAGACCTGTTTGTCGGTGAGCGACGTACCGAGCGATGCCACCGCGTGAGTCATGCCGGCTTGATAGAGGGAGATCATGTCCAGGTAGCCCTCGACCAGCACGGCCGCCTTTCGCTCGCGAATCGCTTCCTTGGCCAGGTGAAATCCATAAAGGTGATTCCCCTTTTTGTAGACGGGGGTGTCGGGGGAATTGAGGTATTTGGCCGAGTCGTCTGTCATGGTCCGGCCGCCGAAGGCGATCACTTTGCTTGACTCCGAAAGGATGGGAAAGATGATGCGGCCGCGAAAGCGGTCATAAATGGACCCCGTTTCGCTGCGCACCAGCAGTCCCAGCTCCACCGCCTTGTCCACGTTCGCCTTTTTCTTTCGCAGGTGGTCGAGGAGCCCGCTCCACTCCCGCAGCGCGTAACCGATCTGGAAGCGGTCGCTGGTCTCCCGGCTGATGGCGCGGCTTTGCAGATACTTGCCGGCGGTTTTGCCTTCGGGATGGTTCGCCAGACAGTCTCGATAAAAATGGAGGGCGATCTCGTTGATCTCCAGAAATTCGTCGGGTTTGGGCCCCTTTTTCCCCTTATTTTGCACGGGCAGGTTGAATTTTTCGATAAGAAAATTCATCGCTTCGGGAAAGGATAGGTGTTCCATCTCCTGGATCAGAGAGAAAATATCGCCGAAGCGTTTGCATCCATAGCAGGTGTAGGTGTTTTTATCGGGCATGATGAAGAAAGAGGGGGTCTTTTCGGTGTGGAAGGGGCATAATGCCTTGAAATATTTACCCGCAGGCTTCAAATCTACATAAAGCGATGCGACTTCGTGTATAGAAATCGACTCTCTAATTTGGTCCTTTGTATTCATTCCGAGGGCAAAATTTTAGTATAATTTATATAAATGCCATAAATTTCGATTTCTGTCAACTAAATTCGCCTTAGAATGAGACTAGCAGCGCACAAAAAGCCTGCCAGCCACCCAATTTAACAGAAAAATCGTTCGTTTTTACTTGACAGCGGTCAATGCGCATCCCTAAATCCAGGTGTAAATTGGCCGTTGGCTGAAATTCGACGCCTGCCAGGCCCATTTGGCCCGAGCCGCTGTCGTTGCTGACTGGAAGAGCCCCGTTTTCTTCCTTGTACCGGTCGTGGATGAATCCCGCTTCGACAAAGGGAGCGACCGCGCCCCGACCCAGCGTGTAACGCAGAGAGTAGGACATGGTTGTCAGGGTCAGGGCACTCTGCTCCTCTTCGGATGTCGGTCGGGCGGCCACGCGGAACTTGGCGAAAGATATCCAGGCGTAAAGTCCCTGCCAGAGATGGATTCCCAGGCGACCCCCGTAGGTCATCATGCCCGGTCCATAGGTTTCCTTGAGGATGGCATCGTCGGGATGGAAGAATCCGCATTGGGGACCCAATTTCATTAGCGGCCATTCCGATTCGGAGAACGATTCGGTGCGGCTGACCGCAGGCGCTCCGGTCGACGCTCCTGTCGGCGCGGCCGGCGTCGGTGAAACGCCGGTTGGGGCTGGTGTTTCGTCATGTTTTCCTGCCTCTTGATCCGGCTCGGCGCTGACGATCACGGTGACGGTCACGGGGTCTCGGCTCCGATCCCCGTTCCAATCAAAGGCGTTCACCGCATAGATGCCTTCCCGGCGGAATACATGAGTGACTCCGGCGCTTCCCAAAAAGGGCGTCTCGCCGTCGCCCATGTCCCAGAGGATGTTCCCGGGAGTGTTAAAACGGAGCGCCGTGAATCGGACCGGGGTGCCAAGCGCGGGATTGAGCGGTTCACCTTTAATGGCTCGGGGATCGGGAGCGACGGTGAGAACGAGGCGAACCGGCGCACGTGTCCCGCTCCAGCCGCCGTCGCGGGCGAGGATGGCGTAGGTGCCGGCTTGTCTATAGGTGTGGGAGAGGACCGCTTTTCCGCCGGCCGTTTCAACCGCCGTGGTGGCGCGCCGGCTGCCGTCGCCCAAGTCCCAGGCGACGGTGTCGGGAGTGCGGAAATTGAAAGCCGTGATGATCACCGGCTGATTGGCGCAGGGATTTTGCGGCTCGATGGTGAGGTAGGCCGCTTCGTCGGCCGCAGGCGTCCGCGGCGGCGCCGTGAGGATGCGGATTTCGATCGTGACCGGCGGCTGCTGCCGGTCGCCGTTCCAATCGTAGACTTTCACGGTGTAGGCGCCGCTCGAAGTGTAACTGTGGGTGAGAGTCACCTGACTGTCGGGCCCCGCCTCCGCGCTGCCGGCGGTGAAAGTCGTCCCATCGCCCATATCCCAGATAAGGAAATGGGGGGTGTGAAAGCCGGTGGCCGTGAAAACAATTTTTTCTCCGACTATCGGGCTTTCGGGCTTGACCGCCAGCCGGCGCTTGTCGCTCGGGTCTTGGGGGAAGACTGATGCGGCAATGAACAGCAATATGGCGAGCGCCCTTTTCCGCATCCATGAAAAATAACACCTATTTCCGGGAAAGTCAAAACATTGAAAAAATGCCCTTTTTTTGCTATGGTGAATTCATGGAACGGATAATTTCCAGCATCTTTTCCGCTATCGTGTTCCTCGTCGGCTTAGCCTTCCTGCTTGCCCGGCCGACGGAATTGGGACGCATCGCCATCGGCCTGCTGCTGATCGCCGTGTCGCTGGCCGTGCTGTATATCGCTTTCCGCCGCAGGGAAACGGTGATCGTCGAGCAGAAGGTCGACCTCAGCGGCGAAGTCAATCCCAAGCTTCTCGCCTGCCGGACCTGCGGCGCCGAACTCTCACGCTCCAGCGTGACGGTGCGCGAGGGCGCCGTCTTCATCTCCTGCCCGTACTGCAAGAGCGAGTATCAGGTGGAAGAGGAGCCTAAATGGTAGGGATTTTTAAGGACCTCGGGGATATGGGCAGAAGACCGATGACAGACGACAGACAGAGGAAAGGCGTTTGGAAAGCCTCTGCGTGGTTTTTGATCTTGTCGCTGCGGGCGATCGCCGCGCCGGCGCAGGAGTATCGCTTCGCGGTCACCGATATGCAGGTTGCCTTGACGGTGAATCGCGATAGTTCGGTGGCGTTGGCGTACGAGGTGAGTTTCCAAGCCGACCCCGGCGCGCACGCCATCGATGTGGTCGATTTCGGCATGCCCAACGAGCATTACCGTCTGGACACGGCCGAGGCCGACATCGGCGGCGAACCGCTGAGCGACATCCGCCGCTCCGAATATGTCCACCCCGGGGTGGAGGTCCACCTCGGCGGGCGCCAGATCGAAGGGGGCGAAGGCGGCACCGTGCGCTTGCGCATCTTCGTGGATAACCTCGTATTTCAGGATTCGAGTGATGCGGCTTATGCCTCGCTGGAATTCAAGACCACCTGGTTCGATCCGAAGTTTGTGTCGGGAAACGCCGCTCAAATCCTCGTCGTTTTCTACCTCCCCGAAGGCACCACGCCGCAGACGGTCCGCTTCCATGACTTCGGCCAATCAGGCTATCGGCCCAGTCATTCGCGTTTCTCCGAAGCAGACCGCCGGGTCAGCTACGAGTGGGCGTGGTTCGATGTGCCGGCCGACAAGCCATATGCCGCCGGGGCTTCGTTTCCCAAGAGCCTGGTGGCCCGGGTGTACGCGCCCCCCAAGATTTCGCTCGGCCGGGCCTTTGAGAACATGATTTCGGCGTTCTTCGCCTTTGTCGGCGGGCTGGCGCCCGTTTGGATCCCGGTGCTCATCGTCATCTTGGCCATTCGCTCGAACCGCCGGCGGATGCGTCAGTACCTGGCGCCCATTGTCGGCATCGAGACGGGCGGCATCAAGCGCGGGCTGACCGCTCCCGAGGCGGCGCTGCTGCAGCAGCTCCCCCTGCCCAAGGTGCTGCTGCTCATCATTTTCGGGCTGGTCCGGAAAGGAGCGCTTTCGGTGCGGGAGGTCGGGGAAAAGGAATACCACTTCCAGGCTAAGAGCCCCGAACCCGGAGTTGAACTGCGCGATTACGAGGCCGCGTTGATCGCGGCCATCGACGGAAACAACCGTCTAGACAAGGGCAAGCTCAAGGGGCTCTTTACCGACATGATTCGCGCCTTGGAGGCGAAGATGGCGGGATTTTCCCGGCGCCAGACCAATGCCTACTACCGGTCGATCATGGACCGGGCTTGGGAGCAGGTGAAAAAAACTCCCGGCGACATGCTCCCACAAAAGCTGGCCGACAGCCTGGAGTGGCTGGTGATGGACGAACATTACGACGAAAAGATGGGGGGCACTTTCCCCGATACCGTCTTCTTTCCCGGCAGCGGCCCGTATTGGTATCAGAGCCTGCCGCGATTTCCCGGCACGACGAAGGGAGGCCCGCTTTCGCAACTGGCCACCCGTTTCGCCCAGTCCCTGGAGTCTTTCTCTTCGGTTCTGGTCGGCAACGTCGGCTCTTTCACTTCCACGGTGACGCGGGTGACCAATCCGCCGCCGGCGCGCACGTCGGGTGGTTCCTCGGGCGGGGGGGGCGGTTGCGCCTGCGCTTGCGCCTGTGCCGGTTGCGCTTGCGCCTGCGCCGGAGGGGGGCGATGAGAAGGTATTCCTTGAAAAGAGCGGTGCCGGCGGTATGTGCCGCTGCCAGCACTGCCCTGTTGGTCTACTTTTCGCTGCGGCAGCTCCTCCTTCACGGTCGTTTCTTCGCCATCCATTTTCCCGTTTCCCGATTCGATCGGCCGCTATCCTGGCTGCCGCTGGCGGCCTTCCTGTTCATTTTCGCTCTCCTGACATTGGTCCTGCTGCGCGCCTTCGCCCGCAAGGATGTCTCTGAATTCATGCGGCCCGGCCTTTATCACTACTACCATACCGACAAGTTCGGGGCCAAGCGCATCCACCTGCGGGTGGAGCTTGACCAAAGCGCGATTCTCATGGTCGACGCCTACAAGGTGGTCTACCTGAACCGCACGGCCAGCGTGATGGCCAAGCACTATCTCGACGGCTATTCGGTCCAGGACGCGAGCGAGAGGCTGGCTTCCCATTATCGTCTTTCCCGCTCCCGGATGCGCCGGGATTACGATTCGCTGCTGGAAAGGCTCCGCCTGCTGATCGAGCGCGACGATCTCTGCCCCTTCACCTTTTTCGAGATTGAGCCCATCGCCGCCTTTCAGACGCCCGTGAGCGCCCCCTATCGCCTCGACTTGGTGCTCACCTATCGCTGCAACATCGATTGCTCCCATTGCTATAACCAGCGCCGGGAATCGCCGGAGCTGACCACTTCGCAGTGGAAGAAGGTCCTCAAGACCCTGTGGGATCAGGGCATCCCCCACGTCGACTTCACCGGCGGCGAGCCGACGCTGCGGCCCGATCTCGGCGATCTGGTCGAGTATGCCGAGGATTTGGGCATGATCACCGGGCTGCTGACCAACGGCGTGAATTTAGCCGAGCCGGCGGCGGTGGCGCGGCTGAAGGAGGCGGGCCTCGACTACGCCCAGGTCACTCTGGAATCGCACCTGGCGGAGGTTCACAACCGGATGGTCAGGAGCGACACCTTCGAGCGTACGGTGCGAGCGATACGAAACCTGGTCGCCGCCCGGATACACGTGCTGACCAATTCGACCATCACCCGGGAAAATTTCGCGCCGTTCGAGGCGATGGTGCCCTTCCTGCACGGCTTAGGTGTGCGCTCCTTCGCCGTCAACTCGGTGATCAACGCCGGCCGGTCCCGGCACCAATCCTTCGGATTCGCCGAAGCCGAACTGCTGCCGTTGCTGAACCGGCTGCGTGAAAAGGCTCTGGCGCTGGGCATGAAATTCACCTGGTACACTCCCACCCAGTACTGCCAGCTCAACCCGGTGGAGTCCGACCTCGGCGTCAAGCAGTGCACGGCCGGAAAATACAATTTGGCCGTCGAACCGGACGGAACGGTCATCCCTTGCCAGAGTTTTTACCGACCCTTGGGAAACATCCTCACCGACCGCTGGCAGGACATCTATGACAGCGAATTCCTGGTCTCGCTGCGCGGCCGCGAGTGGGTGATGGAGCGTTGCCGGGGCTGCGAATGGCTCTCCACCTGCGGCGGCGGCTGCCCGCTACAGGCGAAAGAGGACGCATTCTGCTGCCCCGACTTGGCGAGCAATCCATGAAGGCGATCCGCGAAGCTCTCGAACGCCGGGAAGAGCTGCTGCATCCGCGGGCCGCGCGCAGTGCGGCGAGCGTCCGCGAGCGCGAGGAGAAAAAATCGCCGGTGCGCACCGAATTTCAACGCGATCGCGACCGCATCCTCCATTCGAAGTCCTTTCGCCGCCTGAAGCACAAGACCCAGGTTTTTCTCGCTCCCGAAGGGGACCATTTCCGCACCCGCCTGACCCACACCCTGGAGGTAAGCCAGATCGCCCGCACGATCGCCCGGGCGTTGAACCTGAACGAAGACTTGACCGAAGCCGTCGCACTGGGCCACGATCTTGGCCACACCCCCTTCGGCCATATCGGCGAGGCGGTGCTCAACGAACTGTGCCCGGGCGGTTTCAGGCATTACGAGCAGAGCCTGCGCGTGGTCGAAAAACTCGAGTACGATGGCCGCGGGCTCAACCTGACTGCCGCGGTGCGCGAAGGCATCGCCAAGCACTCCAAGGGCATGGGGCCCGTCTTTCCGAAGGACCGCAGCCAGCTGTCGCTCGAAGGCCAGATCGTGCGCCTCTCCGACATCGTCGCCTACGTCAACCATGATATCGACGACGCCATTCGCGCCGGCATCCTCGGCGAAGGCGACATCCCCGAGTCGGCCAAGCGGGTATTGGGCCGCAAGTTTGCCAAGCGCATCGACACCATCGTCATCGACGTCATCCAATCCTCGCTGAAAACCGGGCTCGAGTTCATCTCCATTTCCGCGCCGGTTTACGCCGAAATTCTGGTGTTGCGCGATTTCTTGAATGAAAAGGTCTATTTCCGCGCCGAAAGAAACAGGGAGAAGGCGCAGATCAGGGAAATCCTCCGGCGCACCCACGACTTTGTGCGCGCCGATCCGCTGCGTTTCATCAATCCTTATCCCGCCGAAGATCCGGTCGAACGGCGGATCATCGACTTTATCGCCGGCATGACCGACCGCTACGCGTTGAACCTCTACCGTCGGCTCGTGTTTCCCGAATTCGATTTAACGGCGTTGTGAGGAACTCTCGCTCGCTTGCTCAGGGGCGTCTGCGGGCACCTTTTTAGGACAGCGGCTGTAAGCGGTCAGGCGGTCTTTGCCGGAGTGTTTGCCGGCGTAGAGCGCATGGTCGGCGCGGTCGATCAGTTTTTGCCTCTCGCGGGCGTCCTGGGGGCAGGCGGAGAGGCCGATGGTCACGGTGATCGACCCGAACGCCTCTCCGTCCGGCTTGCGAAAGGCGTGCTGGCGGATGGTCGTCAGAATTCGCTCGCCCACCTGGGCGGCCTCGGTCTCGGCGGTCTCCGGCAGAATGACCATGAATTCCTCGCCGCCGTAACGGGCCACGAAGTCGCAGCCGCGTATCGATTTCTGCAACAGCTGGGCGATCTCCTTCAGGGTTGCATCGCCGACCGAATGGCCGAAACGGTCGTTGACGTCCTTGAAATTGTCGATGTCGATCATCATCAGCGCCAGAGATCGGCGATAGCGCTTCTGGCGGCTGATCTCGGTCTGCAGCACCTGCATGAAATAGCGGTGATTGAAGATTCCGGTCAGGTCGTCCACGTTGGAGAGGTCCCGGTAATACTCCCGCTCGTGGGCGAGCCGGCGCAGGCGCTGCGTTTCCTGGAAGCGGCTGATGATGTGCAGGATGTGGTCGAAGGCGAGGGGCTTGGTGATGAAATCGGCGGCGCCGGCTTTCATCGATTCCACGGCACGCTCGATGGTCCCGTAGCCGGTCATGATGATGACGTGGATGTCGGGCTGGAGCGCCTTGGCGGCCCGCGTGAGGTCGATGCCGTCCATCTTGGGCATGACCAGGTCCGCGACCAGGATGTCCATGGGCGATCGCTCCAGCCAGCTGAGCGCCTGCGGGCCGCTCTCGACCGCGTGCACGGCGAAATTTTGATCTTCGAGGAACTCGCGCAACGACGAACGCGCCACCTCCTCGTCGTCGACGATCAGGATGCGCAGTTTCTCCCGGCTTGTTTCCGCGTCCAAGCTGCCCTTTTTCTCGATGCGACACCTCCCCGTGCCACCGGCAACCCTCCCGAAAATTCTACCCGATCTTTTCTGAAAATTCAATAGCGGCTTTTCGCAAACCTTGACTTTTTCCGGAGGCGGGGCTACCCTTTCGTCTGCCGGAATCGAGACATGAACGGACGTTGACAGATGCAGTCAAGGAGGTATGGTGAAGGGACTCGTCCTGTTTTGGCTTGGGCTCGCCGCCGCAGGGGCGTCATCGGCTTCTGGAGGGAGCATGGCCGGATCCGCTGAAGGCGCCGATTTTGTGCTGCTCGGGGGGCGCATCTTCACGGTAGACCACGAACACCCCTGGGCCGAGGCTTGCGCCATACGCGACGGCAAGTTTTTGGCCGTTGGCACAAATGAGGAGATCCGCCCGCTGGCCGGCACGCGCACGCGGATGATCGATTTGGACGGCCGGCTCGTGCTGCCGGGATTCAACGACGCCCACCTCCATTTTTCCCAGGGCGGATTTTCCCTGCTGGGTGTGGATTTGCGGCCGGCCCGGGACGAACAGGACTTTGTGTCGCGCATCCGGGG
>Ga0316620_10000533_pt1 | contig 15375 bp, 7 predicted proteins | sample OWC_Aug_M1_C1_D5_FD_207651 | JGI IMG/M metagenome (GOLD analysis project Ga0316620, IMG submission 207651) | Wetland soil microbial communities from Old Woman Creek delta, Ohio, United States - OWC_Aug_M1_C1_D5_B | ecosystem: Environmental > Terrestrial > Soil > Wetlands | place: USA: Ohio... | reverse complement strand
CGCGCCGCAGGCGGCGGCAGAAACGACAGCGCCGACGCCACCTCCGGTCGAGCTCCAGGCCGAGGCGATCCTCGACCGCTGGGCCGCGGCCATGGGCGGCGCCGATGCCTTCGCCAAGATCGACACCGCGGTCGCCGAGGGCACGATCGAGATGGTCGGGCTGGGCATCCAGGGCGCCCTGACCATCCGTCAGGCCCGGCCCGACCACTACGCGATCGAGTTCGAGGCGCCAGCCCTGGGCCGGGTCCGCTCGGGCACCAACGGCGAGATCGCCTGGGAGGTCTCGGACCTGCAGGGACCGCGCCTGGTCGAGGGCAGCGAGAAGGAGTTTCTGCTCCGCAGCTCGGTCATCGACCAGCCGGTTCGCTGGCGCGAGCTCTACCCCACGGTGGAGCTGGTGGGGACCGCCACCGTCGACGACGTGACCTGTCACGAGCTGGTGCTGACGCCCGCCAGCGGCCACCCCGAGACCTGGTTCGTGGCCCAGTCCAGCGGGCTGGTGGTCAAGATGGCGGTGACCGTGACCCACGTCATGGGCGAGATCCCGGTCGAGATCAGCCTCTCTGATTACCGCCAGGTGGACGGGATCATGGTCCCCTTCCGCACCATGGAACGCATGCTCATGCAGCAGATGCTGACCACGATCTCGAACGTCGAGCACAACGTCGAGCTGCCGGCCGACGCCTTCGCGCCCCCGGACGAGGTCAAGGCGCTGCTCGCCAAGGGGGCCGCGGAGCCGGTGCCGGCCGGGGAGTGAGCCGGGCTACACCCGAGCGTTCCGTCGCTGGAGCAGGGCGTTGGCCGGGTCGCGGGTCTCGCCCACCGACGACACCCGGATCGCGGCCTGCTCGCCGACCGGGCAGCGGTTCTCGCACAGGCCGCAACCGGTGCACAGCTCGGGCCTGATGCAGGGGCGCTGGAGCACGACCTTGGCGCCGTCCTTGCGGGTGGTCTCGACCCGGTCGAGCCAGATCGCCTTGGGCGAGGTCGGGCACATCTCCTCACACACGATGCAGGGCGTGTCCATGGCCCAGGGCAGGCAGCGGCCGCGGTCGAGGAAGGCGGTGCCGATGGTGACCTCGGCCGGGCCGCCGATGGCCTGCTTGGCCTTGGGGTCGAGGGTCGTGATGGCGCCGGTCGGGCAGACCTCGCCGCAGCGGGTGCAGGACGGCTCGCACCAGCCCCGCCGCATCACCAGCACCGGCGTGAACAGGCCCTCGACGCCGCTGCGGCCGATGTCCGAGACGATGGCGCCGGGCGGGCACGAGGCCACGCACGCGCCGCAGGTGATGCAGCGGGCGAGGAAGGCGTCCTCGGCCAGGGCGCCGGGTGGCCGGATGGCGTCGTACGAGCGGGCGGCGAGACCCGAGCCCGAAACCCGGAGCACGGGCGCGATCGCCGCGGTGGCCACCACCGAGAGCAGGAAGCGGCGCCGGCCCACGTCGAGGGCCGGGGTAGTCACGGCCTGCCCGGGGGCGGCGAGGCCGTAGCGCAGGCTGTCCTCGCCACAGCCGGCCAGGCAGTTGAGGCAGACGTGGCACTCGCTGACCCGGTGCTCGCCGAGCGGCTCGTCCGCGCCCTGACACGGCATCAGGCACAGCTTGCAGCCGGTGCAGGAGTCGTCGTCGCGCCGGATGCGGAGCGGGGCCAAGCGGGCGAAGAGGCCGAGCAGGGCGCCGAGCGGGCAGAGGGCGCGGCAGTAGAAGCGCGGCATCCAGGCCGAGAGCAGGAGGATCGCGGCCAGGAGCCCGCAGGAGACCCAGCCGGCTGGCATCAGGCCGCCGTGCCAGAGGGGCCGGATGCCGGCGGCAAAGGCGCGGTGGAGGAGGGGGATCGGGTCGAGCCAGCCGAGGTGCTCGGAGCCGAGCGCGGCCCAGGTCAGGAGCACGGTCAGGACCAGGTACTTGAGGGCGAACCAGGGCCGGTAGCGGTTGGCCTCGACCCGCGCCCGCCGGCTCGGGCCGCCGAGCGAGGAGACCAGGTGCTGGAGCGTGCCCAGGGGGCACAGCCAGCCGCAGAAGAAGCGGCCGAGGACCGCGGTCAGGGCGAGCACCGCCAGGCCGAGCCAGGCCCAGTGCGGGATCGTCCACTCGGCCAGGGCCGTGCCGACCGCGGTCAGCGGGTCGAGGGCGAGCAAGATCGACGCCAGCTTGCCGTGGAACAGGGTCGAGGCCAGGCCCCAGAACAGGGCCACGAAGGCGAGCAGGAACAGGCTTTGGCTGAGCACCCGCCAGTGGCGCGTGCGGACACGCCAGCGCTTCCAGCCGCCGCCCCCGGGCTTTGGTTGCGCCACCTACGCCTCCACCCGCAGCGAGCTCCAGTCCACGTTACCGAGCCCGAGACGGGCGGCGATCTGGAGGTGGGGCAGCTCGCGCGGAGCGACGCCGAGGAGCGAGGCGCCCCACGCGTCCGCCGCCACCTGGTCGGTGGTGACCGCGACCTGGTCGAGGGCCCGGACTAGGTCCAGGGAGCCGCCGGTCGGCCCGCCGTCGACCATGACCCGGGTGGCATCGACCACGGTCAGGGTCGGCCTGAAGGCGGCGCCGAGCTCGGCCGTGACCTGGGGCAGGCGCTGGTGCATGCTGTTGCGGCGGCCGACCACGGCGCCGATCCAGTTCTTCATGGCCACGGTGGCGCGGGCCAGCGAGTGGTGCTTGACGATCGGCACGTTGATCAGGCGATCGGCCTCGACGATTGGCTGCAGCACCTCCCACGGACCCAGCTCGCTGCCGTCGAGGTCGAGGAGGACGGTGCCGGCGGTGCCCTGGTGGAGCACGTCCGCGCCCGCGGCCCGCGCTGCCGCGGCGATGCCGGAGCGATTGAAGGTGCGCTCCGGGTCGTGGCAGGTGCTGTCGACCACGGTCACCTTGGCGGCGCCGGCGGCCAGGCACAGCCGGACCAGCTCGGCGATCAGCTCGGGGTTGGTGTTGGCGGCCTGCTCGGGGGCCCGGTCCCAGCCGCAGTTGGGCTTGATCGCCACCCGTTCGCCGGCGCGGACAAAGGCCTCGATCCCGCCCAGGGCGGCCAGGGCCCGGCGGAGGTTGGCCTCCGGCCCCTGGCCGCCGGCGGTGGCCAGGCGACCGGAGGCGGACGGGTCCACCCGCCAGTCCGGCGGTACCGCGATCGCCCTCGTGTCCGGCGGCCGGTGGCGGCCCTCGCGGCCGTGCAGGGCGAGGCCGGCGCCGCCCAGCAGCACCCCGGCCGCGAGCGGAGGCACCCACTTCGTCAGCAGCTCGCGCCGCCCCAGCGTGCGGTCCGGGTCAGGCTCTGTGGTCACGTTCCTGTCGGCCATCGCGCACCCTCCGGGCGAGAGCATATCCGGCAAAGGCGCCGGAGGCAAAGGCGCGGTACACTGAATGCGAGGTCCGGAGCGTGACGGACCAGAGGAGGGCACTCTGCAGCAGTCAAGCTCGAGGCGGGTAGGAGGATCGCGACAACGGGCGGCATCGTTCGCCTGCATCCTCGTGCTCGTCCTCGTCGCCGCCACGGCCTTGGCCGCTGGCGATCCGCTCGCCCCGCCCGAGCTGTGCGTGGTGGTCGACATCGACGGCATCGGTCCCGACCGGCTGGAGGCGCTCGAGGCCGTCCCGGGCGTGCGGTGGTGGGTGGAGCTCGACCAAGCCCTGGCTCTGTTCGGTGACGAGGGGTTGCTGCGCGCCCTCCCGGCGCGCTCCCGGGTGGTGCAGATCCACCGCTCGATCGGCCTCGAGGAGTGGCGGCTGGCGCGTGGGCTGTCGGCGAGCGAGCTGGCCGATCTCGACGCGGTCGTGGTCGCGCGCGGTGGCAGCTACGCCCTGCTCAGCTTCGACCCTGGCCGAGTCCCGGCGCTCGAGGAGGCGCCACAGGACGCGGGGCAGGCGGACTGGCGTACCCTGCTGTCGCTGCCCGAGCACGAGAACCTGGTTCTCGCCCGCCAGTGGGGCAACTCGCGACCTGCGGGCACGGTGGTCGCCGACCCCGACATCGAGGTCTTGGTCGCGATGGTCGACGCCCAGCGGTGGTTCGGCGACCTCGAGGCTCTGGCCTCGTACAACCGCTACACGCCCGGCCCGGAGATCCTCGACGCCCGCGACTGGATCGTGCAGCAGCTCGACGCCCTGCCCGACCTCGTGGTCACGACTCAGGCGTTTCCGGTCTGGGACACGACCGGCTACAACGTCGTCGCGACCCTTGTCGGCCCCACCCGACCCGACGACTGGTACATCGTCGGCGGCCACTACGACTCCGTCTCCGAGGACCCGTATGCGGCGGCGCCCGGGGCCGAGGACAACGCCAGCGGCTGCGCCGGGGTGCTGGAGATGGCGCGCATCTTCGCCTTCAACCGGCCCGAGGCCACGGTCCTCTTCATCTGCTACGCGGGCGAGGAGCAGGGGCTGTACGGCAGCGAGTTCCACGCCGAGTCGCTGGTGACCTCGGGCGACGCGGTCAAGGTCAAGGGCATGCTCGACATGGACATGATCGCGTACACCGCCGACGCCGAGCTCGACTGCCTGCTCGAGTCCGAGCCGCAGGCCCAGCTCCTGGTCGACGCCTTTGCCGCGGCAGCGGCGACCTACACCACGCTCGAGATCGTGACCTCGATGTACGCCTGGGGCTCGGACCACGTGCCCTACCTGGACCGCGGCATGCCGGCCCTGCTGACGATCGAGAACGACTGGGACCAGTACCCCGACTACCACAGCACCCTGGACCTGCCCTCCAACCTCGGCCTCGACATGGGGCGCGAGATCCTGCGCATGAACGTCGCCGCCCGGGCCGAGCTCGCCGGCTCGCGGCCGGCCCTCCTCTTCGCCGACGGCTTCGAGTCTGGGGATATGTCGGCGTGGTCGGGCACGTCCGGCTCCGCCGAGCTCGAGCCCTGAGCGGGTCCCGCGAAGACCGAGGTCGAGCCGCCGCACCGCGCGGGTCCGCGTCGGCGGGACGATTCTCACCGTGCTCGGGGCGATCCTCACGGACACCGTCTGGTTCGCAGCCTGACGGCTCGCCAGAGGCGGCCGGTGCTCCTGTCCGGCAAGCTGAACGCCCTGCGGTTGCCTGGGTCGAGGAGCCGAGCCGACACGTGAGGCGCTTTCTCGGCTCTCGGCTTCTCGCGCGGATCGCTGCCGAACACGACCTGCTATCCCGCGAACCGCGCGGTGGACTGGCGGCTGAAGGGGAGAGGCCCGTCGAGGGAAGCGCAGGCAGCCCGGAGGTCGGCATCGAGGCAAGGTCGCTGACCCGTCAGCTGTCGCTCCCCTTCTGGCGACCGGGAAACCGCCCCGGAGAGGCTTCGTACCTCAGTCACGTGTACCACGCAACGCCGCCGCCCGCGAGCGGCCGCGCTATCATCTTCCGGCACGCAACAGGGACGGAGGCGGGATGGACGAGCAGGCCAACCGAGTCACGGATCAGGTCCCGTCCGAGGTGCTGATCGCGGTCGAGGGGGTGCGCCACGTCTACCGCGGGGGCACGGTCGCCCTCGACGGTGTCAACCTGCGCATCGGGACCGGGCTGTTCGGTCTGCTCGGGCCCAACGGCGCCGGCAAGAGCACCCTGATGCGGATCATCTGCACCCTGCTCGTGCCCACGGCCGGGCGGGTGACGGTGGGCGGCCATGACGTGGTCGGCGGGCGCCGCCAGGTCCGCCGCCTGCTCGGCTACCTGCCGCAGGAGTTCGGCGCCTGGCGGTTGCACCGGGTCGAGGAGGTGCTCGACACCCTGGCCTACCTCTCGGGCTTGAGCGGGCGCGACGAGCGCCGGCGCCGGGTGGGCGAGGTGCTGGAGGCGGTCGGGCTCGACCAGGTCGCCGACCGCAAGGTCAAGAAGCTCTCCGGCGGCATGGTCCGGCGCCTGGGCGTGGCCCAGGCCCTGGTCCACGAGCCCCGGCTCCTGGTGGTGGACGAGCCGACGGTGGGGCTCGACCCCGAGGAACGCTTGCGCTTTCGCCAGCTCATGGCCCAGCTCGGGCGCGAGCGGGTGATCGTGCTCTCGACGCACATCGTCGCCGACCTCGGTTCCGGTTGCTCGGACATGGCCCTCATCGACCGCGGCCAGGTCGTGTTCCGCGGAAGCCCGGCCGAGCTGGTCCGGCAGGCCCGCGGCCGGGTGGTCGAGCTCAACCTGCCGCTGGCCGAGGAGTCGACCCCGCCGGCCGACCTCGAGATCGTCTCCCGCTCGGTGGCCGGTGACCGGGTGCTGGTGCGGGGCGTGGTCGGCGACGGCCGGGGGCCGGCGGGTGCGGCCAAGGTCGAGCCCACCCTCGAGGAAGGCTACCTGGCGTTCATGGCGGCGCGCGGCCGGACCGCGGTCGCGGTCGTGCAGGAGGTGGCTCCATGAACGGCATGCTCGACCTCGGTCGGGTGCTGGCCGTGGCCCGGGCCGAGGTCCGCCTCACCCGACGTCTGGTGCGCTACTGGGTGTTCCTGGCCATGGCCTTCGTGTTCGGTCTCGGGCTCTACCTCTACTACGGCGTGCTGCACGCCTTCTTCTCCTCATACTCGGCAACCGCGGCCTCGATCGGCCCGCGCTACCTGGTCGGGGCCTTCGGCTTCAACTACCTGGTCTTCTTCGTGGTCGGGATCATCTTCCTGGCCTTCGACCTGCGCGCCCGCGACCGCCGCGAGCGCATGCTCGAGGTGCTCGACTCACGGCCCCTGACCAACCTCGACCTGGTCGGTGGCCGCTTCCTCGGGCTACTCGCCGCGGCCTGGGTGCCGGTGCTGGTCCTGGTCGTGGTGCTCGTGGCGCTGGGTTGGCTGCTGCCCCTGATCGGCTCGCCGGTGGGCGAGCCGGTGGAGCCGATGTCCCTGCTCACCTTCGCCTTCTTCATGGCCCTGCCAGCCTTCGCCTTCGCCATCGCCCTCACCTTCCTCGTCACCCTGCTGGTCCGCAACCGGGTGGTGGCAGCGGTGATCCTGCTCGCCCTGCTCGGGCTCGACACCTGGGCGGTCGTGCGCTTGCCGCTCAAGCTCGGGCCGCTGTTCGACTTCTACGGCGCCTACGTCGTCAACTTTCCATCCGAGATCGTGCCCACGGTGTCCGACTTGGTGGGCTGGCTGCAGCGGCCCGGGATCCTCCTCACCGCCCTCGGCATGGTAGTGGTGGCGGCCGCCGTCCACCCCCGGCTCGATGGCGGGAGCCGGCTGCGCACCGCGCTGCCCGGGCTGGTGCTGCTCGCCCTCGCCGGTGGCCTGATCTGGACCGGCCTCGACATGCGTTTCGACGATCTCAAGGCCATCGCGCGCTGGCGCCAGGCCCACGAGGCGCGGGCCGATGAGCCGGTCGTGGACCTGGAGTCGGTCAAGGCCAGGGTCCGCGTGGAGCCCGGGCGCGCGCTGGCGATCGAGACGGAGCTGACCGTGCGGGCACCGGCCGGGCCCCCGCTCGAAAGCCTCCTCTTCACCCTCAACCCGGGCCAGAACGTCGTGTCGGCGCGGGATGAGACCGGCGCCGAGCTGGTCGTGAGCCACCAGGACGGCCTGCTCGAGGTCAGGCTGGCCAAGGGCCTCGCGCCAGGGACGGCCACGACCCTGCACCTCGCCATCGAGGGCATTCCGGACCGCCGCTTCGGCTACCTCGACAGCGCCCGCACTCTCGAGGACCTGGATGCCTCGTACGGTGCCCTCTTCCTGCTCGGCTTCGAGCGCTCGATCTTCGACCGCCGCTACGTGGCCCTGATGCCGGCCGCGCGCTGGCTGCCCATGCCGGGGGCCGACGTGGCGCGGGACGACCCGCGCCGTCGTTCGCCCGACTTCTTCAGCGTCGAGCTCGAGGTCGAGGTCCCGCGGGGCTGGCTGGTGGCGGGACCCGGACGCAGGCGCGAAGCCACCGGCGCGCCGGATCGCGCGACCTTCCGTTTCGCGCCCGGCGCCCCCCTGCCCGAGGTGGCGCTGATCGCCTCGCGCTTCGAGCTGCGCGGCGTCGAGATCGAGGGCGTCTACACCGAGGTCCTGCTCCACCGCAAGCACCTGCGCAACCTCGAGGTGCTGGCCGATGCCGGCGGCGAGATCCGCGGCTGGGTCGCCGGCCGCCTGCGCGAGGCGGCCGAGGTGGGGCTGGGCTACCCCTACGAGGCTCTGACCCTGGTCGAGGTTCCCAACTCGCTGCGCGGTTTCGGTGGCGGGTGGCGCATGGACACCGCGCTCGCACCGCCGACCCTGCTGCTGGTGCGGGAGATGAGCTTCCCGACTGCGCGCTTCGACGTGCCCTTCCGCGACCCCGACGACTTCCGCGACCGCGAGGGCGGGCTGCCCAGGGCCAAGCTGGAGCGGGTGCAGGCGTACTTCGTCAACGACTTCTCGGGCGGCAACGTGTTCACCGGCGCGGCGCGCAACTTCCTGATGTACCAGGTGGCGGCCGTGGGGCCGGAGGGCCTCGGCCTCAACTACGTGCTGGAGAGCCTGTCGACCCTGCTCGTGACCGGGACGCGTGGCTACTTCTCCGCCCACATCTTCAGCCCCCGGCTCAACAAGCGCATACAGGCGGCAATCTTCGCCTACCTCACGAGCCAACGAGCGGGCCGGACCGTGGCCGACGCGGTCATCGAGACCTTCACCTCGCGGCCTGAGGTGTGGGATGCGACCCTCGGCGTGTCCCTGGTCGACCTTGACCCATGGCAGGACCCGGCGCGCACCGTGGACGTGCTGACCCTGAAGGGCGACGCGGTGGCGCGCTCGCTCCTGGACGGGCTCGGCCGCGAGCGGACCGGTCGGCTCCTGGCCGCGCTGCGCCAGTCGCACCAGGGTCGGGCGATCGGCCTCGCCGAGCTGGTCGCGGCCGGCGACACGGTTGGCGCGAGCCTCGAGGACCTGCTCGGGGACTGGCTCCACGGTACCGCGCTGCCCGGCCTGGTGGCCGAGGAGGGTCGCGCCTTCCGCCTGGCCGACGCCGAGGACGGCAGCCCGCGCTACCAGCTCCTGGTCACCGTGCGCAACGACGAGCCGGTGCCGGGGCTGTTCCGGGTGGTCTCCTACGTGGGCAGCGGCGAGGAACGCGAGCGCGTCGCCTCGGATCCGCTGCGGATCGCCGGGCGGGCCGCGCTGCGCTACGGCGCCGTGTTCTCGCAGCCGCCGCAGCAGGCCCTCGTGGAGCCCTACCTGTCGCTCAACCGCGAGGCCTTCCTGGCGCCCATGCAGCCGGTCGGGGAGGGGGAGATCGTCAACGCCGAGGCGATCGTGGGCGCGAGCGCGGTCGAGTGGTCGCCGGGCCCGCCCGATGTGGTGACCGTCGACGACCTCGACCAGGCCTTCGTGGTCGACGACGGCGGCGCCAGGGGTGGGCTTCGGATCGGCCGTCGCAGCGACGACGACGAGACCGACCAGGGCCTGCCCCTGCAGGCATTCGGCTTCCCGCCTGCGCGCTGGAGCCGCCTCCAGAGCGCCAGCGCCTGGGGCCGCTACCGCCACACCACGGCCGCGGTGCGGGTCGGCAAGGGCTCGCGCAGCGCGACCTTCGCGGCCGCCCTGCCGCGCCCGGGCAGCTGGGACCTGGAGCTCCACCTGCCGGCCAAGGAGCGCTTCCAGGCGGTGCGCAAGTGGGGCACCTGGAACCTCAAGATCGTCGAAGGCTCGGGCGAGCAGCAGGTCCAGTTTGACTCGGCCGCCGCCGCCCAGGGCTGGAACCTGGTCGGCAGCTATCAGCTCGCCGCGGGTGAGGTGAAGGTGGTGCTGAGCGACAAGGCCGACGGCCAGGTGGTGGTGGCGGACGCCATCCGCTGGACCCCGGCCGCCACGGCCGTGGTCGTCGAGGAGCCGTCATGAGTACCTCGGCAGGAAGGAACGCAAAGGCGCAGAGTCGCAAAGGCGCGAAGAGAGGCAGGAGAGCGCCGGGTTTTGCGCTCCCCAGGTGGGCGGCGGCGATGGTGCTGGTCACCGCACTCGCGCTGGTCGGCTGCGGTGGTGACGGCGGGGTGGGGGAGGTCGAGTTCCGGGTGCCGGTGACGGTCGAGGAGGTGGGGGTCGGCGACGTCGAGGAGCGGATCGTGGCCACCGGCACCCTGCGCGCGCCCGAGGTGGTCAGCCTGACGGTCGAGACCGGCGGTGTCCTCGAGATCGCGCGCGACGCGGGCGGTCGCCGGCTGGGCGAGGGCGACTCCGTCGCCGCGGGTCAGGTGGTGGCCGAGATCACCGGCGAGGACGTGCGCCTGGCGGCGCGGAGCGCGGCTACCCGTCAGCGCTACGAGGCGACGCGCTCGGACCTCGAGGCAACGCGAAGCCTGTTCGAGCAGGGGTTGATCCCCGACAACGAGCTGCGCGCGGCCGAGACCGCCCTCGAGGAGGCGCGCCTGGAGTTCGACCGCAGCCGCCTGAGCGAGAGCCGCAATCGGCTCACCAGCCCGATCGCTGGGGTGATCTTGCGCCTGGCCCGCGACGCCCAGGGGCAGCCTCTGGCCAGCGGGCAGCTGGTGGCGCCGGGCCTGGTCGTGGCCCAGGTGGCGGCGACGAGTAAGCTGGTGGCCGAGGTCGACGTGGTCGGCCCGGATGTGGCCCGCGTGTGCGTCGACATGCTGGCGCGCGTCCGCCACCTCGCCTGGGACGACCGTCGCTTCGAGGGCCGGGTGGCGCGGCTGGCGCCGGTGATGGACGCGACCACCCGCGCCCTGCGCGCCGAGGTCGAGGTGGACAACCCCGACCGCCTGCTGCGGCCCGGCATGTTCGTCGAGGTCACCGTCATCGGCGAGCGGCGGGCAGGGGTGCCCGTGGTCCCGCGCGAGGCGGTCGCCGAGCGCGCGGGCAAGCGCGTGGTCTTCGTGCTACGCGGCCAGCGGGTGGCGCGCCGCGACGTGACCCTCGGCCTCGGCGACGACGCGACGGTCGAGGTCAAGGAAGGTCTCGAGCCCGGCGAGCGCATCGTCACCCGCGGCCTGGAGACGCTCACCGACGGCACCCGGGTCCGCGTCGCCGGGGCCTCGTAGGATGCCCGGTCTCGGATTCCGTCCTGATCGCGATCCTGATGCCGACCGGGCGGAGGGCCGGTTTGAGTCCCCCCGGCACCCGCGGAAGGGGTGGGGGGGCGGCTCGGGCGCCGGGGTGAGAACCGGCAACGGTAACGGGCTCGAGATCGGTAACGGGATCGGGAGCGGGCTCGGGAACGGGATCGGGAACGGGTAGGGACATGGAGCGCATCGCCCGTCTCGCGGTCGAGCGGCCGGTGGCGGTCACGGTGCTGGCCGCGGCCGTGGTCCTGCTCGGCTGGATCTCGTGGCAGGGTCTACCCTTGGACCTACTCCCCGACCTGCAGAGCCCGACCGTGCTGGTCTCGGTGCGCTCCGGCGACCGGCCCCCGACCGAGATGGAGCGGCTCTACGGCGAGCAGGTCGAGCAGCGCCTGTTCGCGGTCCGCGGCATCCGCGCCATCGACCAGGTGGCGCGCAGCGGCCGGCTGGTAGCGCGGGTCGTCTTCGACTGGTCGGCCGACATGGACCTGGCGCTGGTCGACGTGCAGAAGGCGATCAGCCCCCTGGCCGGCGACCCCGACGTGGACGAGGTGCTGGTGCGCCGCTTCGACCCGCGCCAGCTGCCGGTGCTGGCCCTTGGCCTGGTGGCGCCCTCGGGCCAGCCCGACCTGGCCGAGCTGCGGCGCATCGCCCGCCGTCAGGTGGCGCCGGCCCTCGAGCAGCTTCAGGGCGTGGCCGAGGTGCGGGTCACCGGTGGCCGCGAGAAGGAGGTGCGGGTCGTCGTCGACCGCTACCTGATGGAGGCTCACGGCCTGACGGTGGCGACGCTGGAGACGCGCATCCGCGCCGCCAACCTGGACGTCAACGCCGGCACCCTGGAGGAGGGGAGCAAGGTGTGGACGGTGCGCGGGCTGTCACGCTTCCGACGGCCCGAGGACGTGGCTCAGGTGGTGGTGGGCTACCGCCGCGACGCCGCCGGCGGCCAGGTGCCGGTGCGGGTGTCCGACGTGGCCGAGGTGGTGCTCGCCGACCGCGACATCGCCGACCTGGTCCGGGTCGACGGCGTCGAGGGCGTTGGCCTGGAGGTGTTCAAGGAGGCGGGCGCCAACACGGTGGCGGTGTCGCGCACCGTGCGCGAGGCCATGGCCGGGCTGGGCGAGGACCTGCCCGGGGTGGAGGTGCGGACGGTGGCCGACGAGGCGGCCCTGGTCGAGGACGCCATCCGCGACGTGGAGAGCGCGGCCCTGGTCGGCATTGCCCTGGCCGTGGCCGTGCTCGCCCTGTTCCTGCGTTCGGTCGGCCCGACCGTGGTCGTCGCCTCCGCGGTCCCGGTGTCCCTGCTGGCAGCGGTCTTCGGCATGCGCTTCGCCGGCCACAGCCTCAACCTGATGACCCTGGGCGGCCTCGCCCTCGGCGCCGGCATGCTGGTCGACAACGCGATCGTGGTCGTGGAGAGCATTTTCCGCTGTCGCAGCGAGGGTGACGCGGTGCCGGATGCGGCCGCGCGCGGGACCGGCCTGGTCGGGGGCGCCATCGTCGCCAGCACCCTGACCACCTGCGTCGTGTTCCTGCCCGTGCTCTTCGTGCGCGGTCTGGCGGCGCGGCTGGTGTCTGGGCTGTCGTTCGCGGTCGTGGTCTCCCTCAGCGCCTCGCTGGTCGTGGCCGTGCTGCTCGTGCCTGCTCTCGCTACCTGGCTCCTACCTCGGGGCCGCACCCAGGCCACCGATCCCGGCAGCGCGCGGCTGGAGCGGATGGTCGCCCGCCTCCTCGAGACCCCGCTCCTGGTGGTCGCCGTCACGGCCGTGCTCATCGCGCTCGCCGTCGTCGGCCTGCTCCGGCTCGGCACCGAGCTCCTGCCCCCGGCCGATCCCCGGCAGCTCGCCGTGCGCCTGGTCGGCCCCCCGGGCGAGCGGGTCGAGTCGACCGCCGAGGTGGTGGCCGCGGTCGAGGAGATGGTGCGGCTGGCGGCCGGCGACGACCTCGCGGCCACTCTGGCCGAGGTCGGAAGGCTACCCGAGGACGACCGCGTCATTCGCGAGGAGTTGACCGAGGAGAACACCGCTCGGCTGCGGGTCCGCCTGGCGGCAGGCGGTCGCAGCGCGAACCAGGTGGTGCAGGCTGCGGCGCCCGCGGTGGCGACGCTGGAGGGCTGGGAGGCGTCGTGGGAGGTGGGCGCCTCGGCCCTGACCACCGCCCTCGGTACCGGTGGCCCTCCCGTGGTGGTGGAGATCTCGGGCCGCTCGCTGGACGACCTGCGCCAAGGTGCCGAGGCCGTGGCGCGGCGGTTCGGCGCCTGCCCCGAGCTGTGGAACGTGCGCTCCTCCTTCGAGGGCGGGCCACCCGAGCTGCGCGTGATCCTCGACCGCAGCCTCGCGGACGGGCTCGGCATCGACCTGGACACCGTGGCCGGGGTGCTGGAGGCGGCGCTCGACGGTCGCCGGGTGACGGTTCTCACCACCGGCGACGAGGAGCAGGAGGTGGTGCTCAGGTTGCCGCCGGTGGGTCGCGCCGAGCTCGGCGCGGTGGTTCTGACCAGTGCCGACGGCGCCCGGCTGACCCTGAGCGACGTGGCCCGCTTCGAGCTGGCCGAAGGGGCGCGGGAGATCTTCCGCCGCGACCAGAAGCGGGTTGCTCGGGTGACCGCGCGCATCGCCGCTGGGGCAGACGCGCCGCGGGCGCGGGCCGCGGTCGAGGCCGCGCTCGAGGAGGCGGACCTGCGACCCGGCCTGCGCGCCGCGCTCGCCGGTGAGGAGGAGGAGCGGGTGCGGGCATTCTCCGAGCTCGAGTGGGCGGGCGGCCTGGCCCTGCTCCTGGTGCTGATGGTGCTGGCCGCGACCTTCGAGTCGCTGCTCCATCCGCTGACCGTGCTGGCCGCGGTGCCGTGCGCCCTGATCGGGGTGGCTCTGGTCCTGGTGCCGGCGGGCGATCCGGTGGGGGTGATGGCCGTGCTCGGCCTGATCGTGCTCGCCGGGGTCGCGGTCAACGACGCCATCCTGCTCGTGGATGCGGTCCAGCAGCTGCGGGCCGGGGGCATGGCGCGACGGGTCGCCATCGCCCGGGCCGCGGCCATCCGCCTGCGCCCGATCGTCATGACCACCGCGACCACGGTGCTCGCGCTGCTGCCCCTGGCCGTGGGCGCGGGCGAGGCGTCCGAGCTGCGCAGCCCGCTCGCCCTGACCCTGGTCGGCGGCCTGATCGCCTCCACCCTGGCGTCGCTGTTCGTGATCCCGTGTTTGTATCTCCTCCTCGATCGCCTGCGCCCGGGGGGGCGGGAGGGGTAGGTCGGAGAAATGGTCGCACGGGCCGACAAACAGGCGCCACGTCGACGGCCGGTGACGAGATCAGGAGCGCCGCGAAGGGGCGCGCTCGGGGGCATTCGCAGGCGGTGGTGGGGAACGGTAACGGGAATGGGCTCGGGCTCCGTGACGGGAGCGGGAATGGCGAGATGAGCCTCTTCTCTCTCCCCATCCGCCGACCTGTCGCAACTTCGATGGTCTTCCTGGCCATCGTCATCCTGGGCGTGATCGGGTGGTGGCGAATCCCCGTCGAGCTGATGCCGGCGCTCGGCGGTGACTCGCTTCACGTGTCGTTCTTTCGGCCCGGCAGCGAGCCCGAGGCGGTGGAACGGGAGCTCCTGACCCCGCTCGAGAGCCGGGTCTGGGAGCTCGCGGGGCTCGACCAGACCTGGGGCGAGGTGCGCGGCTCCGGGGGCAGCCTCCAGGTCCGCTTCTCACCCGGAGCCGACATGAAGATCCGCGAGCTCGAGCTGCAGCGCCTGGCCGCCGACCTCGCCCGCGGTCAGCCGGTCGGGACCGTGGTCGAGGTCTCGGCCGAGAACCTGGAGGTCGCCAGCCGCTTCGTGATGATCGTCAACGTCGCCGGAGGCGAGGACCGCTACGCCATCCGTGACCTGGTGGAGGAGCTGGTGGAGCCGCGCCTGAGCGCGGTCAGCGGGGTCAGCCGGGTGCTCGCCGGTGGGGGGGCCTCGCGCGAGCTGACGGTGCGCGTCGACCCCGACCGCTGCGCCGCGCTGGGGGTCACGCCGCCGGCCATCGTCGGCGCCCTGCAGCGCTCGGTGCAGCGCCTGCGCCACCTCGGCGGGTGCGAGGACGAGGCCGGGCGGACCGCGGTCGTGCTCGACGGCCGACCCTCCGGCCAGATCACCCTGGGCGAGGTGCGGATCGCGCCGGAACAGCCGGTGCTGCTGCGGCACGTGGCCTCGATCGAGCTCGGCTCGGGGCGCGAGGAGACGCTGTTCAGGGTCGACGGCCGGCCCTCGGTGGGCCTGGTCATCTTCCAGGACGAGGACGCCAACCTGGTCGCGCTCGGCAAGCGCCTGCGTCGGCAGATCCGCGACCTCGGCACCGAGCTCGAGCCTATGGGCGTCTCGCTGGTGGTCAGCTTCGACGCCGCCGAGCTGGTCGAAGAGCAGCTCGACCGGCTCAAGGGCCTGGCCCTATCGGGCTTCGTCATCGCCTTGGCCGTGCTCTTCCTGTTCCTGC
>Ga0316620_10000532_pt1 | contig 15385 bp, 15 predicted proteins | sample OWC_Aug_M1_C1_D5_FD_207651 | JGI IMG/M metagenome (GOLD analysis project Ga0316620, IMG submission 207651) | Wetland soil microbial communities from Old Woman Creek delta, Ohio, United States - OWC_Aug_M1_C1_D5_B | ecosystem: Environmental > Terrestrial > Soil > Wetlands | place: USA: Ohio... | reverse complement strand
CCTCGCCCGCGGCGCGCGGCACGAGTTGCACAGGCCGCCACTCGTACCGGACGACATCGCCCTGCTGCAGTACACCGGAGGCACCACCGGCAGCCCGAGAGGCGTGATCCTCAGCCATTCCAACATGGTGGCGAACGTCGAGCAGACCCTCGCCTGGGGCCGCACGACCCTGCGCGAGGGCGAAGAGACCGTGGTCACCGCCCTGCCCCTGTACCATGTCTTCGCCCTGACCGCGAACCTGCTGCTGTTCATCAGGCTGGGCGGCAACAATCTGCTGATCACGAATCCGCGGGATCTGCGCGCTATGATCGCCGAACTGCGCCACACACGGTTTACCGCAATGACGGGCGTCAACACGCTGTACCGCGCGCTGCTGGACGCCGACGGCTTCGCGGAGGCCTGTGGCGCCAACCGCGGCGCGCTCAAGCTCGCGGTCGCGGGGGGCATGGCGGCGGAGCGCGCTGTCTCCGACCGCTGGCAGAAGGTGGCGGGCGCACCGCTCATCGAGGGATACGGACTCACCGAGGCCTCGCCAAACGTGTGCGCGAATCCGTTCGACGCGAAGGATTTCAGCGGCAAAGTGGGCTTGCCGCTGCCCTCGACCGAGGTCGCGATCCTGGACGAGCATGGTGCCGAGCTGCCGCCGGACGAGCCCGGCGAGATCTGCGTGCGCGGTCCGCAGGTTATGCGCGGTTACTGGAACCGCCCCGAGGAAAGCGCGCAGGCGTTCACCCCGGACGGCTGGCTCAGGACTGGCGACATCGGGCGGATGGACCGTCGCGGTTATGTTGAGTTCGTCGACCGCCGGAAAGACGTGATTGTGGTGTCCGGATTCAAGGCGTACCCGACGGAGATCGAAGACGTTGTCATGCGACACCCCGGCGTCAAGGACGCCGGTGCGGTCGGGGTGCCCGACGCTCGAAGCGGCGAGGCGGTCGCCGTGGTGGTAGTGAAAAAAGACCCTGGGCTCAGCGCCGAAGACCTGAGCGAGTACTGCGCGCGCTCGCTCACCGGCTACAAGCGGCCCGTGCGTATCGAGTTCCGTGACGCGCTGCCCAAGAATCCGCTCGGAAAGGTTCTGCGGCGGCAATTGAGGGACGAGCTCGTCGGCGCAGATGGCTGAATATCCCGCCCATCTGGAGCACGAGCACCGGTTGTTCGACGGCAGGACAGTCACCATCCGGCCGATCCGCCCGCAGGACGATCTGCTCGAGCGCGATTTCATCGACAGCGGCCTGTCGGGCGAGAACAGGTACCTAAGATTCCAGAAATGGGTCGCGGCGCCCTCGGACCAGCTGATCCATTTCCTCACCGACGTCGACTACGATCGCCACATGGCTTTCGTCTGCACCGTGCGCCACGGTGAAAGCGAGGAGATCGTCGGCGAGGCGCGCTACGTCACCAACCCGGACGGCAAGAGCTGCGAGTTCGGCATCATGATCGCCGACGCCTGGCACAAGAGCGGCATCGCCGGTCTGCTGATGGACGACCTGATCAGGGCTGCGCGCGCCAAAGGGCTCGAATACCTCGAGGGCATCGTGCTCAGGAACAACGCGACGATGCTGAAGTTCGTGCGCGCCCTGGGCTTCGAAGTGCACCACGTTCCCGAGGACCCGGTCAACGCGCGCGTGATCAAGCATCTTTGAGCGAGCGCTGAAGCTCGGCGAGCACACCGCGCGATCCCGCCTCGATCATGTCGAGCACGTTCTCAAATCCTGCCTCGCCGCCGTAGTAAGGGTCCGGCACCTCTGCCGCGTCCCATCCTTCGGCGAATTCCATGAACAGGCGCAGCTTGTCGCGGTGCTCCGGTGGCGTGAGCCGCCGCAGGATCGCGAGGTGGCCGCGATCCATGGCGAGGATGAGATCGAAGCGTTCGAAGTCGTCCTCAGCGACCTGGCGAGCGCGTAGCCCGCTCAGGTCGTAGCCGCGCCGGCGCGCGTGTTCCTGTGCGCGCGCGTCGGGCGCTTCGCCAACGTGATAGCCGTGAGTGCCCGCGGAGTCGACCAGCACCCTCTCCTCCAGGCCGGCCTCGCCAATCAGCCGTCGCAGTACCCCGTCGGCCGTCGGCGAGCGACAGATGTTGCCCGTGCAGACCAGCAGGACACTGCGCACCATCATTCTGAGGCGAGGGCGACGCCGAACACCCGCTTCTTCAGCTCGCCCAGCTGGTCGCGCAACTTCGCCGCCTGCTCGAATTCCAGGTTCCGCGCATACTCGAGCATCTTCTTCTCCAGTTGCTTGATCTCGCGCGAGATCTGCTTCTCGCTCATCGCCTCGTAGCGCGCCTCGTCCTGGGCGGCGGCGAACTGAGCCTTCGCCTGATCGGCATCGTAAACGCCGTCGATCAGGTCCTTGATGCGCTTGGTGATGCCCTTCGGCGTGATGTCGTGCTGCCGGTTGAACTCGACCTGCTTGCAGCGTCGTCGCTCGGTCTCGCCGATCGCGGCCTTCATGGAGTCGGTCACCACGTCCCCGTACAGGATCGCCGCGCCGTTGATGTGGCGCGCGGCCCGGCCGATCGTCTGGACGAGCGAGCGCGCCGAGCGCAGGAATCCCTCCTTGTCCGCGTCCAGGATCGCCACCAGCGACACCTCCGGCAGGTCGAGCCCTTCACGCAGAAGGTTGATCCCGACCAGGACGTCGAATTCACCCAGCCGCAAGTCGCGAATGATTTCGACGCGCTCGACAGTATCCACCTCCGAGTGCAGGTAGCGCACCTTGACGCCGTGCTCCGAAAGGTACTCCGTAAGCTCCTCGGCCATGCGCTTGGTGAGCGTGGTGACCAGCACCCGTTCGCTCCGGGCCACGCGCAGGCGGATTTCCGACAGCAGGTCGTCCACCTGGTGGCTCGCCCTCCGAACCTCCACCGCCGGGTCGACCAGACCGGTTGGCCGCACGACCTGCTCCACGATCTGGGCGGACTTGGCAGTCTCGTAGTCCGCCGGGGTCGCCGAAACGAAGATGGTCTGGCGCACCACTTTCTCGAACTCGTCGAACCGGAGCGGCCGGTTGTCGAGCGCGGAGGGCAGGCGGAAGCCGTACTCCACGAGGTTTTCCTTGCGGGACCGGTCGCCGCGGTACATGCCGCCGAGCTGGCCGATCGTCACGTGACTCTCGTCGATGATCATCAGTGCGTCCGGCGGCAGGTAGTCGATCAGCGTCGGCGGCGGCTCCCCTGCCTTGCGGCCGGACAGGTGGCGCGAGTAATTCTCGATGCCCTTGCAGAATCCCAGCTCGACCAGCATCTCCAGGTCGAAGCGCGTGCGCTGCTCGATCCGCTGCGCCTCGACCAGCTTGCCGGCCTGCTGGAAGAATTCGATCCTCTCGCGCAGCTCCGCCTTGATCGCTTCGATGGCCCGTAGCGTCGTCTCCCGCGGCGTCACGTAGTGGCTCGAGGGGTAGACGGTGAAGCGCGCCATCGGATGCAGCACGCGCCCGGTGAGCGGGTCGAACACCTGCAGCTGCTCGATCTCGTCGTCGAAGAGCGAGATCCGCACCGCATGCTCGGCGTGCTCGGCTGGAAAGACGTCGATCACGTCTCCCCGCACGCGGAAGGTGCCGCGCCTGAAATCGAGCTCGTTTCTTTCGTACTGCATGGCCACCAGGCGACCGAGGAGGTCGCGCTGCGGCAGCTTCTCCCCGCGCCGAAGGTGCAGGATCATGCCGTGGTATTCGGAGGGGTCGCCGATGCCGTAGATCGCCGACACGGTTGCGACGATCACCACGTCGCGCCGCTCCATGAGCGACTTGGTGGCCGACAGGCGCATCTGCTCGATGTGCTCGTTGATCGACGAATCCTTCTCAATGTAGAGGTCCCTGGAAGGGACGTAGGCCTCGGGCTGGTAGTAGTCGTAGTACGAGACGAAGTACTCGACCGCGTTCTCCGGGAAGAATTCGCGGAACTCCGAATACAGCTGCGCCGCCAGCGTCTTGTTCGGCGCAAGCACCATCGCCGGCCGGCCCAGGCGCGCGATGACGTTGGCCATGGTGTAGGTCTTGCCGGAACCGGTCACCCCGAGCAGGGTCTGGAACGCCAGACCGTCCGTGACCCCCTCGATCAGGCGCTCGATCGCCTCGGGCTGGTCGCCCGCCGGCGCGTACAGCTGGTGCAGCTTAAAAGGGTTTGCGGGAAGGCTCTCGGAATTCATTCAGTCAGGGGCCGCGACAAATGGAGATTTTCGCACAGCGGTGCGCCCGGTAGAATACGTACCTCATTCTTACCCGAACCTCCATGAGCGCATCAATCCTCGCGGCCGTCCAGATGGCACCGCGCGACCCCATCCTCGGCGTTACCGAGGCCTTCGTCGCCGACCAGAACCCCAAGAAAGTGAACCTCGGTGTCGGCGTTTACACCGATGACGACGGCAAGGTGCCGCTGCTCGAGTGCGTGCGGCGCGCGGAGCGCGCACGCGTCGAGGCGGCGCCGCCGCACAGCTACCTGCCGATCGACGGCCTGCAGGCCTACGACCGCGCGGTGATGCAACTGGTTTTCGGCGGCGAGCTCGCCGCGAGCGGCCGCATCGTCACGGTGCAGGCGCTGGGCGGCACCGGCGGGCTGAAGATCGGAGCCGACTTCCTGCGCCTGCTCGATCCGCGCGCGCAGGTATGGATCAGCGAACCGAGCTGGGAAAACCACCGGGCGCTGTTCGAGAACGCCGGATTCAAGGTCAATGCTTACCCCTATTACGATGCCAGTACTCATGGCGTCGATTTCGAAGGCATGCGTGCGGCGCTGGACAAGCTGGAAGCCGGCTCGATCGTGGTGCTGCATGCCTGCTGCCATAACCCGACCGGAGTCGACCTGACCCAGGCACAGTGGCAAAGCGTGCTCGAGACGGTGAAGCGCCGGCGCCTGGTTCCGTTCATCGATCTCGCCTACCAGGGCTTCGGCGATGGCATCGACGCCGACGGCTACGCGGTGCGCCTGTTCTCGGGCGCCTACAGTCCAGTGTTCGTCTCGAGCTCGTTTTCCAAGTCGTTTTCGCTCTACGGCGAGCGTGTCGGCGCCTTCAGCGCGCTCACCGAGAACGCCGACGAGGCCGCGCGCGTACTCTCGCAGGTCAAGCGCCTCGTGCGCACCAACTACTCCAACCCCCCGACGCATGGCGGCCACATCGTCGCCACGGTGCTTTCCACCCCCGACCTGCGCACGCTGTGGGAAAAGGAGCTTGCCGGCATGCGCGAGCGCATCAAGTCGATGCGCAAGGCGCTGGTCGAGACGATCAAGGCACGCGCGCCGCGCGCCGACTTCGGCTTCGTGCTGGCGCAGCGCGGCATGTTCTCCTATTCCGGCCTGAGCAAGGAGCAGGTCGCGAGGCTGCGTGCCGAATACTCGATCTACGCCATCGATACCGGCCGGATCTGCGTCGCGGCGCTCAACAACAAGAACATCGACTACGTCGCCGACGCGATCGCGAGAGTGATCTAGCGGGGCCGCGCCACCGCCCCGCTCATTTGCAGCCGGATTTCGTCGCCAGCTTGCCGCCGGCAGTCGCGCCGAGCGTGGTTCCCACTCCGGGCAGCACCAGCGTGCCGAGCACCGCGCCGATCGTCGCGGCCCGCGTCAGGCCGATCGACGGCTCGGACACCGTCCCGCCCAGCGCGACCGGCACGCCGACGATGCCGCCGGTCTTCGCCACCGACACGTCGAGCTCGCCGCTAAGCGCGTTGTCGGGGGCGACTTCGGCATTCCCGCCCGCCACCAGCGTCGGAGAGCGCGCGCAGATCTCGTCGACGCGCAACGTCTTGCCGCGCAATGACACCGTACCGCGCAGTTCCTCGAACGGCGTCTTGCCTCCCGCAGCCAGCTTGCCGAATGGCAGCTCGACCACACGCGACAGGTCGACGCCGTGCCAGGCTCCGCCCGTCACCTCAGCGGGCGCGTCGAGCGCCAATGCCTCGCCGAGCTGTCCCGCCGTGCCGGCGTGCGACGAGAACACCGCCTTCGCGTTCAGCCTGCCGCTCAGCTTGCCCGGCTTGCCGAGATCCCTGAGCATCGGCGAGAGATCGATGCGGGCGATGTCTGCCCTGCCCTCCAGGCGCCAGTTCCTGAGCCAGTCCAGACGGAAGGTTCCGATAAGCGTGCCGCCGTAGAGCGTGCCCTTCAATTCCGGAAAATCCAGGACGCCATCGTTGAGCGTTCCGTTCGCGACGAGCGATTCGAAGGTGAGAGGCGCGGAACGAAAAGGCAGCTTCCAATTGCGCGCGTCGAGCACGACGCGCGCCCCTCCCTGCGCCAGAGGATCGAGCGCGACCTCGAGCGCGCGATCACCGGTCCTGAACCGCGCGCTCTTCGGCGCGTAGCGGTCGGTCAGGTCGACCCAGAGGTCGAAGTCGGGCACCTTCATCGCGCGGGTCTGGAAGCTCACGTCCCGCAACTCCAGGCTCTCGATGCGCACCGGGGGCGCGCCCTCCTGCGTCTTTTTCGACTTCGGCAGCTTGCCGACGATCGCGAGCGCGGGCTCGCGAATGCGAACCCCGTGCGCCCGGACCAGGCGGATCGCCTTGTGCTCGCCGAGAAGCGAAAACAGCGCCGGCACCACCTGCAATTCATCGATCTGCAGCGGCGCGCCTTTGCCTACTTCGATGCCGTAGAGCGCCACGCGCGGGGTCGGCAGGATCTTCAGCCGCATGTCGGCAACGTTCACCGGCTGGCCGATCCTCAGCGATGCAGTCGCGATCACCTCGGGGATGTAGCCGCGCAGCGGCAGGATGAAGGGCACCATCAGTGCTGCCACCAGCAACCCGCCGACGATTGCGGCGGGCCGGAACCATCTGCTGCGGGTAATTCGACTAAATTCGATCATTCAATTGCTTAGGCGTACGGAAATCCATAAAATAGCTGGCTTTCCTGATCCCCGATAGCTCAGTCGGTAGAGCGACGGACTGTTAATCCGCAGGTCCCAGGTTCGAGCCCTGGTCGGGGAGCCAAGTTCTCAAAAAGGCCTAGTGCGTGCTGGGCCTTTTTTCTTTTCTCCATCGCAGCGCGTGGCTCAGTCCCACGACAGGATGAAGTCGCCCGCAAGCTCAGCACGGAGTATCGCGCCGAGGCCCCGCAGATAATCCACCGCGCCCGTCTCGGGGAGCCCGAACTTCTGCGCGTGGCCCGGCTTCTGCTCAACGATGACGCAGGGCCGGCAGCGCTTGAGTGTGCTCTCGGCGCCACGCAACGCGAAGAGCTCGTAGCCTTCGCAATCGAGCTTGATGAAGTCAATCGTCTCGCTGCCAATTGGATCGACATCGTCGAGCCGGAGCATGGGAATCTCGCCCTCTCCGCTGACCCATGAATCGCCGGAACTCGTCGGCGCCGTGCGAATCGCGACGCGGCCTTCGCGCTCGCCGAGCGCCCAGGGAAAAAGCGTGTGCGGCGCACCGACATTGCGCTCAAAACACTCGCGGTGCGCGGCGACCGGCTCGAAAGCATAGAGGCGCTGGAAGCGCTTCACCAGGTGCATGCTCCACAGGCCGCAATGCGCGCCGACGTCGACCGCGACACGCCAGGCCTTGACCCATTTCAGCGCCGCCTCGAGCTTGTGGTACTGGTAGGTCGGCTTGCCATCGATGACATGGCCGTTCCGATCCATCCACTCGATCAGGTGCGTTTCGCCGTCCGGCAGCCACAGGCCTCGGTAATTTTTCAAGACTGGTCTCCAATTCCATGAGCACGCCCTCGGGCTCCATGGGCCATGGAGTAGTCCATGTAGAAGAATGGATTCAAGATGACCCCGGGCTCTAAATCAACTTTAGTGCCGCCCAGACTGGAGGCTTCAGCATGCGACCTTACGGGCGGCGTCATGAATTCCCGATACGATACACGCGACGCTGACGAGCGGCCCGACTTGGGCATAATGCAATCCCAATGATGGCCAAGCCCCCGCGCGCCGAACGATGAGCGCCGTTCTCGAGTTTCTGCTGCCGTGGGATTTTTCGCCTTTGGCGTTCCTCTTCTGGGCGGTAAGTGCCCTGCTCTACGTGCGCGGGCTGCGCCTTACACCGCTCTGCGAGCGCCCGGGCGTCGCGCGCAGCGTGGCGTTTTTCGTCGGCGGTGCGCTCGCGTATCTCGTGCTGCAGACGAAGTTCGAGTACCTCTCGACACACATGTTCTTCCTGCATGCGCTGCAGCAATTCGCAGTGCACCACCTCGGACCGTTCCTCGTCGCACTTTCCTGGCCCCAAGCGGTGCTCGCGCGCGCCGTGCCTCTGCCGCCGCACGTCCGTTCGGCGTTCGCAGCCATCGGACACCATCCGATCGCGCGGGCACTCTATCACGCGCTGCAGAACCGCTTCATCGCGCCCGCAATGTTTACCGGACTAATCGTTTTCTGGCTGCTGCCGGGCGTGCACTTCGACGCCATGCTAAGCGGCAAGGTCTATTGGTGGATGAACTGGAGCATGCTCCTCGACGGCCTCCTGTTCTGGTTTCTCGCGCTCGATCCGCGCTCGCGCGCCGAAGGCGCGCTGCTCGGCTATGGGGCACGCATGGCGATGGTGCTCGTGATGATGGTTCCGGAAATGCTCGTCGGCATCTACATCGCGCTCTCTGGGCGCGATCTGTACGAGGTCTACGAAGTCTGCGGCCGGGCCTGGGCCATGTCCGCGCAGGCCGATCAGGTGCTTGGCGGGCTGATTCTGTGGGTGCCCGTGGCGATGCTCGACATGGTCGCCTTCCTGGTCCTGCTTCGCCTGGCGATGCACGCCAGCGACAACGCGGGGGCGCACTCGAACGCGCTGAGGTCAAGTTCCTCCTTGCCGTAGTGCCGGTCGGCTCGCGGCTGTTCGAGAACCTCGTTCAACCGTAGTTTCTCAGTGCAGCAGCACGCTTCGCTCCGGCCAGGAGCTTGGAATGTGCATGCGTCACACTTTTCCGGCGCCTTGCGCCGCTGAGCTTTCGGCCCCCGATCTCTACTCTGTGACTCATCAACGAGACGCGGAGGACACCATGAAAGCCAAAATGATCCTGCAAGCCAGCATCACCTTCCTGGTGCTCTCCATCGGCAGCGGCGTGCTCCCGACCGGCATGGGCATCGCCCAAGCCTTCCAGCAGCCCGCCGCCCAGCTCCAGCCCCTGCACACCACCCAGCACGGCGTGCCCGAGGACTTCATCTTCGCCTCCAACTACACGTGGCTCAGCCACAACTAGACCACCCCCAACCAACGGAGGGATGCCGTCATGACCACCAAACTCATCCTCAAAGCAGCTCTTGCCGTATCCATCCTCCTCGCCGCCACTGGGTTGGTCGCCGCGCGCGTTGGATTTGCCAAGGCTGTCGACCGGGCCCCGGCGGCCAGCGCCGAAGAGCTTGACGCGCGCCAGCTCGCCAGCCGTGGCATTGCCGGTGACGACCTGTTCGGCCCGGCCTTCGTCTCCGTGCAGATCGACCGCTCCGACGTGCCCTGGCAGGCCTCGCAGGTCGAGGATCCCGACAACGTGCGATCGTTCTGAGCGGCGCGGCGGGCTATTATCGTAGGGGAGATGTGCGGCCGTTTCGCCCTTCACGCCAACCCTCATGTCGTCGCGCTGCAGTTCGGGCTGCGGGCGGACCCGAGCTTCGCGCCGCGTTACAACGTCGCGCCAAGCACTGACATCCTGATCGTTCGCGAGGACCCGGAGCACGCGCGTCTGGCCGACCTTTACAAATGGGGGCTGATTCCGGGATGGGCAAAGGACCCGACGATCGGCAACCGGCTCATCAATGCGCGCGCGGAGACGGTCGCCGAAAAGCCCGCCTTCCGCGCCGCCTTCAAGAACTCGCGTTGCCTGGTCCCTGCAAGCGGTTTCTACGAGTGGAAGACGGAGGGAAGGACGAAGCTTCCCTACTACATCCGACCGAAGGGAAACGAGCTGTTCGCGCTCGCGGGAATCACCGAGGAGTGGAGCGGACCGGACGGCGTGGTGCGGTCCGTGTGCCTCATCACCACCGAGCCAAACGAGCTCATGCGCGAGATACATGACCGCATGCCGGTGCTCGTCGCGCCGGACGACTATGCGGCCTGGCTCGACCGAGGGAACAAGCATGTCGAGCGACTGAAGGCCATGCTGGGTTCCTTCCCGGCACAGAAGATGGAGGCCTACCCAGTCGGCAAGGCGGTGAGCAATGCGAAGAATGAGGGAGCAGAACTCATCGAGGCACTATAACCAGACCTAAGCCGGCGGCGCTATTCGTACGCTGATGGCGGCGCGGCCTTGCCCGATCCTGATGGACGCCGGCACGTGTACATGGAGACATCGGGACAATTTGTCCTCAGGGCAGGGAGTCCCGGGGCGGCTCGAGCCCGAACACTTCCGCCTCATCCTTTCGAAGGCGAGTGGCCTGATCGGGTGGAGAGCCCCTTAGTCCCTTATCAAGCTCCCCAACGAGCTCGACCCGACCAAGAGGACCGAGAAGGCCAAACAATGGTGCTACCGAGGTTCGGCCTCGGCTTTGTTCAGAACCGGAGTGATCTGCTGTTCGCCGACCCATCTCTTCGTCACCTCAGACCCGCACCATTCCTGAGGAGCGCGTCACGAGCGGCGAGCATATCCCGTACGACCTATTTCCACCTCATAGCCAATTGCGGCATGACGCAATCAATCTAGCCGCCAAGGAATACGGGACCCTGCGCGGCTCTCAGCAAGCGCAACGCATTAGCGCGGCGCCGCGCTTCCTCCTAAGACCAAGCCCTGCCAAACCAATACCCACGAGGAGCAGCGATCCGGGCTCGGGAACGTTATTGGTCGGATCGAGCCTGTCTATTGCGATTCGGTCCGGCCAATCCACAAACTCGACGTAGTTCATCGGTTGGGAAAAGGTTAACTCCACGTGTCCTAAACCTTGGGCATAGTTATTCCCAGCGGGCTTGACTACCGGGAAATAGCCGTTAGACGCCGCGAAAGTATCCGTCGGACTGGTTGCCCCAACCATCCCAGCTAAGAGTTCGAAGTCCGGGTATCTCCCACTCGTACTGGTGCACGTTCCGCAGTCACCATTGGGAAAGACTTCCCAGTCAAACGAAATTGAAAGAATGGGAATTCTGAACCTCATGGTGATCTTGTCGCCGCCGGGTGTACCGAATGCTGATGGCGTTGAGGGGCTCACGCCGGGAGTGTTGTTGTAGATAAAGGTGTCAAAACCCGAATGAAAGGCGCTAAAGTCTGATGGGTTCGTCGCTCCGTCAGAAGTGCCCAGAGTAAGGTAACGACCATAGTTCGGGTCGCTAGGAATCAAGTCGCGATTTACGAAGTTGTCCCCCGTGTAGGTCCTGCCTGCTGTCGCCCCCGTCACCGTGATCGCGCCGGTGCCAAGCTGAGCGTTGAGGTAACTCTGTACCGTCGCGTTGCTGGCGCCTTCCGCTAAGGAGTTGAAATCCAGGACTACCGCGAAGGCGCTCGCGGAAGTGATTGTCCCCGCGATGGCGAGGGCCCCCATAAGCACTGATTTGCGAATCATCTCGTTCCCCCAATATGTTTCTGTTCGCTCGCGAATCTTCTTTTTTTTCGATCAACCAGCAGCCGGGTTTCGCTCCTGCCATTCCCTGCCCAGCCGCGGGCAGATCCTGATGGCGTCCGACTCGCATGGTTCACTTAGGACGCCACCGTGCGATGGAATCGGAGCAACTATTGGGCCATCGACGCCTAGCGCCAGATATTCAAGAAGTTAAGCAACGCGCAGTTCCCCAGCGGCGATAGAGTGTAAAAATAACCGACGATGTTTCGATAGTCTCCTTGGACTATTGAGGCTTTGCTATCCACGAGGGCTCGGAACTCGTCTCGCCGGTCTAATTGTCGTGCCCGTCGGGCAGAAGATCGGCAGAGGAATGAATCGTGTCGCGAGAGTCAATTCGATCGGCGCAATTGCGCTGCGAATGAGGCAGTCGTCACGTTCCTCCTCAGTTCACCTCGGCGTCGGTAACTATTTGTTACCTTTTGTCGCAGCTCATCTCATTCGGAGCAGGCACTATGGGGTTAGTGCAACGAATGACAAAGGGAGACACACCATGCGCCTTCGCGGAAAAATGATTGTTGGAAGCGCTATGCTCGTGCTGATGAGCGGTACGGCGCTTGCCGATCACGACGTTCGATTCGGCTTCTCGATTGGCATACCCAGCGCCCCAGTTTACGTCGCTCCGGCGCCCTCCTACTACGCTGCACCGGTTTACAGTGCGCCGCCTCGAGGCTACTACGACGCCCCTCCTGCCGCCTACAGCGTCGAACCGCCGCAGGCCTATTACGCAGCGCCTCCTCCGGCGTATTACGACTCGGCGCCTGGTGTGTCGATCTATTACGGGCCGTCATACCGCCAGTATCGCGAAAGACGCGATTGGCACCAAGACCGTCAACATCGGGACGACGACGACTAGGACTCGAAGACTGGGCCTAAGCCATCGCTACGCCTTCAGTTCTGGAAAATCCTCCTCCCAGAACTCGTTCTTGCGCCGCGCCTCGCCCTGGCGCTCGCCCTCGGCACCGCGAAGCTGCACGCGGCGGATCTTGCCCGAGATCGTCTTGGGCAGGTCGGAGAACTCAATGCGGCGCACGCGCTTGAAGGAGGCCAGCCGCTCGCGCGTGAAGCGGAAGATCGAGAGCGCGGTCGCGCGCGAGGGTTCGAATCCGGGCTTGAGCACGAGGTAAGCCTTCGGCACGGCGAGGCGCAGCGCATGCGGGCTCGGCACCACCGCCGCTTCGGCCACCGCCTCGTGCTCGATCAGAGCACTTTCAAGCTCGAACGGGCTGATCCGGTAGTCGGCGCTCTTGAACACGTCGTCCGCGCGCCCGACGTACCAGTAGTAGCCATCCGAGTCGCGCGATGCGACGTCCGCGGTGCGGTAGTAGGCGCCGCCGAGCAGCTCCCGGGTGCGCTCCGGATTGTCGATGTAGCCGGTCATCAGCCCGACGGGGCGCGGCTCGAGGCTGATCGCCACTTCGCCTTCTTCCGCGGGCCGGTCGTCGGCCACGTCGAGCAGATTGATCCTGAACCCCGGCAGCGGCCGCCCCATCGAGCCGATCTTCACCGGCTGTCCCGGCGGGTTTCCGAGCTGCGCCGTGGTCTCGGTCTGGCCGTAGCCGTCGCGCACGGTGATGTTCCACGCGGCCTGCACGCGCTCGATCACTTCCGGATTGAGGGGTTCGCCCGCGCTCGCCAGCTCGCGCAGCTTCACCGGATAGGATTTGAGATCCTCCAGGATCAGCATGCGCCACACGGTCGGCGGCGCGCACAGAGTGGTGACGCCGTACCGGACCAGGGCGTCGAGCGTCTTCTTCGCGTCGAAGCGCGCGAGGTTGTACAAGAAAATCGTCGCGCCGGCGTTCCACGGCGCAAAGAAGCAGCTCCATGCGTGTTTCGCCCATCCGGGCGAGCTGATGTTGAAATGGACGTCGCCTTCGCGCAGGCCCAGCCAGTACATGGTCGACAGATGTCCGACCGGGTAGCTCTGGTGCGTGTGCTGCACCATCTTCGGCCGCGCCGTGGTGCCGGATGTGAAGTACAGCAGGAACGGATCCTCGGCACGCGTCGCGCCGTCGGGCGCGAAGGCGGCGCCGGCCGAATCGGCCTGCCGGTACGACTTCCAGCCCCGCGCTTCCCCGCCGACGAGTATCCGCGTGTAGTCGCCCGGGACGTCGGCGAACTTGGCGCTCGCGGGCACGTCGGCCACCACGTGCCGTACCCGGCCCCGCTCGATGCGGTCCTGCAGGTCGCCCTGCGTGAGCTGCGTGGTCGCCGGGCTCACCACCGCGCCGAGCTTCATCGCCGCGAGCGTGATCTCCCACAGCGGCACCACGTTCGGCAGCATGACGAGCATGCAATCGCCGCGCCGCACCCCGTTCGCGCGCAGGAAGTTGGCGACGCGGTTGGAGCGCGCGCTCATCTCGGCGAAGGTGGCGCGCGCCTCCGTCCCGTCCTCGTTCACCACCCAAAGCGCGGTGCGCGCGTTGTCGCGGGCGACGACGTCGAAGTAATCGAGCGCCCAGTTGAAGCTCGAAAGCTGCGGCCAGCGGAAGCCCGCGTAGGCAGCGGCATAGTTCTCGCGATTCGCGATCAGGAAATCGCGCGCTTGCAGGAAGCTTTCGGTCGCATTCATCGGATGGCCTCGATCTGGAGGCCACGATGTTATGCGCCGGCACGGGATTTTCAAACCCCGCGGTCTATCCTGCCTCACGCCGCGATGCGCGCCTCCGGGGGCGAAGGTGGGCGCCTGGCCAGAAGCTCCTTCGTCGTCTCGATGAACGGCCTGTAGAAGGAGTCCATCATGTCCTGCAGAGGCCAGCTCAGAATTTCGGGCACGGCCGGCGCTTCGGACGAGGACGCCTCGGGCTGCGGCGCGATGCACCTTGCCATGCTCCGCTGCGTCTCGATTACGGTCGTGTAGAGGGCGGCCCAGTAGGCGAGCGATTGCTGAACGTTGGCCGACAGCCACTCGCTCTGCAGACGGTAGAGCTCCTGCGTGTCGCTGGTCTTTTCCAGGAGCATGCGCGTCGCGGCAGTGCTCGCATGAGCTTCGGTCGCCGCGGTGAGTTGCGTGTCCCGCAGTCTCATCGCGCCTTCCGTGATCGCCTCGGTAACGCGCAAAACGGTATCCAGCTGCTCCTTCCACGCCCTGATTGCTGTATCGCCTGAAATCGCGTTCATGTTCACCTCCTCCAGTAACCGGTGGCCTCGCTGGCCCCGGTGTCCAACCGGTACAGATAGCACGCCGCGTGGAATCGGCTTTGCGTCAGGTCAAGCGGTGCAATGCAACATTCCCGTCTGATATCATCGCGCCCCGTCATCGGGGAATAGCTGCCCGGTCCACAATGGAACGTCGACATCCTGGAAGCTTTCCTCGTATCAGCCACCGTCGTCGCCGTCGGAGAGATCGGCGATAAGACCCAGCTCCTCGCGCTGCTGCTCGCGGCCCGCTTCAGGCGGCCGGTGCCCATCCTGTTCGGAATCCTGGGCGCGACGCTGCTGAACCACACACTGGCGGGATTGCTGGGCGAGTGGATACGGACCGCCGTCAGCCCGGACGTCCTGCGCTGGTCGCTCGCCCTCTCGTTTCTTGCCATCGCGGCCTGGGCCCTGCGGCCGGACGAGCTCGACCAGCAGCCTCGGGACATCGGCCGTTATGGCGCGTTTGCGATCACGTTCGTCGCCTTCTTCCTCGCCGAGATCGGCGACAAGACCCAGCTTGCGACGGTGGCGCTCGCCGCCCGGTTCGATTCGCTCGCGGCGGTGGTGGCCGGAACGACCACCGGAATGCTGATCGCGGACGCGCCCGCCGTGTTCCTCGCCGAAAAGGCGTCCCTGCGCATTCCGTTCAAGACGGTGCGCTACATTGCCGCGGCCCTGTTCGCCGCCATGGGGATTGCCGTGCTCACCGGATTCGGATTCGTCTTAGACTGAGGCGGGTTCCCTCGACCGCATCAGCGCGG
>Ga0316620_10000531_pt1 | contig 15387 bp, 15 predicted proteins | sample OWC_Aug_M1_C1_D5_FD_207651 | JGI IMG/M metagenome (GOLD analysis project Ga0316620, IMG submission 207651) | Wetland soil microbial communities from Old Woman Creek delta, Ohio, United States - OWC_Aug_M1_C1_D5_B | ecosystem: Environmental > Terrestrial > Soil > Wetlands | place: USA: Ohio... | reverse complement strand
CCTGTCTTGCCCGCAACGCGATACCACGGCACGGCCGCGCGCAGGCCTGTGCCCTCGGCAGTCACGACCGACTCCATCATGTGGACCAGCGTGCGCGTCAGACGCTCGTCGAGGACCCGCTGTCCGATGACCGGGCCGTCGACCCGCAGAAACGAAACGGGCCGCGCCAATCCGCCCGCGCCGAGCGTCGCGTATGCATGCGCGAGCTGCAGCGGCGTCACCGAGAGGCCGTAGCCGTAGGCCATGGTAGCTATGCCGATCGGCCGCCAGTGGCTGTAGTTGGTAAGCAGACCCGCCGACTCGCCCGGAAAATCGCTCGAGGTCACCTGGCCGAAGCCGAGATTGGACAGCGTGTGCCAGATCGTCTCGGGTTCGAGCGAGAGCGCGATCCGCGCCATGCCGACGTTCGAGGATTTCTCCAGGATCTGCGCGAGCCCCATGGGCCCGAAATTGTGCGGATCCTCGATGATCTTGATGCCGACGCGGAAGAAGCCGGGCGAGGTGTCGACGAGACTGCGGTCGTCGTACTTGCCGGAGGCAAGCGCCGCGGCGAGCACGAACGGCTTGATGCTCGAGCCCGGCTCGAAGATGTCGGTCGCTGCCCGGTTGCGGAAGCGTCCGCCCTCGATCTGCTCGCGGTCGTTCGGGTTGTACGCGGGCTGGTTGACCATGGCGAGCACTTCGCCGGTCGCGACATCGAGCACCACGAGCGAGCCGGCGCGCGCGCGATTCGCGATGATCGCGGACTTCAGCTCGCGATAGGCGAGGTACTGGATGCGCAGGTCGAGGCTGGTGACGAGGTCCTGGCCGGGACGCGCGGGACGGATGCTCTCCACGTCCTCGACGACGTGGCCGAGGCTGTCCTGGATCACGCGCTTCGCGCCGTCCTCGCCCGCGAGAAAGTGGTCGTACGCGAGCTCCAGGCCCTCCTGCCCGACGTCATCGAGGCTGGTGAAGCCGAGCACGTGGCCCGCGACTTCGCCGGCCGGGTAATAGCGCTTGTACTCGCGATCGAGGTAGACGCCAGGAATCTCGAGGTCGCGGATGCGCTTGCCGAGGTCCGGGTGCACCGGCCGCGCCACCACCAGGTAGTCGCGGTCGAGGTTCGCGCTCACGCGGCGCGCGAGCCACTGCTTGTCCTTGCCGAGCGCGCGCGCGAGCCGCGGAATCTGGTCGGCCGCCTCGCTGAGCTCGCGTGGATTGACCCAGACTGCATCCACCGGGGTGCTCACGGCGAGCGGCTCGCCGAACCGATCGGTGATCGTGCCGCGATGCGCGCTGATGCGCGCGACGCGCGAGTAGCGCGCGTCGCCCTGTCCGCGCAGGAAATCGCGATCCACGAGCTGCAACTCGACCGCCCGCGCCACGAGCGCGAGCGCGCAGCACATGAGGAGCCCGAGCACCGCCAGCGAACGCCAGCGGTACTGCCAGTCGGGACCCGGCTTGCGTGCGCGTGTGGTACTCATTGCCTGACGATCTTGACCTCGGCCTGGTCCGGGATCTGCATCGAGAGCCGGGCGTTCGCCACGCGCTCGACGAACCCGTGCGTCGACCACGCGCTCTGCTCGAGCTGCAGCTGACCCCACTCGGTCTCCAGGTCATCGCGTTCGCGATCGACCGCCTGCAGCTCGACGAACAGCGCCCGCGCGCGGTGCTTCGCGTAGATCACGCCGGCGGCCGACACCAGTACGCTAAGCCACAAAACGGGCAGGAAAATGGCCAGGAGGCGGCTCGACTTCATGCGGGCAGTCTTTCGGCGACCCGCAGCACGGCGCTGCGGGCGCGTGGGTTACGCCCGATCTCCGCGGCGGACGGATGCACGGGCTTGCCGACGACCCGCAAGGTCGGGCGCGCGGCAGGCGGAATTGCGGGAAGACCGGCGAACATCGGGTCGACGCTCGCGTGCCGGCGCATGAAGCGCTTCACCAGCCGGTCCTCGAGCGAATGGAAGCTCACGACGCACAGGCGGCCGTGGGGAGCGAGGCGGCGGCGCGCGCCCTCGAGACCCGCCTCGAGCTGCTCGAGCTCGGAGTTCACGCGCATCCGGATCGCCTGAAAACTGCGCGTCGCCGGATGTTTTCCCGGCTCGCGGGTCGGGACGCTCGCGGCAATCACCGCGGCGAGGTCCGCGGTACGCTCGAACGGCCGCTCGCTTCGGCGCGCCACGATCGCGCGTGCGATGCGCCGCGCGAAACGCTCCTCCCCCAAAGTCGCAATCACTCCGGCGATCTCCTCGAGCGACGCGCGCGCGAGCCACTCGGCGGCGCTTGGCCCCTGGCGCGGATCCATCCGCATGTCGAGCGGTCCGTCGCGCGTAAAACTGAAACCCCGCCCGGCGTCGTCGAGCTGTGGCGACGAGACGCCGAGATCGAACAAAATTCCGTCGAGCGCCTGCGCAACGCCGAGCCTGCCGAGCTCCTCGTCGAGCCGCGCGAACTCCGCGTGGGCGATGGCAAAACGCGGATCCGCGCCGAACCGTTCGCGCCCCGCCGCGACCGCCTGCGGGTCGCGATCCAGGGCAATGAGCCTGCCGGTGCTGCCAAGCCGCGCGAGCATTCCCGCGCTGTGCCCTCCGCGGCCGAAGGTCGCATCGCAGTAGCAACCCCCGGCCTTCACGTCGAGCGCGGCCAGAACCTCCTCGAGGAGAACCGGCGCGTGCCCGTTCACAGTCAAAGCGTCAGCGACTCGAGCTCCGGCGGCAGCTCGGAGCTCGACGCCTTCGAGTTCAGCCACTCATCGCGCCGCTCCGTCCAGCGCTTCTCATCCCACAGCTCGAAATGCGAGCCCTGGCCGATCAGCTCCACGTCCCGGTTCAGAGCAGCGAACGCGCGCAGATTCGCGGGCAGGAGCATTCGACCGTGCGAATCGAGCTCGAGATCGGCGGCGTGCCCGACGAGCAGCCGCTGCACGCGCTGGGCATCGGGACGCAGATTCGGCAGCTGCATGAGCTTGCGTTCGAGTTCTTCCCAATCCGGCAGCGGGTATACGAGCAGGCATTCGCCGCCCGGGTGAATCGTCACGATCAGTCGGCCGCCGCAACGCTCAGCGACACGCTCGCGATACCGCGTTGGCAGCGCCAAGCGGCCCTTGGAGTCCAGCGTGAGTTCTGTTGCGCCGCGGAACATGCCAAGGAAGGGATTTACTCCCATTTCCTCCCACTTTTTCCCACCGCCGCACTATAGGGAGCACGGTCTGCGGCTGTCAACGAATTTCCGCGGAATAATTCTGTGGCGACAGAGACTTAGCGGCGGCTTGGGGACCGCGAGCGAAAAATCGGGGTGACCAAAAATCAGAAGCTTACGGCTCTGACTTGAGATTTGCCGTCATGCGAGACCCAAGGGCTTGGGTCTTGAGAGAAAAGGAGTCAGCCGGTAAGCCGGGTTCTGTCGTGGACAATCATTCCTCTGGAATACGCGTCGCCGCGTACTTCAAGCGACCTACCCGGGAGTCGATGCGAGCCGCATTTCGGGCCCTTGCGGACCCATGACTCCCCTATTTGGTCTTGCTCCAGGTGGGGTTTGCCGTGCCGTCGAGTGTTGCCACCGACGCGGTGCGCTCTTACCGCACCCTTTCACCCTTGCCGTCGCTCCTTGCGGAGCGCTTGGGCGGTTTGCTTTCTGTTGCACTTTCCGTGGGCTCGCGCCCCCCAGGCGTTACCTGGCACCTCGGCCCGTGGAGCCCGGACTTTCCTCTGCTCTCGCAAGGAAAACAGCGATTGTCTGGCTGACTCCGCGCGGGACTATATGCGCCCGGCGCTGCGGCAAACAAGCCACCGCAGAGCGATTCGCCGCGGTCTGGCAGAGCAGAGGCCGTGGCTGCGTCGGGAGAGGGGTCCGGACGGGGAAAGTCCTTTTGGGACCGCCGTAAACCCATCCCTGGGGGCTGCGAGAAAAACGTCCTGTTTTTCACGCTCCCAAAAGGACTTTCCCCGTCCGCACCTCCTGCCGGCAACACCGCAACCAGGTCAATCGTCCGTTTCGCCCTTGATCGCGAGCGCCTGCTTGTAGAGCGCGTTGCGCTGGGCGCCCGTCGCCTTCACGGCGAGGTCCACGGCCTGCTTGAGCGGCAGCTCGGCGAGCAGCACGCGCAGCAGGGACGCGCCCCGCTCGGCCTCAGCGTCCGTCGTACCGGCCGCGCCCGCGACGACGATGACGATCTCGCCGCGCGTCATGTCGCTGTCCTTGCGTGCCGCATCCGCGAGCGTCCCGAGCGTGCCGCGATAGAGCGTCTCGTGCATTTTTGTCATTTCGCGCGCGATGGCCGCGTGTCGGCCGGCGCCGAAACCGCCCACCATGTCGGCCAGGGTTGTGGCAAGGCGATGCGGAGCTTCATAGAAAACGAGTGTGCGGGATTCATGCGCAAGCGCGGCGAGCCGCTCCCGGCGCGCCGCCTGCCCGGCCGGCAGGAATCCCTCGAACACGAACCGGTCGGTGGCGAGACCCGCGATGCTGAGCGCCGCGACGGCCGCGCAGGGCCCGGGCACCGCGCACACGCGCACGCCGGCCGCATGCGCCGCGCCGACGAGGCGAAACCCCGGATCACTGATGAGAGGGGTGCCGGCGTCACTGACGAGCGCTACATCCTCGCCGGCGGCAAGACGCGCAACGAGCTCGGCCGTGCGCTCGGCTTCGTTGTGCTCGTGCAGCGACACCAGCGGGGTTTCGATCCCGAGCTCGCGCAGCAGCGCCGCGCTGTGCCGCGTGTCCTCGGCTGCGATGCACGCCACGCGGCCGAGGACCTCGCACGCGCGCGCGCCGAGATCCTTGCGATTGCCGATCGGCGTCGCGACGACGTACAGCGTGCCCATCGCGTTTGCCTCTATAATCGCGCTCTCCCCTGAAGACGCGCGCATCGTGCATGGAGTGGAATTCGCTATGCAAGTGAGACCCGGACGTCGCGCGCTGCGCCTTCTTCTTGCCGCCGCCACGCTCGCGCTGGCGGCGGGACTCGCAGGCTGCCCCGGCGGGGTGCTTCCGGGCCCCGCCCGCGCGCCCACTGCCGACTACGCCGAGCGACTTGCCCGAAGCGGCGACCACGCGGGCGCAGCCCGCGCCTACGAGCAGCTGGCGAGCGCCGCGCATGCCGCGGAGCGGGACGCCTGGCTGATCGCCGCCGGCGAGGAATGGCTCGCCGCCGGGGCACGTTCCGATGCGGCCCGGGTGGCAGGAATGCTGAGCGCCGGCCTCGGTGGCGAGCTGCGCGAGCGGGGCAGTCTCTTCCTGGCCGAGCTCGCGCTCGCGAACGCCGATCCGGAGCGCGCGTACGCAGAGCTCAAGGCGCTGCCGGAACCCGCGAACCCGGCAAACGCCCTGCGCTACTACCAGATCGATGCCAACGCCCTGTTTGCGATGAACCGCGCCGCCGAAGGCGTGCGCGCACTCGTAACCCGCGAGCGCTGGCTTTCGAGCAGCGCGGACCTCAACGCAAACCGCTGGCACATATTTGAAAGCGTACGAGATGCCGCGGCTCGCGGCGTCGCACTCGCTCCGCCGGCCGGAAGCGATCCGATCGTCGCCGGCTGGCTCGAGCTCGGCCGCGTGGGACTCGAGCTGAGCCGCAATCCGTTCGGAGCGGCCGAGCGGGTCAACGACTGGCGTGCGCGCTACCCGTCGCATCCCGGCCAGTCCTCGGTGCTCGACCGGCTGCTCAAATCGTACGCGGCCGATCTCGAGTACCCGGTGGACGTCGCTCTGCTCCTGCCGCTCTCGGGGCGCCTGCAGGGATTCGGGTCGGTCGTGCGCGACGGCTTTCTCGCCGCTTACTATCAGCACACGACCGGAATGCGGCCGCGCGTGCGCGTCTACGACGTTGCGGCGCAGAATCCAGCGGATGCGTACGTAGCGGCGAGCGCGGACGGGGCCCAGTTCATCGTCGGCCCCCTCATGAAGGATGAGGTCGCCGCGGTCGCGCGTATTGCCGACGGACGGGTGCCCGTGCTCGCCCTCAACTCGCTGCCCGATGAGGTGCGCGCACCGCGAGCGTTCTTCCAGTTCGCGCTGATGCCCGAAGACGAGGCGCGCCTTGCCGCGCGGCGCGCGGTTGCCGACGGCCATCGGCGCGCCGTGGTACTTGCGGCGGACGGCGACTGGGGCAACCGCGTGGCGACCGCGTTCACGGACGAGCTGCAACAGGCCGGCGGAACGGTGCTCGCGAGCCGCACATTCGATCCGCGGGAGAGCGATTACTCGGCCGACATTACCGCGCTGCTGAAGCTCGATGAGAGCCATGCGCGGCACGAGCGCCTCGCCGCCATGCTCGGCACGCGCCTCGAGTTCGAACCGCGGCGGCGCGGCGACGTCGACTTCGTGTTCATCGCCAGCCAGGCAGCGCAGGCGCGCCTCATCCGCCCGCAGCTGCGCTTTCACTTCGCGGGCGACCTGCCGGTGTATGCCACCTCGGACGTCTTCGAACCGGATCCGAACGCGAATCTCGAGCTCGACGGCGTGATGTTCCCCGACATGCCCTGGATGGTTTCGACCGACCCCGTGTCGTCAGGGGTGCGCGATGCCGTACAGAGCGCCTGGCCGGCACGCGCCAGCCGGCGGGGACGGCTGTTCGCCTTCGGCTTCGACGCCTACCGGCTGATACCGCTCCTGAAGGAGCCGGCGCATGCGCGCCTCGACTCGATCGCGGGCATGACCGGCAGGCTGTCGCTCGACAGCGGGGGCCGCGTGCGCCGCGACCTCGACTGGGTCGAGATCCGTTCGGGCCAGCCCCGTCTCCTCGGACCGGCGTCGGGCGCCGCCGCGCCGCTCTCGATGGTCCGCTGACGTGGCACTCTCGCCGCGGCAGCAGGCCGGGCGCGGCGCGGAAGAACTCGCAGCCGCGCATCTCGTCGGCCTCGGACTCGAACCGCTGCTTGCCAACTACCGCTGCCGCTTCGGCGAGCTCGATCTGGTGATGCGCGACGGGGCGGTTCTGGCGGTGGTCGAGGTACGCCGGCGATCGAGCGCTCGCTTCGGCGGTGCCGCGGCGAGCATCACGCGCGCCAAGCAGCACCGCATCGCCCGCGCGACGCGCCACCTGCTGCTGACGCACGCCGAGCTCAGGGAGCTTGCGGTGCGTTTCGACGTCGTCACGTTCGAATCCGCAGCGGCGGGTCCGCGCATCGAGTGGCTGCGCGACGCGTTCCGGGTGCCGGCTACTTGACGATCTTGAGTTTTGGCCGCTTCGTGCCGGGAACCGGCGGGCCACCGGGCGTCGGAGTCGAGGGCTCGGGCGGCTCGGGCGCGAGATCGCTTTCGGTGAAGATCATGCCCTGGCCGGTCTCGCGCGAGTAGATGCCGAGCACGGCGCGCATCGGAATGGCGATCGCGCTCGTGACTCCGGAGAACCGCGCCTGGAACGTCAGTGCGTCGTTCTCGAGCCGCAGGCCCTGGGTGGCGCTGCGGCTGATGTTGAGGATGATCTTGCCGTCCCTGACGAACTGGCGGGGAACGCCCACGCCTTCCACCTCGGCGTCGACGACGATGTGCGGAGTCTGGCCGTTGTCCGTGATCCACTCGTGCATGGCCCTGAGCAGATAGGGCCGGCGCGATTTCATGGGATTGTTCGCCACGCGCGCCGCTCCACGCCGGATCTCAGGGGCGCATGTCCTGTTCCACCTCCGTCAGGCTGTTGCGGAACGACGGACGTGCGAACACCAGGTTCATGTACTTGACGATCGGCTGGGCCTGCGCCGGCAGGTCGATGCCCCAGTAATTGAGCCGCCACAGCACCGGCGCGATGGTGCAGTCGACCAGGGAAAACTCATCCGAGAGGAAGAAGGGCTTGGCCTTGAACACCTCGGCGCTCGCCAGGATCGAATCGCGCAGGATCTTCTTGAGCTTCAGCGACTGCTTCTTGTCCTGCTCGGCCTCGATCTCGGCGGCGAGACCGTACCAGTCGCGCTCGATTCGATAGAGCGCGAGGCGGAACTGCGCCCGGGTCACGGGATCGACCGGCATCAGCGGCGGGTGCGGGAAACGCTCGTCGAGGTATTCGCAGATCACGCGCGAGTCGTACAGCACGAGGTCCCGATCCACGAGCGTCGGTACGCTGTGGTAGGGGTTGAGGTCGAGCAGGTCTTCCGGGAGATTGCCCGGCTCGACGTTGACGATGTCGATGGCGATGCCCTTCTCCGCGAGCACGATGCGCGTGCGATGGCTCGGCGCCTCGTTCGCGGCCGAGAACAATGTCATCACGGAGCGTCGGCTGGACACCTGCGTCATCTCCTCGTGGCTCCAACCGGGCTCATGGTTCGCGGCAACGTGTGCGGAGCGCTGGGTTCCGTCGCCCGCTCTCAATGCACGTCCTTCCAGTATTCCTTTTTGAGGAGATAGGCGAACACGGTGAACACTGCCAGGAACAGCACCACGAGGACGCCGAGCGACTCGCGCTCAGCCTTCACCGGCTCGCCGATGTAGGTGAGGAAGTCCACCGTGTCGTGCACGAAACCGTCGAATTCGGCCGGAGTCATGCGGCCCGGCTGCGCGAGCTCGAGCGCGTCGCAAACCTTGGTGGCCGCGCTGCCCGTCGCCTTCTCGTCCTCGAGGTGAAACCTGAGGCGCTGCACGCCCTGCAGATCCGCGAGTACCGCCGGCATGCTGGCGCCGTCCAGCATCAGATTGTTGACGCCGGTTGGACGAGTCGGGGAGTTGTCCTCGTAGAAGCTCTTCAGGAAGCGATAGACGTAGTCGCTGCCCTTCGAGCGCGTAATGAGGGTCAGGTCCGGCGGCGCGCGCCCGAACCATTGCTCGGCATCCTTGGCCGGCATGGGGCTGCGGATGTAATCGTGGGGCTTGTCGCCGGTGAGGATGAGGCTCGACTTCAGCTGCTCCTCGCTCAGGCCGAGGTCGGTGGCCACGCGATTCCAGCGCATGTAGCCGAGCGAATGGCAGCCGAGGCAGTAGTTGGCGAAATTGCGCGCTCCCTTCTGCAGGGACGCGGTGTTGCCCACGTCCGCATTCGCCGTTCCGAGGCTGTCGATGCACTTCTGGTTCGGGCTGTCCGCGCCGAGCGCCGCGGCCGAAGCCGCGAGCGCAGCGAGTATTGCCAGGCCGGCGAGACTCCCGACGCGCTTCATTCCAGTCACTCCCTCAAGCATGGTAGGTGACCCTTTGCGGCACGGGCTTGGTCTTCTCTTTGTACGTGTAGAACGGCATGAGCAGGAAGAATGCGAAATACACGGGCGTGAGGATGCGCGCCGCGATCACGTACGCGCCCGTGGCCGGCTGCATCCCGAGATAACCGAGGCCGCAGAACGCGATCACGAACGCCGTCAGTGCGAACGCCCAGACCTTCGAGCGGTAGCGGATCGATTTCACCGGCGAGCGGTCGAGCCAGGGAAGGAAGGCGAATGCCAGCACTCCGGTCCCCATGAGCAGCGCGCCGGCGAGCTTGTTGGGCACCGCCCGCAGGATCGCGTAGAAGGGCGTGAAGTACCACACCGGCGCGATGTGCTCCGGCGTCGACAGCGGATTCGCCGGCTCGAAATTCGCCGCTTCGAGGAACAGGTTGCTGAAGGTCGGCATGAAGAACACGATCGCCGCGAACACCATGCCGAAGATGCCGATGCCGACCACGTCCTTCACCGTGTAGTACGGGTGGAACGGAATGCCATCGAGCGGCTTGCCGTCGGCTCCCTTGCGCTCCTTGATCTCGATGCCGTCGGGGTTGTTCGAGCCCACCGTGCGCAGCGCCCAGAGGTGCACGACCACGAGCGCCAGCAGGATGAGCGGCACCGCCACGACGTGCAGGGCGAAGAAGCGGTTGAGCGTCGCGTCGGTGATGCTGTAGTCGCCGCGGATCCACTCGACGAGCCCCGGCCCGACCCACGGAATGGCGCCGAACAGGTTGACGATCACCTGTGCGCCCCAGAACGACATGTTGCCCCAGGGCAGTATGTAGCCGAAGAACGCCTCGGCCATGAGCGCGAAATACACCAGCACACCGACGATCCACAGGAGCTCGCGCGGCTTCTTGTACGAGCCGTACAGGAGCCCCCGGAACATGTGCAGGTAAACGACGATGAAGAAGGCCGAAGCCCCGGTCGAATGCAGGTAGCGGATGAGCCAGCCCCAATCGACCTCGCGCATGATGTACTCGACGGACGCGAAGGCCTTGTCCGCGTCCGGCTTGTAATGCATGGTGAGGAAGATCCCGGTGACCAGCTGCAGCACCAGCACCACCAGCGCCAGCGAGCCGAAGAAATACCAGATGTTGAAGTTCTTCGGCGCGTAGTACTCGAGCAGCTGGCTCTGGTAGAACTTGCTGACCGGCAGGCGCGCGTTGATCCATGCGCCGATGCGGGCCCAGCAGCCGCCGCTCGAACCGCTCTCGGCCCCGCTTGCCTCGGCCATCACGCCACTCCCTTCTGATTCACGTCATCAAGCCCGATGACGAGCATGGACTTGTCGCGGAAGCTGTACGGCGGCACCCGCAGGTTGGTCGGCGCCGGAACGCCCTTGAACACGCGGCCCGCGAGATCGAACTTCGAGCCGTGGCAGGGGCAGAAGAATCCGCCGGGCCAGCCGCCGGGAACGTCGATCTCGACGCTGCCGGGCTCGAAGCGATTCTTCGGCAGGCACCCAAGATGGGTGCAGGTGCCGATCAACACCAGATACTCGGGATCGCGCGCGCGCGCTTCGTTCTTTGCGTAAGGTGGCTGGTCGGATTCGTCGGAAGCCGGATCGCGCAGGTTCGGGTCGTTGCCGGCGAGCCGATCGAGCATCTCTTTCGTTCGGTGGACGATGTAGATGGGGCTGCCGCGCCACATGGTGGTCATCATCGCCCCGGGCTCGAGTTTGCTCAGGTCGACTTCGACTGGCGCCCCGAGCGCCCTGGCGCGCGCGCTCGGTTTCCAGGACTCGATGAACGGCACTGCCGTGAAAACCACGCCGACCGCGCCCATGCCGGCCGTGGCCGCAGTCAGGAAATGACGTCGGCTCTTGTCGACCTCATCGCTCATTAAGCCTCTCCCAGCGAGGTTACGTTCGAGTTGCTTTGGGCGCGGGACGGCCCTGGTCGGGCGCACCGGTTCCAAGAATTCAAGAAGTTGCGCATTATACACAAATCACATAGTCCGCCTGGAAGGCGGACACGGCCGGCGCCACGATACCGGGCGCCAGATTCGACTCCGGGTGCCCGCGGCATATGTCCAAGCTCGCGAAAGTGATGTTGTTCCTCGGCGCCTCGGCCGTCATGGGCCTGGCGGCGGCGTTCGTGCTGCTGCTTGTCAGGCCGGACCTTCTGCCGCGAGCCGTCGTCGAGGTGCCGGCGCCCGCAGCCGCTCCGGTAACGCCCGCGGCGCCCGCTCCGGCGGCTTCGGCCCCGGCTGCAGAGCCCGTCACGTCCTATGCCGATGCGGTCGCCCGCAGCTCGCCCGCGGTCGTGAACATCTACACCGCGCGCGTCGTGACCGAGCGCACCTTCCCGTCGCAATTCGACTCGTTGTTCGGCGACATCTGGCCGTCCGTGCGCCAGCGCGTGGAGCGCGCCCTCGGCTCGGGCGTGGTCGTGGACAAGGAGGGTCACATCGTCACCAACAACCACGTGGTCGCGAATGCCGACCAGATCCGCGTGCAGCTCGCCGACGGCCGGCAGGCAAATGCCGAGGTGGTCGGGCGCGACCCGGATACCGACATCGCCGTATTGCGGGTGAAGCTCGCAAAGCTGCCGGTCATGGCGCTCGGCCGCTCGGACCAGCTGCGCGTCGGCGACGTCGTGCTCGCCATCGGCAATCCGATCGGACTCGGCCAGACGGTCACGCAGGGCATCGTGAGCGCGACGGGACGCGGGCAACTGGGACTTGCCACCTTCGAGAACTTCATTCAGACCGACGCGGCGATCAATTCCGGCAATTCGGGCGGTGCGCTGGTCAACGCCCGGGGTGAACTCGTGGGCATCAACACGGCGACGCTCTCGAAGACCATGGGCGAGGGCATCGGCTTCGCGATTCCCGTCGAGCTCGTGCGCGGCGTCATGGACGAGATCCTGAAGCACGGCAAGGTGGTGCGCGGCTGGTTCGGCGTCCTGCCGCAGGATCTGTCCGAGGATGACGCCCGCCAGCTCGGCCTCGGCGAGGGCACTGGCGTAGTGCTCGCGAACCTCTACCTCAACAGTCCCGCGTACGCCGCGGGACTGAGGCCCGGGGACGTCATCCTCGCCCTCAACGGCAAGCCGGTGCACAGCGCGCAGGAGTCGCTGGCGCTCATCGCCGCCCTGCGTCCGGGCGCATCGCTCAAGGTTTCCGGCGTGCGCGACGGCGCCCGCTTCGAGATCCAGTCGAAGGTGATCGAGCGGCCCGCCAAGATCGGCTAGGACGGTACTCTCTTTATCTGCGCGCCGAGCTGCTGCAGCTTCTCCTCGATGCACTCGTAGCCGCGGTCGATGTGGTAGATGCGGTCGACTTCCGTGCGGCCCTGCGCGACCAGGCCTGCGAGCACCAGGCTCGCGGAGGCGCGCAGGTCGGTCGCCATGACCGGCGCGGCCGTCAGCCGGTCGACTCCCCGGATGATCGCGGTGTTGCCCTCGAGGCGGATCTCCGCGCCCATGCGCCGCATTTCCAGCATGTGCATGAAGCGGTTCTCGAAGATCGTTTCGATGATGGTGCCGACGCCCTCCGCGACCGTGTTGAGAGCCGCGAACTGCGCCTGCATGTCGGTCGGGAACGCCGGGTAGGGAGCCGTGCGCACGTCGACGCTCTTCGGCCGGCGACCGCGCATGTCGACCTCGATCCAGCTATCGCCGACCGCGACGCGCGCGCCGGCTTCGCGCAACTTCGCGAGCACGGCGTCCAGGTGATCCGCGCGCGCGTTCTTCACGCGCACGCGACCGCCGGTGATGGCGCCGGCGACCAGATACGTCCCGGCTTCGATGCGGTCGGGAAGCACTTCGTAGTGCGTGCCCGAGAGCCGCTCCACGCCCTCGATCGCGATCGTGTCCGTGCCCGCGCCGCGAATGCGCGCGCCCATGGCGATGAGGAAGTTCGCCAGGTCCACGACTTCGGGCTCGCGCGCCGCGTTCTCGATGATCGTTTCGCCGTCGGCGAGCGCCGCCGCCATCATGAGATTCTCGGTGCCGGTGACCGTCACCGTTTCCAGCACCAGGCGCGCGCCCTTCAGCCGACCGGCGCTGCGTGCCCGGATATAGCCGTTCTCGATGTTGATGTCGGCGCCCATGGCCTGCATGCCGGCCACGTGGATGTTGACCGGCCGGGAGCCGATGGCGCAGCCGCCCGGCAGGGAGACGTCCGCCTGGCCGAAGCGCGCGAGCAGCGGTCCGAGCACCAGGATCGACGCGCGCATCGTCTTCACCAGCTCGTAGGGCGCGAAGAACTCGCGGATCGTGCTCGTGTCCACCTCGATGCGCATGCGCTCGTCGATGGTGACGCTCACTCCCATGCGCCCGAGCAGCTCGATGGTTGTCGTGACGTCCTGCAGGTGCGGAACATTCGCGATAGTCACCGGCCCTTCCGCGAGCAGCGCGCCGGCGAGGATAGGCAGCGTCGCGTTCTTCGCGCCGGAGATGCGGATTTCGCCCTCGAGCGGCAGTCCGCCCTGGATTTGCAGCTTGTCCATGGAAACGCTCGTCAGCCGGACTGGCGGGCTGCCCACTCTTCCGGCGTGTAAGTCTCGAACGAAAGTGCGTGGATCTCGTTTCCCATGCGCCCGCCGAGGGCGTCGTGGACGAGCCGATGGCGCTCGAGCGGGCGCATGCCGCCGAACTCGCGGGCGATCACCACGGCCTGGAAATGCGTGCCGTCGGCGCTCGAGACTCGGGCTTCGGCCGACGGCAGCCGGGTCCGGATCGCGGCGGCAATGTCCTCGGATTTCATGGGCGGCGATATTAAAGAAAAGCCCCGGGACCCGAAACTGGGCGGGCTCCCGGCCGGGGCCGCGCGCTATGATTGCGCTTCCCGCGGGAAATGACCGAATGGCCGCCAGACTTGATGACGCACAGCTGATCGCGCTCGGCAAACGGGCGCTCGCCACCGAGGCCGCGGCGGTCGGCGCGCTCGTCGACCGGCTGGGCCCGGATTTTGCCCGGGCATGCGCCGTGTGCCTCGACTGCGGCGACCGCCAGGGGCGGGTCATCGTTTCCGGCATGGGCAAGTCGGGTCACGTCGGCCGCAAGATTGCCGCGACGCTCGCGAGCACCGGCACGCCGAGCTTCTTCCTGCATCCGGCGGAAGCAAGCCACGGCGACGCCGGCATGATCACACGTCCGGACGTGCTCGTGGCGATCTCGAATTCGGGCGAGACCGGGGAGCTCGTCACGCTGCTGCCGTACCTCAAGCGCCTCGGCATCGCGCTCATTACCCTCACCGGCAACCGGGCGTCGACGCTCGCCGCGGCGGCGACCGTGAATCTCGACGTGAGCGTGCCGGCCGAAGCCTGCCCGCTCAACCTCGCGCCCACCGCGAGCACGACGGCAACCCTGGCGATGGGCGACGCGCTCGCCGTGGCACTGCTCGAGTGCCGCGGTTTCACCGAAGACGAGTTTGCGCTGTCCCATCCGGGCGGGAGCCTTGGGCGTCGCCTCCTGCTGCACGTCGAGGACGTCATGCGGACCGGCGCGGACATCCCCATGGTCGGTGCCGACACGCCGCTCGCGGCGGGTCTCGTGGAGATGACCCGCAAGGGTCTCGGCATGACGGCGATCGTTGACGCCGCGCGACGCGTCGTCGGCATCTTCACGGACGGGGACCTGCGGCGCACGCTCGATGGACAGGTGGACGTGCATGCGACACGCATGCGCGAAGTGATGACGCCGCACGGCAAGAGCATCGGGCCGCGCGTGCTCGCTGCGGAAGCGGTGCATCTGATGGAAAAGCACCACATCACGCAGCTGCTGGTCGTCGACGACGCAGGCATCCTGGTCGGCGCGCTCAACATCCACGATCTGTTCCGCGCCGGAGTCATCTAGTGGCGCGCCCGCCCGCCCGGCGAGCACCCGGCCGGTCGGCGGTCCGCCTGCTCGTGCTCGACGTCGACGGCGTGCTCACCGACGGGCGCCTCTACTTCGGACCTGCCGGCGAGGCCCTCAAGGCGTTTCACGTGCGCGACGGCCTCGGAATCAAGCTCGCGCAGCGCGCGGGCATCGAGGTCGCGGTCGTTTCGGGCCGCTCGTCGGAGGCGGTAGTGAGCCGCTGCCGGGAGCTCGGCATCCGGCACGTGATCCAGGGCTGCGACGACAAGCTCGAGGCTGTCAGGCGCATCGCGGCTGCGATCGGCGCAGGCCTGCGCGCGACCGCCTGCGTGGTGGACGACACCAGCGACCTGCCGCTCGTATCCGCGGTCGGTCTGGCCTTCGCCGTGCACGACGCCCACCGCGACGTACGCAGCGCCGCCGACCGCGTCACCCGCGCGAGCGGCGGGCGCGGCGCGGTGCGCGAGGTGTGCGACT
>Ga0316620_10000530_pt1 | contig 15392 bp, 35 predicted proteins | sample OWC_Aug_M1_C1_D5_FD_207651 | JGI IMG/M metagenome (GOLD analysis project Ga0316620, IMG submission 207651) | Wetland soil microbial communities from Old Woman Creek delta, Ohio, United States - OWC_Aug_M1_C1_D5_B | ecosystem: Environmental > Terrestrial > Soil > Wetlands | place: USA: Ohio... | reverse complement strand
GGGTGTCGGCGACGCTGAGCCGGGTGTGATCTTGGTGGTTACCAAACCCGGCGCGCCCGGTGAACCATTGTGCTCCCTGGGCTTGTCTAGCATGGATTCTGCGGGGGCCTCGTTTGCCCTGATGGTGGATGGGGTTAAAGCGTACCTGGAGCGATGCGTGGCCGAAGGGTCTTTGGACGTGACTGATTTGATAGCCCTGACCATGTCGATGCGCTCAGAGTCGATGCGCTTAGACGCTGACCTTGTCAAGGCCATGAAAGGACTACTCAAGGGCGGTAACAGAGAGTGACAATGATGGGATTACGGAGAGTGACGGGATGGATTTGCCAGGGATCATCACGCAGATAGCACTCGCGGGGCTTTTCCTCATCATGACCATCGCCTGGACGCGCGCCAGGGTGGATGCCATAGGCGCGGTCCGTTCCCAACTCGATACGCTTGAGAGAGTACTGGCCAGAGCTGGAGAAACGACCAATCCGGCCTGGCAGGCGGCGTACATGGCCGCCGCGAGCATAATCGCCTCGGGCCTTGTGCACACTCGGGAGTACAGCAGGGCGACGGGGCTTGTGCAGGAGACGTACGCGAAGTTGCCAAGCCAGCCTCAGGAAGGGCCGTTTAAGGCCCCTAGCGTGGCCGTAGAGCCACGAAAACCGCCCGAGGGTACCCCAGTATAGGGTACGGTTTTCTAGGCCCTCAGATTTTCGAGTTCAGGAGGACAAGTGCAACTTAGTCCCCTCGGGGTTTTAACGGGCTACGCCGCTCTGCTGATAACTGTCACGTTGCTGGTGGTGTACCTATACCGGGCGCGTGAGGACGCACGAAAATCTAACGACACCATCGGTATTATTGTTGGCGGGCTGTATGGCCTTGCGGCCGAGGCCCGCAACAGTCCTCGCCAGCCGTCGTACCTCATCTGCCTTACCCATGCGATGGAGGTCGCTGGCGCGACGGATGAGTTGATCGCCAAGACCATACAGGAGCTAGAACGCAGGTAAGTTGCATGTTTTTCAAGTCCGGGAGGAGTGGTATTGCACAGCGAAACCTGCCCCAAGTGCGGGGCCGACCTACGGGACGGCGCCATTCCTGAGAAGATCCTCAAAGAGTATGCGGTAGCCAGGGACGAAGAATGGGATGGTCAGCCGCAGTATTACAGCCGAGTCATCATGGTTGAGATACGGGGCGTGTGCGATGGGGGCCTGTTTTACATGTGCCCAGACTGCGACGGCAAGTGGCATCGTTGGCCGGAGGGGTCCTATCTGCGAGCCAGAGCTGAGCCGTACGTGAGTGGTACTTGGCCGAAGTGAGGGTCAACAACGTAACCATAGGGGGCGCCCCGAAAGGCGCCCCCTATTTTTGTGCCCAAAAGTCATTCCCTTAAATGGCGCCGTAAACGGCGCAGTGCTGTGTACACCGCCTGATCCCCAAGCCCATTCCCGGACAGAACGTGAGCCAGTAGGGTCTTGCGATCCTCTTTGCTGATCTTGCTCAATGCCGCTCTCACGTCAGCCAGGCTCGTTTCCCAGTTGCTGTAGCTTTGGCCGCCGCCGGACACGACAGCCTCACGGGGGTTTTGCGGCGGGGTGGCCGTAGGGTCGAAAGCATCCCCCAGAATGATCTCCAGCTCCCCAAGGCTGTAGTCGCGTTGATCCTGCGGGTATCTCATGGCGCGACTTGCGCCTTCTGGCCCTGGCAGAAATAGCGTGCCACTCCTGCTAACCGGGACCCCAACGTGTCCCTATCGAACAGCTCCCGGGCTTCGGCAGTATGGGCCAGAATCCACACCCGTAGTTCCTGTTCCACGTCCGCCATTTCAACATAGCGCCTGAACCTTGGATGTATCAGCTTGGCTACCACGCTCACCAGGGGCTCGAACTGCGCCATGTCCCCGATCATTTCGGCAGCTCCATTTCAAGCTGACCTTCGACGTACGGCCTGGGGGGCGGAATGTATATGGCTTTACCCATGTGTTGCAGCTCTTTGCCCACGAACCACGGAAAATCGAATGCCTGGTACATGATGATCTCGGTACCATCCTCCAAGACCTTGACCACCGAAGCCCTATACTTGATCATTGTCGCCCCCGTCCTCGTCAGTGCCCACCAACTGTTTGATGGCCTCCGCCCCCGCCTCAAGGTAGAGGCTGGTCACATCGTGACGGCTGGGCATTGGCACTATTTCCGCGTTAGCGATTTCTTTGCGCAGGTGGCGCGCGAAATCCGTCCCCGCCTGATCCCCATCACCCCAAATGAGAACACGCGGCCAACCCTTAAAATGCCAATGTGCATGCGGCTTCCAATTGTTGACACCCGGGACCCCAACGACAGGTTCCGCAAGTACCTCCGAAAGCACCACACAATCCAACTCGCCCTCAGTGATGTGAATCGTTTCGCCATCACCATCTGCCGCCAATACATTGAAAAGATAAACTTCTTGGCCCATCGGCTGCGTGTATTTGACGCAACCCTCCGCTTTGCAATTGTGATCCTGCATGCATCTGAACTTCAGGGCGATCACGCCCACACGATTCACATACGGGATGCAGAGCCGCCCTACGGCTGTCTCGTGGCCGGGCTCAGGCGAAGCCACCACGCCAAGACGCCAAGCCCTGGCGGTTTCCTCGCCGATGCCCCTGCCTTGGAGGTAGGAGGTCGCCAAGCTCAGACTGCCCGCATACTTGGTCACTGCTTTCTCCAGTGATCTCAGTTGCTTTGCTGACGGCATCCTCATAGCTGCATCCCTCCCTCCAGCGAATTACATCAATGGCGTCACCATCAACGTCACAGGCGAAACAATGAAATCTGCCAGTTGCCCGGTTCACCGTGGCACTAGCAATCGTGTCACTATGGAAAGGACATTTCAGCTTGGCGTACCCGTGCCTGTAGGGCACGGTTCCGCCGTAATGTTCGAGGACCAGGCCGATATCGGGTTTCACTTCCCCAGTCTCCAATGGCCCGCCTCGTTCTGAACCATGTTGATCTTACCCGGGTAGTAGCAGCCACCATCCAACTTGGGTTTACGATGTCTGTCGAAAGCTGCAAGGTTTGTGAACGTCAAGTGGCAAGCTCCGCAGTGGGATAGGCCCGTACCGCTCCAGCTGGCACCACACTTGCATTTGGGTTTACCGGCGCCCGAGGAGGTCACCCGTAGCTCCCTTCTGCGGAGCCCGCACGCGCCCCTTCACGACCACAAAGCGACCGAAATTGTCCTCATCCCACATGGCCCCATCGTCGAATACGTGGGGCGAACCCCAGGCGTGCATGCCATTACGAACCACGGAACTTTCCCAGAACCGTTTACCGGTTTCGTGGACGATGCCGAGTGGCACGCTTTCACTGATCTGGAATGTGACCTCGTAAGGTACGGTCTCTAGCGCATCAACTGCCATTGTTCTTTCTCCTCAGCACCTGCCCCTGCACAATCACCATTCGCATAGGATTGCCAGGTTCAGCTATGGCATCCAGCACTTCGGGCTCGCCCACTGGCGCGTGCCCATCCTTCAACACAGCCCGAATCCACCAGGCCCGGCCATATCTGGCCGCATCCTCAAGCGAAGTCCGGTTTGAGATGGCGAACATGGTTGAGGCCATTTCGGTTTCAGCCTCACAGAGGGACATCAGCGCCCCCTCAGCCAGTAACGCCAACGGCCAAACAGCCAGATCCGCCAGCCCACCGTTTCAGCAACACCACGCGGGAACCACCACACTCGCTGGATGCGCTCGCCGGTTCTCTTGGGCTCCGCAATGTGCTGCCAGGTGTTGTCGGCCTCGTTCCACACTTGCACGTCGATGTTTCGTTTTTGGCTAAGGTCGCTCATGGTAGCTGTACCCGACCGAGTACTGCTTCGATGCTGTCGAGCTGAGCCATCTCTCTGTGGTGGCTGTTGAACGTGACGTTTGACATCATGGCCAACGTCACCCCGTCCCACACCAACCAGTCATTCCCTATAACACGCATGAAGGAACCCCCGGAACGGAAAATCTCCAGGCACCCACCAGCATCGCAAACTGATGTGATCTTTGTGCGCCGGGCGGGTTCGTTCCCCAGGAACGAAAACACTTCAGGCAGCGTCCCGGGCTTCCACTGGATAGCGGACACTACGCTGTCCAATCGGACATACTTCATCTGATAACCCCCGAAAGAATGTGGGTCAGCATCCGTTCGACCGAATCGACCTTCAGCCAACGCCGAGGCACCTCAACGTAGAAATACACGTCCTGGCCGTTGTCACTCACGATGGCCATAACCCTGAATCCCCAGCCGCGATGCACAAACTCACGATCGCTGCGAACGCGCATCCACTTGAGGAGATTGGTCAGCTCCCCCTCCTTGGCGCAACGTACCTTCACCGTGCTCATGGTTGGTCCCCGTAGCCAGCGCCACGCAGCAAGCCAACCATGGCCTCCATGCGCATCATCGCCCACCATTCACCAACACGAGGCAAACCAATACCAACAGGCTTGATGAGCAGAATCCCGTAGTCCGCTTTTGCGTTGACTCGCTCGGCTTCAGCCTCGTTCAACCATTGCGGAATCTTCAGGCGACTGCCCAACTTCACCTCGAAGACAAGCCGGGGCACTGCGATGTCCCCGATGTCGTTGGGGCCATGCAGGGCTGGCCTTACCGCATTCTTGTACAGGTTGGTTTGTACGTAGCGCACGGCGGCGGTTTCGCCCGCCGTGCCCTTAGCTTTCGACCGCGTTGTCATTGATACCAGCCGCCAGGGTCGCCGCAGCCACATCGATTTCGTGCAGGAATGCGTTGCGGTATGTCTCCAGGTTGGGAGCTACCTCAGTGCCCCCATATTTGCGCCACTCGGCAAGATAGGTTGGATCATGGTCCAGCAGAAATGCACTCGCCCGGAAATGCAAGGCGTACCGATCAAGCAGATGGGCCTTCAAGTAGTCGAGAGCCAGCTTGCTGTAGTCGGGTGTCTGGGGTTCCGTGGGCGTAACCGTGGGCAGTAGTTCGGTGGTCATCGCCGGCATCCTTTCTTGAAAAGTGCCACGTCGATCTCCGGGACCTTGACGTACTCTGTTGGATGCGTGGTGAAGGCCCAGTCAAGCCAAGGGTCATCAAGGATCATGATCTTCGTCGCCCCATTGTGGCCGTTGATCTCCACCACCTCATCGAGACTGTCATAGATCACAACCGACTGAGGCATACCGGGAACGCACCAAACCACAGTCACCTTGCCATTCGGGTATTCGGTACCCCAAGCCACAAGGCCCTCGCCTGAAACCCCGGACACGTCGTAGTGGCGTTGCAGGAAAAACCGCCTAGGGCGCAAAAGAACGTCCATTGAAACCCCCGTAGTACGCCGGAACATCCGGCATCATCGGCTTATCGTCAATGCGGCAAACTGTGAAGTCCACAATCCACCGCAGATAGCTTTCAGCTTTTGGATCATCCAAGCCATGCCTATGCTTCACCACGGCGACAAACATCTCATTGTCCTTGTGTGCCATGGTCAGGATCAGGCTGGGCAGTTGGCTGACCTTGTTCTGAATAGCGCGCCTTGGGGGCGCGCTCTGCACATGGTTTTCGTCCTGCTCTGAGGTGTGATGCAGTACGAGCACGCATGCCCGAGTCTTACGGGCCAACCACTGCAAATGGCGCATGCCCTGTTTCTGGGTTTGCACCTCTACATCAGAGTCCCCAGCTAAATTCATCAGGTTGTCGACCACCAGCAGTTTCGGGTAGACCCCCCAGGACTCCAAGAAAGCTGTGCACGCGCTTCCAATGTCCTGAATGCTGGGCTCTGAGGGATCAAAGACAAACCGTATGGGGAGGCTGTTCAAGCGCTCCCCATATTCGTCCCTGAAAAGCCCGTAGGTGATCGTGGCCTCAACATCCCTGACCTTGTGACCGGTGATGGCCGCCGCCGCCCTGGCGGCCATCGTGTCTTCATCGCTGTCCGCAGACACATACAGGGTTGGCACGCCCATTTTGATGGCGGCAATGAGCGCAACTGTACTTTTACCGGCCCCTGGAGGCCCAGCGAACATGACCACCTGACCCTGCCGAAACCGCACACCGAACTTGCCGTTGACCAAAGACGGGAACGGGTCTGGCAGCGGAGCGGCTGCTTGGCCAATGGCCACTCGGGTCAGTCGTGCGGGCATGTTTAGGCCGCCTCAGGTAATTCACAGGTTTCGTCAACGGTGCAGATCCACATGACTGAGCCATCATCGCCAACAAACTTCTGGCAGTTCGGTTCAGCCGTTTCGTAGTCGTTCAAGTAGGGCAACCTCGGCGTTTGAGGCTGTGACCCCGCACGGGCGGGGTCACACTCCTCGTGAGAAAACCCGGGCATGGCCTACGGCAGGTACTTCTTGTAGCGGTCGAACGTCCACACAGAAGCGTTCAGCTTGCCTGCCTTGAGCTGCGGGTCATCCGCTGCGTGGAACTCGGGGAAAATCCCTGAACCCCACTGGTCCTGAGTCAGGTTCTTGACCCGAACGGTATCCACGTTGGCCGCGATCAGAGCCTTCCACACCTTGTAGAGAGGCTGGCCGAACTGCATCACCTGACCGCCGGTATAGCCCAGGACCGTACGCAGCATCTTCGCCTCGTCCTCGTCCAGCTCCAACATGACCTTCAGCTTGTCCATCTTCACAGTTTCGGTGACTGACTTGGTGGTCTTGGTTGCAGTGGCCATCAGAAAGGAGCCTCCTCGTCGTCGTCCTCGTCATGCTTCTCGTAGCGCTTCTCGTCCTGAAACTCGTAAACCGACTCGTATGCGGTGTCCAGGCGCTTGTCATCCGCCGCATAGAACGCGGGCAGAATGCCGTCACCGTCCGAGTCCACAGTCAGGTTCACGATCTTGCGATGCTTCGCCCCCGCAGTGCGAAGCGCCTTGCGAATTTCGGCAAGAGGCTGCCCGTATGAGCCCAACCCGCAGTACAGCTCATCCAGTACCGAATACAGGGAGTCGGCCTCGTCCCGGTTGAGAGCGAGTGTGAACTCCTCCACCTCCTTGGGGACAACCTCAAGGGCAGTGGACGTTTCCTTGGTTGCAGTAGCCATATCAGCATCCCGCCTTGTCGAATACGAGTGCGGTATCACCGGTCTTTACCGGCTTCAGTTTGTAGAACTTGTTCGGTGCTCCAGCGGCCTCAAGGGCTTCGGCGATGTTCCGGGCGATTGGGCGCCCCACGGTGCCGTAAACGCAGGAGTACATGAGATCCCAGAGGAAAGCAGCCTCTTCTGGAGTCAGCTCCAGAACGAAACGGTCCTCAAGACGTTCCACCGTTTTTGCGACCGGAGTCACGGTCTTGGTCGCGCTAGCCATCGATCGTCAGCCTTCCTGCCTTGAGGCCGAGACCCATCAGCGCAGTCGAGTAGGTAACTTCGAATTTGGGCCAGGGTGTGATAGAGAGGGCGTTGTTCACGGCGCAGGCCACCTCGAACCCGATCTTCCCGTGAAGATGGAAACCGGTGATCTGGCGCAACACCATGGCCTCCTGCTCAGTGAGCTTGAGGACGTATTCGGGCACTTCCCGAGTCACCATTTCCTCGACTTGGGCCGTGCGCTTGATACAACTAGCCATTGATGATCAGCCTCGCCTTACCGCTCTCGGCGGAGTTCCCTGCAACGCTGTACTTGTAGAACCTGATGGGCACCTCGGCGTTGCGAAGAGCCACCCAGACCTTCGTTGCCCAGTCCTTACCTACGGTGCCTTCAATTCGGCCATCCGCGCACAAGTTGCGCAAAATCTTGGCCTCGTCCTCAGTCAAAGTGAGCTGGTAGACGGGGACATCTTTGGTAACTGTTTCAGACTCGGTTCTCGTGGTCTTGGTTGCGGTTGCCATGACTCATCGGCCCTTTTCCTGGTTGATGAGCAAGGTCGCGAGGCCGAACGGACCTTTGTGCACGTCCACGTCGTAGTACTTGCGAGGCGCACCCGCGTTGTACAAGGCGTTCCACAAGCTGTAGGCCCACTTGGCTCCCGTGGAGCCCTCGATGTTGCTGTCACAGATACGCCGCAGAATTGCGGCCTCATCCATGGTCAGGGTGAGAACGATCTGCTCGACGTCCTTAGTGACCGTCTCGTTGACCTTCTCAGTCTTCTTGGTCGCAGTAGCCATTTGGAAACTCCTTACCGCTGCTTGTCCGGATAGAACGCCGCGCACTTGCCTTGGGTGCCCTTCGGCAGTGGGCAGAACCAGCCCCGGTACTGCTTGTTGGGGTCGGCCCGCCATTGCATGGGGCCATGGGTCTGTACGTGGGCGCACGTTCGTGGCGGCCCCGGCGGCTGAGCCCCCCAGTTGGGGTCGACTCCAGCGGACTGTTGGCCAATAACCTGAGCCCCCGGGAATGCGGCGCCGATCACGGCGCCCGCCTTGTACTCTTCCGAAATGACACCGTCCAACTTGCCGAAGGCAACAACCGCAGACTCAGCCTTAGCCAGTAGCTCGATCAGCTCGTCGACGTTGTCAGCCCGAAGGTTCAGCAGGTTCTGCGCCTCCCCCCGGCTATTTGGTGCACCAAAACGGAAGTTCGCTTGAACCTTCCAGTCATCCGTCACTTGTCCCCCTTTGCGTAATCAGGGTCCATATGTTGCTTGCGGCCACCAAAAGCTGTGCAATACTCGCGGTAACTGCAAGCCCGACAGCGCACTGTCGGCCGGGGAATGAAAATCCCCAAACTGGCCGCGAGTTCAAACCGGTCATACCAAAGATCGATAAGACGTGGAGTGAGCCTGGCCAAGTTGAACGGGGGCATGATCTCGCCCTTACGGGCCAACCAATACGTTCCCCTGCGAATGTCAATTCCGTACTGCCGGAAAATGGCGTACTTGTACACGCCAAGTTGCAGGTCGCTTTCAGGGGTTCGTGCCCCCGATTTGACGTCCAGGATGACGGGCTCGTTGTACTGCGGGTTGATCATGACTCGGTCGATGATTGCCCTGAGCGGCGTGCCGCCCGAGCGGGGGACCGTAATCTCCAGCTCAATAGCGGGTACCCCATCTGGCGTGGTCCAAATCTTCCAGCCAGAATCGGTCCGCCACTTTACCCAGTTGGCAACCATCAGCGGCCCATTAGTCCTCCACCAGTCCCCGTCCTCGCCCTGTGGGTGTGCCTTGTTCTTGCCACGCCCAGCCGCAGACCAGGTGGCCGTATCCGGATACTCCTCCGCGACCCCCAAAACTTCAGCCTCGAAAGCCTCGGCAAACAGGCGCTCAGCGAGCGTGCTCACGCGCCCACCTCCGCAAACATTGCCCTGTCGATTTGCTCCGTGGCTGAATGCACCGCGTGACCACCGATGTTCCACCAAGCTGGCCTATCCGGCAGACCAACCCGATAACGGAGCTGCCACTTTTTGCCGCACTCCATGAAAGCGCTCAAGCTGCTGTAGGAGACGTGTTCCAACACATGCTCTGGGGGGGCCATTAGACCCTCCTAATCAGAGATTTGAGACAAGAAAACGCCCAGGGGGTACTCTGGTATACCTTCAGGATTTTTAGGCCTTCAGATTTGAGGCCCTGAGCGGATGACTGCGGGTCATCAACCGTGCAACACCCAGAGTAGGCGGTCGGCTACGCAGCGTGCCCCAAACGGCTTGATTGTGAACTGAATCACATGTGGGCAAAACGCTCCGTAAGTCCGGAATGACCCTTAGCATGGCCCTCGGGCTGGCGTGCCCCTAACCAACACGCGGTGGTGCTGGGATCTTCAGAAACTGGGCACGTCGGCCCTTTGCCATATTCCACAGACATGGATAGGGCCGCCCCCTCCCAAGGGGGGCGGCCCCTGCACTACCGCCTAGGTTGAGCGTCACCAGACAGCCGTGCTCTTAGTTGGGCAGCGTAGAGTCGCGATTCCAAGACCACCAGACAAGACACCCGGGAGAGCGCATGGCGCGAGCAAAGGAACCACATCGCAGGCAGCGACCCGACTCGAAGACTGGCGACTCTGGCCCCGAAGCCTCAGGCCCAATCGCGATCATGACGTCAGAACTTGGGCACATCGAGCGAATGGCTGATGAGTTCGTTAGGACAACTGCCGGCTTTGGCTGGGAGGAAGGTCCCCTGGGCAGAGCATCGGCTATTGGGCAAGTGATACACAGTGTGCTCAGCGCGGATCCCAAGATTCCCGTCGGCATTGCCGAACTGCTCGCGAGCTGCGCCCTCAAGATCCACAGCACCCAAAACGTGAAACCGGAACCCAGGACACCGGAAGCCCTGAACTGGACACCCCGCCCTGGTTTGTCTGAGGGGAAAGTTCAGGAACTTAAGGAGGCGCTAGGACACTGGCGGGAGGAGGCACGGCGCAGCCTCGAACTGGCAGAAGAAGGGTTCCGGGAGAATGGCGCAATCGACACTATAGGTATCGCGTACGGTTGGGCCACCATGGCTGTATCCCAAGGCCAACTCGCAGGTGAATTCGTGGCCCTCCTATTTGAGCTGCATGACGCTCACGCCGAGAACGCCCGCCTGCGCGGGCAGGTCGAGCAACTGACCCCGGGCGCAGCCGAAGGCATCGCCCACAACTTCGAAAAGCTACTTGGGGGACAGGATGGCCCAACCGCGCCCGCTCAGTAGCGGCACACTCCGGCGCATGGTGGCCATCCATCTTGCCTGGTCGGCCAGGGTAAAGACCAGAGATCGGGTGCACTACGAGAGCATGTTGGGGGATTGCGACTCCGCTGCGAACCGCCAAGGGTTGGATGCGGCCTACGAGGAGGCCGCGCTACACCTGAGGGACTGGGCTGGGGTCACCAATGCAGGCACTACGGGAGTTCATCGGGCACCTGGTGCCGTTCCTGGCGGGGTACAGCCTATGGCTGGGGCCGCCGTTCGCGGGGATGCGACTAGCCCTGGTCCTGATGGACAGGTGGCAGGCGAAGCCCCGGGGGAAACACAGGAGGACGCGTGAACTGGTGGGGGTACGGACTGGGCGCCCTGGCGGGGTTCCTGACCAGTCTGATCCTGCCCATGCTGGCTGGCCGGTTCTCAATCCGGCTGGCCAAGCGGAGAGCAGCAGCAGAGATCGCAAAGTTGATCAACGATCAGGCCACGGCCATGGTGCAGACGACTACCCAATACTCCCCGGATACCGGCCCAGAGCTGGCAGGGCTCTACCAGGCCCTCGGAATCGTGGTGTCATATGGCGCCAAGATCGCCAGGATTGACGACCCCCACATACCGCGACGCTCCAGGTAGACTCGCAAGGCAGAGGGGCGCTTCCATCCCCAGTGGGAGCGCCCCTCCTGCATGTTCTCTTGACATACCAAGGGTTTCGGGGGATCCTGAGATCGACCTGTCGTCGTATGCGACAAATGATCTACATTTCCCCAGGTCAGACCCGCTAGAGCATGTCTATGTGAACAGTCCCATCGGAGACAAAAGGTGATACACTATCACTAGCAAGGCTTTTAGCGCAAGTCGGACGAAGGGGAGGTGTCCCCCGGAGGGAGGACCCGCCCAATGCCCCCGCAGCGAGCCATAGTCGAGGTGCGGCTTAGGGCCGCGATCGAGCACTTTTACGAGTCTGAGATGTTCCTCTCGTACGTGGCCAGCACCCAGGTCAGCTATCGGCGAGTGCTGGGCATCCTGCTTGAGGTGTGCGGCAACATCAAGGTCAGCGGCCTAACCCCCGCCTTGGTTGACAAAACCATGTTGAGCTTGCGCAATGGTGCCAGTGACGAAGAAAACGCCCGGCGCCGTAGGGCCGGGCTTGACATTCGGAGTGGGCGCGACAACTACACCCTAAATATCGACCGGGGCATGTTCCGCAAGTTCATTGAATTCCTGCACCTCTACAGCTACATGTCCCCAGACCGCGACCCCACCCTGCACCTCAAGAATGCCAAGAGGATCTTCCGAAAGCCTATCGAAGATTTGGTGCTGACAGTTGAGCAGGTACGTAATCTGCTGGCCGCCGCCGAGGCGCGGCACCCGAGAGACAGGGCGGCATTCGCTGTTGGCATCTTCGCGGGCTTGAGGCCCTCCGAGATCGTGCACTTGCAGGTCAAGGGCATCAAGCTGGATGTTGACCCTAACGACCCTCAGAGTGTGCCCACGTTGGGCGCCTGGCGCCCGAAGATCAAAGACTGGCATTACGTGCCGATCAGCCTGCCTCTGGAAGCCGAGCTGATCAAGTGGTTCACCTGGTACAAGGCCAAGCTGGGCGTGGATGAGCTGGACCCTGACTGGTATGTGATTCCCGCGAGGCCAAAGAACCCTGGCAACGGTAGAATCAACGAAGCGGTCACCCCCGAAACTGGCATTGTCCCCACCAAGCCAAGCTGCAAACTGAACCTGGACACTGATACCGCGTTCGCAAACGCCGGTATCAGGAAACTGAAGGGGATGGGGCCTCACACGTTCAGGCGTACCGCCGCGTGCATGCTATTGGCTGAAACTGGGGACATCAGGTTGGTGCAGGCCATGCTGGGCCACCAGCAGCAGCAGAATACGGAAATGTATGTGCGGTACCGCAACGGCTTCCTGCCCCTGGCTAGCGCGCTGCGCGGGTTCAGCCCCCTGGACGTCCCACCCGTGCCGACCGGCACACCCCCAGAGGGGGGCAACGTGATCAGCCTGGACGCTGTGAGATCAAGGTCACAAAGGTCTGCCACTGGGTAGTCAGCCCTCGGCGGTAGGATTCACTCCGCAGAGGTACCCTCCACTGCCTGAGCCCCGGTCCATCCCGCAGACGGCCGGGGCTCAGTTATGCTCCCTAGTGCGACCCGTGGCAACCCAACAGTGAGTTGCGTCCTTTTGTCACACCGCCCACACGGTTCGCAGGCCAGAGGCCCCCTGGATCGGATCCTCCGAGACCCGCCCGCGCAAGGGGGCCTCTGCGCTATACTGGTCGCTAACTTTGTCGGAGCGGAACGACAGGGGGCGCGTTTGCACCACCTAACCGTGGGCCTAGAGTGAAACTGGCACCGCACATGGGAGACGTGGGAGCGCCAAGGAGGGGGCCGTTTTCCGGACGGCCCCCTCTGCTATGTGCTAGTCTGGGCTTTGCCCTATCCCGGGCTCCTCGTTAAAGAACTGCCACTCGCACAAAGCAAGGCCCCCCGCGTAAGCGAGGGGCCTTGTGCTATTGTCCTTGTCGGAGTCACCCAAGGGTTGTAGTGCTGGCGGCAGCCTCCACTGTGACTAGCGCTTCTCCTGAGCCCCTGGGTGGCTCCCCTACGTAGGGGCCGGGGTCGACGTACCGAGCAAGCTGTATGTCAACGAAATCACATACGGGTAGGTCGGCGGCCTTACGAAGGCCGCGTACCTGTAAAGCCAGAGCCTTATTGAAATGTCCCGTCGGCCTGGCCCCGATCTTCGCCTGGAACTCCCTCACATGAAAGCCCACTTCGTTGGGGCCGAAAGGTCTGCCCGGGTACCAGGGTGGGTCATCAGGGCCGTTGCGGGTGTAGTCCAGATCCATGGTGCTGTACTTCCGCCAGTACCGCCAAGACTGCTTCGTATGCCGGTATGTCTTCTTGGGCCTCGTAGGCAAGGCCGGGGCCTCCGGCGGCTTGGGCCTTGCGGGCTGCTCTACGGTCCACACGGCAGCCCACGTGGCAGAGTCCAGGCGCCCGGTGGGGTCCAGGCCCGCCAACCGCTGTACGGCCACCACGGCGCTCTGAGTGGCCCTGTCGTACACGCCCGTCACCTCAAGGTCCCGTTTGATACGGCTTCTGTAGGCGCCTTGCCAGGTCTTGAGCGCCTGGCCGTCCCGGAAGCCCGCACGCCCATCGTGGTAGCGCAGGTCCCGGACATTGGCCCCGAACATGTGCCCTAGGGGCAAAGGGAACGATGGCGCATCCACCAGTAACCTCCACAAGTGCGGGTCGTTGATCGCTTCGACCGTAGAGTCGCGCGGAGACCGGATCATGCCGGTCCCGCCACTATCCATTTCTGAGAGAGGGTATTTATGAGCAAGGAAGCTCGGGAACTGGGACGCGAAGCATCTAGTCTCCTGGACGTCAGCGGGGGTGCAACTGCCTTTCTCCAAGCTTTTTTGCAGCGTGCGCTGAGCGCCGCGAGTCCAGCGCTCAGCAGGGCGGATCGGGCACACGATTTGGTTCATGAACTGAAGATAGCGGCGTTGAAGGTAACACTTGCCCGGACGAAAGACGAAACCCAGATCGGCATACGGTTTGAGATAACAACAGACTATTTCCCGATGGACGAAATCACCCTCGCCGAAATCAAGACCTGCTTGCAAGAGTACGGGAACTGCGTACTGATGCATCCACTCGACTGCGCTTCGGGGCCGTGCGCCCAGGAACCGATCTCAACAGGGCAGTACTTATGAGCCGGGAACTCGACTACCAGCGGCTCAAGTGCGGGCATCGTGTGCATGACGTACGGCTTAAGCTCAAGGAAGCTTGGGAGACCAAGGCCGAGTTCGAGGAAGCCTTGGAGTCCGTCAAGGAACTACCCGACTATGAGGATCTCTTCGCCCTGGTGAGCCCCCTGACTATGCTCCTAGACTCCGCGATTCGCAAGCAGGTAGCTTCGCTGCGGGATTCCGGTTATGAGCCCTGCCCCGAAAACCCCATGCGGTTCCTGTATGCCCCCCTAGGCATGTACCACTGCCCGGCCTGCGGCTGCATGGTGATGGCCGGTATGCCCCACACGCCACATGATTATGGCTGCTGGCTGGGCCTTGAGGACCCAGCCGCATTGGCCGAGATGGACCGAGAGTTGGCGGGCCATGAGTCAAAAGAATGACTGCCAAGCCCAACCAGACAAGATCATCCGGAAATTCACGTGCGCCCATTGCCTACGCACGGACGTGGGCACTTTCCAGGGTGGTCACACCCGGGTTGGCTCCGACCGGCTATGTTATCCGAACGTCGCCGGCAGGCCCAACTGCTACAACCTGGTCACCGAGCAGGGGCATACAATGCCTTGCGCTGAGTGCGCCGTACCCGAAGGCTCATCTAAGGCCCCTAGCAGGCCCGTGGAGGCACGAAAAAACCCCAGTGGTACTCCACTATAGGGTAGCGAATTCTAACGTCTCAAATTTCAGGCCCAAATGCGAGGAGAATGCGTGGGAACCCTTACGGTAACAGCAAAAGAGATCGAAAAGTGCCTGATACAACTCGAAACCGAACTACACGCAAAGGGCTGGGACAACACCCCAGCCCAACTCTGGCTGCTCGACAAGCAAGCTAGAGGGATCGTGCCCATCGAAGCAGTGGACTCAAGCACGCTGACTCGGGTCACGTCCAACCCGGCCGAAGGCCTCATGATGGGTGTACACGGTATTACGCACCTCCCCGGACCTCAGCGGCTCCTGCCAACCCTTTGGAGTGGTGGGGGGCCCCCGGATGGGGAGGGCCCCGGGAGCCCCCGGAGTTGGGGAAGCGCAGGCGGCCCGGCGGAGTGAATAGAAGGCGGGCAAGGAGACACCAAGCAGGTGGGGGGGGGTCACGC
>Ga0316620_10000529_pt1 | contig 15420 bp, 10 predicted proteins | sample OWC_Aug_M1_C1_D5_FD_207651 | JGI IMG/M metagenome (GOLD analysis project Ga0316620, IMG submission 207651) | Wetland soil microbial communities from Old Woman Creek delta, Ohio, United States - OWC_Aug_M1_C1_D5_B | ecosystem: Environmental > Terrestrial > Soil > Wetlands | place: USA: Ohio... | reverse complement strand
CTCAGGTCGAGCCGGGAGGCATGCATGGCCGGGCCCAGTCCGAAAATGACTGCGGTCAGGATCGAAAGCGCGAGTGTGAACAGGAGTACACGGGAATCCTGGGTCACGTCAAGAATTACTCCGGCCGGCAAGAGCAGGAGCACAAGCCTGCTGGACCAGGAAGCGAGCACGAGTCCCGCTGCAGCAGCCGGCAGGGACAGCAGCATGCTTTCCGTAAGAAACTGGCGTATGAGCCGTCTTCGATCCGCTCCCACCGCCAGTCGTACGGCGGTCTCCCTCTGCCGTGCCGAAGCTCGCGCCAGCAACAGGTTGGCGACGTTCGCGCACGCGATCAGCAGGACGAACCCGGCAGCGACCATCAAAAGCCCGAAAAAACCGATGTCATCCGGGCTCAGCGTGGCCAGACCAGTCGACGGCTTGACGTCGGCACGCCAGTTCTGGTTCCTGTGGTAGATCCGGTCGAGGCGCGCAGAAATTGTGCTGATCTGCGCCCGGGCCTGTTCGAGAGCGACTCCTGATTTAAGCCGGCCGAAAACCGTGAACCAACCAGAATCACGTTCGCGAAGCAGATTCGGGCGATCCGGGATGACCAGCGGCTGCATTGTGATGGGCAGCCAGACCTCGACCGGCACGAACCAATCGGCGGGTTTGAAACTCTCGGGTGCAACGCCCACCACTTCGCAGGCGTGACCGTTCACCACCAGGGATTTTCCCAAAACATCAGGGGCGCCGCCCAACCGCTGCGTCCAGAAACCGAAGCTGACGACGACCACGGGATCCTTCTCATCAGGCACGAAAGTCCGCCCCAAAACAGGCTCCATGCCCAGAACGGAAAAGTAGTTTTCCGAAACGAGCATTCCCGTGAGCCGCTCGGCGCCGTCGACGCCGCGCCACGTGAGCGGCGTGCCGCGAAAGATCGCCAGGCCTGCAAAGGTGGTGTTCTCCAGCTGGTAGTCGAGGTAATCGGGGTAAGACTCGGAGCCGAAGAGCTGTCCGGTGCGCAGCCAGACGAGCCGCTGCGGGTTTCTGGCACCGGGCCAATTTCGCCACGTTACCTCATTGAGCACACTGAAAACGCAGGTGTCTGCGCCGATGCCTACGGCCAGAGTCAATATGATTATCGCAGTGATTCCCGGACTCTTGGCAAATATTCTGAAGCCGTGACGCAGGTCTCGCCAGAAAGTGTCCACCGGGCCTCGCCGCTCAGTCTGAGTTCGAAATCGGGCGGTCTCGGGACGGATACTCAGGCAGGAACATCAGGAAAACAGGACGATGCAACCTGGTATCCTCGACCGTGGATACGACTCCCGTGCACCCGTGATGCGACCGTATCTGGGGCATGATGGCTCAGAAAGAGTTGGGACGCCACCCAATATTTGAGGTACCCGAACGCAGAGTGCTTCTCCTCGGCCGCTGCAATAAGGGAAGAGGACGCCAAAATGCGGTGTCCGGCGAAACGGTTCAGGCGCAAGATCCAGCTGCAGTCTTGGCGCGGACCTCACAGTCGACATATTTCTTCTTATCCGCAATTGCAGGGAGGTGGGCTTACCGAAAGGACAACTGCTCGACGGCAGCCGATTCCTCCTATCCCTATGGCCGCATCACTGCCGGAAAAAGGCAAGCACGCCTTGCCCTCTATTGTTTGGTCGAACCCGCCTCGATAGTTTTCTGGAATCCCACTCCAGCGGATCACTGCACCATTCCCATGAACGAATGCCTGGTCAGTCGCGGAACCGGAAATGTGGCGGGTCAAGGCGCGATCAATCCTCGTCGCCATGCATATGGACGGTATCGGCGTATCCCGTCCATGTGACTGCTCATCGACCAATTCCCCGATCGCATTTATGACCAACGCAATGGTTTACGGTGGCTCGCGATTCTGACAAGCGCTGCCGATTCAGCTATCCAGTGCCGAATCGGCTGACTATAATGGCAGAAAATCCAGGTCGCTCTGATTGGAGTGCCCGAATTGCCGAATGGAGTGGTTTCCAATGTTCGGCAGACGATTTCGAATTCCCGGCTCGGTGAGAAGCTCGGCGCAAACGGCATGGAAATCGTCCGCTGCGCTGAAGGTGCCAACAGGCAAAATCCACGGGCTGAGAATATGGCCAAATCTAAGACGCTATCCCCGAAAATTGCGAGCAAAAACATGACGCAACTTGATAGAAGGCATTTCCTCAAATTGGCCGCGGTTGGGTTAGCCGCGCCGATTTCAGAACAATCTCCGAAGTTTGGACAGATTGCGAAGAGTGAAATCATGCTGACAGAGAAAGCTCTCAGAATTCATCGAGCTGCGATTGTGGTCGACACCCACAACGATTTGCTATATCGAAGCAGATCCAAGGGCCTCTCTGTTCTGGAAGACTTGGACCTGAAATCCAACCAGCCTGATTTTCACACGGATATCCCCCGTCTCCGGAAAGGCGGCATTGGAGCGCAATTTTGGGTGGCCGACGGCGGAATTGCCAAACCCGGCAATGGAAGATCCGGTCCAGGGATCTGCCTGGAAGACATCAATCTGGTGCACACGATGGTGGAGAAATATCCGGATGTGTTCGAGATGGCTTATACCGCAGACGATATCGTGCGGATCCGCAGGAAGGGGAAGATCGCCTCGCTGATCGGAGTCGAGGGTGGCGCCGCGATCGAAAACTCCCTGGAGGTGCTGCGTGCATTTTACAGGCTCGGAGCGCGATATGTGACCCTGACATGGGGTGTGACCATCGATTGGGTGGATTCGGCTTCGGACAAGGCCCTGCATGGCGGCCTGACGGAATTCGGTGAACGGGTGGTCCTGGAAATGAACCGGCTGGGCATGTTGGTCGACATCTCGCATGTGTCGGCGGATGCCATGCGCCATGTCCTGCGGGTCAGCCGATCTCCCGTGATTGCCTCGCACTCGTCAGCTTATGCGCTCGCGTCATCAAACCGCAATGTGCCCGATGATGTCCTCCGAAGCGTTGGGAAAGACGGCGGAGTCGTGATGGTAAATTTTTTCCCGGGGTATCTGACTCAGGAAGGCGCGAAACTGGACCAGGCCTACTGGGACAATCGGCATAAGCTTGAAAGCGACCCCAACCTGACGGGGGCTGAGATCACCAAGCTGGCCGATAAGTGGGATGAGGAGCATCCTGTGCCAAAGTGCTCTGTGGAAAAGGTAGTGGACCATATCGAGTACATCGCAAGAACTGCCGGCCCGGATCATGTCGGGCTCGGCTCGGATTTCGACGGTATCCCTTTCGGACCTTCCAACCTCGATGATGTGTCCTATTTCCCCTACATCACCCAGGTGCTGCTTGATCGTGGCCATGGAGAAAAGGAAATTCGCAACATACTCGGCGGCAATTTTCTCCGTGTTTTTCGGGCAGCGCAGCAAGCGGCTGGCCCGGAGCTGAAGAGCCGGACGTAGCGGCTTAACCGGAAACTACAGGCCTGGCTGTCCCGAAGTCGCAATTTCGGAGAAGTGGTTGACGATTTCGGCACTCGATTCGCATTGCACGTTACTTCAATGATTTGCGCGTCATTCAAGTGGCCGGCAACGCTCCCATCCTTCTTGAGGCTCGCTTTTGGCTACGACGCCAGCTTGCGGGCCACAGGCCAGTCCGCCAACCATTAATGCCTAACATTGACAAAGATTGTCATCCACTGCTATCCTAGGTTTTTACATAGAAAAGAGGATCGAATCATGAATGTCTCCCTGACACCCGAATTGGAGAAGTTCGTCAGCAAAAAGGTAGGCTCCGGACGGTACAACTCGGCCAGCGAAGTCGTCCGCGAAGCTCTGCGCCTTTTGGAGGAGCATGACCATGTCCGCTACGCACAGCTGGCCGAGTTCCGCAACGAGCTTGACAGGCGCGTTGCCGCGCTCGACCGCGGAGAAGTCGTCGAGGGATCCTTGCTGCGCGCCCGGCTACGAAAACGATCTCTGCAGCGCCGGCAGAAGCTTCCATGAGAAAATACCTGCTCGGCATTGAAGCTTCTCAGGATGTGTTGGACATTTGGGATTACATTGCGAACGACAACATCGATGCCGCCGACCGGTTGGTAAAGGCGCTCTTCGAAGCCTTTGAGAAGCTTGGGCGCATGCCCCGCATGGGGCACCGGCGCGAAGATCTGGTCGAAGACCGGTCCCTCCTGTTCTGGCCGGTCGGCGATTACCTTGTCATCTATCGCCGGGACCGCTTGCCCGTTGAAATCGTGGCTGTCACACGCAGCTCTCGTGATATCCCCTCCTTCATGCGGAGGCGAGAGTCCTGATCCAATTTTTGATCGCCGGCGGATAAGAACGGCTGTGGCGACGGGCCTTCCTTCCTTGCGTCCCAATATGTGAGGGAATCGTGCAAGGTCACAGAATGCCCATGTTCAAATAGGCAGTCTGCGAAGTCATGGCAATACCTGTAAAGGCCACATGCCTGAGATGTCGCGAAATCGGAAAGGTGGTTGCCAAAACGCAGTTTTCGGACGACTACGCCTTATCTGAAGGACGGTTTTGCAGAATCTAGGTTGCGGCCGGAATTTGGATCAGGGCCGGTGACGGACAGGCAATAATGCGGCCACGAACGAGCCAAGTTCATTTTACTCTAAGGCGGTCATCGCGAATCTGTGAACCTGCGCTGAGAGCAGCCAGATCTAAAACTATCAGCTTGCTGCAAAGATCTTTTAGGAAATCGGTCCATCGGCCATAGCCGGGGGCGATTTCCAGAATGCTGGCGGCAAGCACATGCGATTTGATTCTAAGATAAATCGAGTTTTCCCATTGTTTTTGAGGCCCACCCCATGCCGCCAACCCGTTCAGGCGCCGGCAGAAAGCTGCTGGCTGGACATCTTGACAAGGGGCTGCGCACCAACTCAATATGGGCGGCAACGCAGCGCTTCAATGAACCCCGAATTGCGAGGAGGACCTATGGCGAAACATGGCGTGATCGTCGCAGTGATGGTTGTGATGTTTGCGGCTCCGGCGATGCCCCAGCGGCCAGCCGGCGGCGATGTTCCGACCATCGCCGAGAAGGCCGCGGGCATGCAAAAACTGGAGGGCTTCTTCAACCTATATTGGGAGGAGAAGGCTGAGAGGATGTGGCTCGAGATCCCCAGGACGGGAGAGGAATTCCTCTATGTCACCGATCTCGCCTCCAGCATCGAAGGGCGCAACCGGGGCTCCTGGAGTGGCGGGCAGATCATGAAATTCGACCGTTACGGTTCCAGGATCTTTCTCACCCAGGTCAGTTATCAGAACCGTGCTGTCAGCGATGACGCCCCGGAACGCCGCGCCGTGGCCGAAGCGTACACCGATCCCACGATCTTCGCTTTTCGTATTGCGGCCGAGGAAAGCGGGCGCGTTCTGGTGGATGCTACCGACTTTTTCATGAGGGATGCGCTGAACCTGGGGGCCGGCGGTATTGACAGGAATCGCTCCGCCTTTTACTGGCCGCGCACCAAGAATTTCCCTAAAAACACGGAAGTGGAATTGTTACTCACGTACAACGCTGCGCCGGCGGCAAGCGGCGGCGCCCGAGGAGCGGCAGCCGGAGCCCCCGCGCCCGGCGGCGGCGCCCGTGGGAGCGGCGGTACGGCCGGCACCTCGGTCCGTTTGCACCATTCTCTGGTGGAGCTGCCGGACTCTCATTACGGGCCGCGCCGCTATGATCCGCGCTCCGGCGTCGGCGGCATTAATTTCAGGGATTACGCATCCCCATTCACGGAGCCGGTCCGCAGGGAGTACAGCTCGCGGTTCAGGCTGACAAAACAGAATCCCAACGCGCCGGTCAGCGAGCCGGTCAAGCCAATTGTCTACTACGTGGACCCGGGAGTGCCCGAGCCGATCCGCTCCGCACTGGTCGAGGGGGCCTCCTGGTGGAACCAGGCATTCGAGGCTGCCGGCTTTCGGAATGGATTCCAGGCCAAAGTGCTGCCTGCCGATGCCGATCCGATGGACCTGCGTTACAACATGATCCTGTGGGTTCACAGCCCGGGCCGCAGCTGGTCCTCGGGCGCATCTTTACGTGATCCGCGTACCGGAGAAATCATCACGGGCCGCGTCTACCTCGGGTCCGACCGCATCCGCCAGGATTTCCTGATCGGGTCCGGCCTGAAGGCGCTGTATGCGGGAAAAGAGCCGGACACGAAGGAAATCGAAGCCATGGCGTTGGCGCGCATCCGGCAGCTTTCCGCCCACGAGGTGGGGCACACGCTCGGCTTCGGGCACAACTACGTCTCCAGCATCGCCAACCGTGCCTCGGTCATGGATTATCCCCATCCCTATATCAAGGTCCGGGAGAACGGCACGCTCGATTTTTCGGAAGCCTATACCGTCGGCATCGGCGAATGGGACAAGGTTTTCGTGGCGTATGCGTACTCACACTTCCCTGATGGCACCAACGAGGACGAGGCGCTCGACAAGATCCTGAACGATGCCCAGGCGCGCGGGCTCTATTGCCTGAGCGAGTCCGGGGATGCCAGCGCCCATCCCTTTTCCCATGACTGGGACAACGGGCCCGACCCGCTGGCCGAACTGGAGCGTGTGCTGCGTATCCGCAAGATCGCCCTGGACAACCTCTCGGCAAACAACATCCCACAGCGCACGCCCATGGCACGGCTGGAAGAGGTGCTCGTGCCGGTCTATCTGTTCCACCGCTATCAGACCCAGGCTGCCGCCAAATCGCTTGGGGGCGTCGATTACCGCCCCGCGGTGCGCGGCGACGGCCAGAAGGCGGTCGCCGTGGTGGCGCCGGAGATCCAGCGCCGGGCACTGAAGCTGCTGCTCACAACGATCGCGCCGGAAACCCTGGCATTGCCGAGGAGCATTTTGCAGCTCATCCCGCCGCGGGCGGGTGTAAGCGGGGGCGAGGTCTTTCCGCGCCGTACATCTTCCACATTCGATCCGCTCGCGGTAGCGCAGACCGCCGCCCAGATTACGGCATCCTTGATCTTGAACCCGGCGCGCGCCGCGCGGCTTTTGGCCAACCGCGCTCTCGAGGCCGGCGCTCCCACGCTCGGCGAAGTGATCGGCACCCTCCTCGACAGCACATGGAAAAAGGATGCGCCCGCGGATCCCTACCTGGCGGACATCCAACGCGTAGTGGACAACACCGTGCTCTACAATCTGATGGGACTCGCGGCCGGCGGCGCTCCGGAAGTGCGCGCGATTGCAGATCTGAAGATCACCCAGCTGAGAACCCGGCTCGCCGCCCAGGGAGGCGTTCTGAAAGACGAGTCGCAGCTCGCGCACTTCAGGTTCGGAATCCGTGAGATCGAGCGGTACCAGGCGGATCCGCTGAAGTTCGTCATCTCCGAGCCGGTCGCGGCCCCGCCGGGCGCGCCGATCGGCACGTGGGAAACGCCGGCACCCTGGATATTCTGGTATCGGGAGGATCCGGAGGATACACCCGGATTCGACAGCCTGATTCGGCAGTGATCCGGGTCGCCCGTGCTGTGGCGGGAACAACTGTGCCGGCCGACTTTCAAAGGATGGTGCCCGCGTTCTTCTGTGTTCTTCCGCGTCCAGTAAATGACTTTGGCTGCAACATTGTGCTCGAAAAGCACGAAAGGATTTCGTGCCGTTGGCACTTCCGGCGGCTGATTTGTGGAACCGGGAAGCGGGCCGCATCGTCCATACGTTCAGCAAGGGAGGAGCGCCGCGAGTCCATGAAGCACGCCCCGGTTCTGCTGCTTCTGCTGGCGTCCTGGCTGGTGGACGACGCAGCATTCGCCATGCGGGAGCCCGTCTCCGGCCAGGTAACGGAGAGAGTCGTCTGCCGGCAGAATGCCGTCCAGAGCTATGCCCTCTATCTGCCATCCAACTATACAGCCGCCAGGAAATGGCCGATCCTCTATGCTCTTGATGCGGGGGCACGGGGTGTGCTTCCGGTTCAGCGTTTCCGGGCAGCCGCCGAAGAGTACGGCTTCATCGTCGCGGGCTCGAACAATTCCCGAAATGGTCCGCTTCAGATCGTGCAGGATGCTGTGAATGCGATGATTGCCGACACTGAATCGCGTTTCTCCCTCGATCCGGATAGAGTCTATCTCGCCGGATTTTCAGGCGGGGCCCGCGCTGCGATCATGGTCGGATCTGCCCTCAAAGGGAAGGTGGCGGGAGTCATCGCCTGCGGGGCGGGATTTCCTCCTTCCCTCCCCCCCACGGCTGCCACTCCTTTCGATCTATTTATCGCCGTCGGGGATGAGGATTTCTATTTTCCCGAGCTTCGCGCGCTGGACCGAAGCCTGGACGGGCTCGGCGTGGGGCACACGTTCGAGAGTTTCGCCGGGGGGCATGAGTGGCCTCCCGAGAAGGTCTGCACTCATGCCCTGGAATGGATCGAGCTCCGGGCGATGAGGTCGCAACGCCGCAGCATGGACGCATCGCTGGTCGAGAGAATCTGCGCCAAGACGATCGAGGAAGCGGCCGCGCTCGAAAGGGAACAGAAATCCTATGAAGCTTATGAGCTTTACTCGGCCGCTCGAGACCGCTTCGCCGGACTGAGAAACGTGTCGGCCTTCGAAAGCAAAGTGAAGCAGCTCGAGCAATCCAGAGCCGTCCGAACGGCGCTGGCACGCGAGCGCGAAGCCGAAGCGCGGCAGAGGAACACCGATGCGGAGCTTTCCCGCCTGATCGATGACGTGATGGGCGACCGGGACCGTCCGTTCGCAATGCTGAAACTGCGAAGCGGATTTGATGAACTGAGAAACGACGCAAGCCAGAAGAAGAACGAGGTCGACCGGTTGGCGGCGCTGCGCGTCCTCACACGGCTGCGGATCCTGCTCAATGAGGAAGTCGCGCTTGATTTCGAGCGGCGCGATTACACCGCGGCGGCTCTCCGGCTGGGCCTGATGAGCCTGATCCGGCCGGACAATCCGCAAATCTATTTTCACCTCGCGCGCGCCTGCTGCCTGGCCGGGAAGAAGAAGGAAGCCCTCGCCGCCATCCGGAATGCCATCCTCAAAGGCTACAAAGATGTCGAGGCGCTCGAATCGAATCCCGATCTGGAATCGCTCAGGGCTGAGCCGGATTATCGAAGAATCATCCAGGGCATGAAGAAGCAGCCGGCACCGCAGAACGTGCCCGGGCACTGATGGCAATCTCCTCTGATTCCTGCTCTTACCTGTAATATTCGGCCCCAGAATTACAGCCAACTCCACGAATCCTGGCAAATATTTTCCGTCGGTTTCGGGATCGCTCCGTCTTAAAGGGTGAGAGTACCCGCGATGGAGAAGGTCGTATCGGCAGAATCGACGCTGAGTTGTACTATCGCCGCGGATTTTGAAGCCCTGGTACAGGCGCACGCACGGTTCTTGTTCAAGGTTGCCTATGCGGTTTTGCGGAACCCGGAAGACGCGGAAGACGTCGTCCAGGAAACCTTTTTTCGCGCGTACCGGTCCGGCGAGGCCGGCAAGGTGGATCGCGTGCGCGCCTGGCTGGCGCGCATCGCCTGGCGTCTCGCGATCGACCGGGTGCGCCAGCGGAATGGCAATGGACACAAAATGGCTTCGGGAGAGTCGATGGAATTGCTGCCCGCGGGCCATCCGGGCGCCGAGGAATGGCTGATACAGAGAGAAAAGATTGCGATCTTGAATCGCCTCCTTGCCGCGCTGTCGCGCGATCTCCGGGAAGTCCTTCAATTGTCTACCGTCGAAGGGATGACATCAGCGGAAGTTGCTGAGCTTCTGGGCATTCCAGAATCTTCGGTCCGGGACCGGTTATCCCGTGCGCGGAAACTCATGAAGCAAAAACTCGCTGCCCTGGTGGAGAAAAGCTATGGATCGTGAGCGATCAGACAACAAGCTGGACGATTGGCTCGATCAGGCTATGGCGGAATACGCCAAGGTCGAGCCGGAGCCAGGCATCGAAGCCAGGGTCCTGGCCCGTCTGCACAGCCGTGTGAGAACCCGATTCTGGTGGCGCCGCGGACTGCGCCCTATCTGGATATCGGCGGCCGCAGCCGCATTCCTGTTGGTTGCCGTCATGCTTTTCAAGACTCCGGACAAACCTCCTGCTCCGGGGCCTGCGACGGCCAGTGACCAGGAACTGCTTCTCGGCGTCGACCGCCTGCTGCAGAAGCGGGTCCCCGCCGCATTGGAGCCCGCGCTGGTACTGACCCGAGAAATGGTCAAGAAGCCATGAACAAAGGGACATTCCGTTTTTCCGATTTCTGCTTTCCGGACGTGACCTTAAGCACGGGATGTCGCGCTTCCCTTATTCGGAGGGGAAAATCCATGAAACCCATCTCGAACCCGGCCATCCTGTTTCTGTTTTTCGCCTTTGCGGCTACGGCACATCATGCGCTGTCCGCCCCGGTCTCTCCGCCGGGAGAATTGGGAACGTGGTGGCGGGATTCCCAGGTCGTGCGCGGACTGCAGCTCCGGGACAGCCAGATCAAAGAAATCGAGCAGGCGTTCCTTGAACATAGGCCGACATTGAAGAATCTCAGCGAGGATTTGGAGCGCCAGGAGGCCATTCTGCAATCGGTCATCAATACCCATGCCTTCGATGAGAAGAAGGCAGCCGCGCAGGTCGAACAGGTCGCAACGACGCGGGCCAAACTGGAGAAGGAGAATTCCATGATGGCCCTCGACATCCGGCGAGCCGTCTCCTATGACCAGTGGAAAAAGCTGCAGGAAATGCAGCGCGGGCAAGCGGAGGAGGCGGCGGCACCGGCTGCGGTCCCGAGCAAGCTGACTCCGAGGACTGAGAGCAGCGCGGCGAGTTCCGATGAGCCGGTGTATCAGGTCGGGGGGCCGGTGACGGACCCGGTGCCGATCCGGCGGCCGAATCCCGACTTTACGCCCCAGGCAAAGGAGAGGCAAGTGAATGGAAACGTTCTCCTGGCGGTAACCATCGGCAAAGATGGCGCGGTGCGCAACGTCAAGGTCCTGCACGGGCTCGGATATGGACTCGATGAATCGGCCGTCGACACGGTCAGCCGGCGATGGCTCTTCAAGCCCTCAACACTGAATGGCCAGCCGGTCACAGTTCAGGCCCTGATCGAGGTCACATTCCGCCATCACCAATAGCCGGCTGCGGCTGGAGTGGACCCGCAGTGCGACGCGATCTACCCGATTATGGAGTGAGGCAGTGTACCGCCGCCTTGACCTCCGGGCCCTGGCCCGGCGCATACGCGCCGCACTTCCATGCGCCTGCGACGCATCTCGTTTTCATGTATCCCTGGATGCGCCACGGTGCGTGACAGGCTGCTCGAAAAGTCGGGAGTAGAAAGTCGGAATTCGGATACCTCAAGCCCTGAACCCTGTCAGGAAGGAGCATCAGACGTGAAGCCAAAAGCACAGTTCAATACGGAAAGGCTGCGTGCATGGATTTCGAGTCCCCGGACACAAGCATCACTCTTTGATTATGTCAGGAATAGAGCGGAGCCCGGGATTTTGCCGGAGCTATGGCTGATGCTTTGCCATCCGATTCGATCGTACTCAGAGGGGCGGCATGCACCGCGCACCCGCGCATCCCTGTTTCACTACCTGGAATCCCCCCGGGAAGCTTCGCCTCTCGATTGGCGGGGGCTGCTGAACGACCTCTTCACCGGTTATCGTTTCGCCCTGTTCATACCCTCGCTGTGGGCAGATCCGGCGGAACTCGCGGAGCAGAGGGCGGAGTCACGCATGCGAAGGATGGAAACCGGCTTTGCCTCCCTGGCGATCCATGCAGCGATCCTGACTGTTGCGGTTTTTTTCGCCGTGCACACGCAGGCCGGACAGGATATGCCCGGGAAGGACCCCATTGTATTTCTCAGTATGCCGATGAACCTGCCTGTCCTGGAAGAGGGCCCCGAGGGCGGCGGCGGCGGTGGCGGCGGAAAACGGGAAAAGAGTCCGCCTTCCGGCGGCCGCCTTCCGGAAACCGCGCCGGTTCAGCTGATGGCTCCTGATCCGGGCCTGCCGAAGCCGCTCACACCGCCGGAGGGCGCGCTGGACCTGAAGCCGAGCGTACAGATACCGATTGATTTGCCGGTGGACATCACTCTGCCGATCGGCGACATCTCGAGCCCACTGAGTGACACACCTTCCTCGGGTCCGGGAACCGGCGGCGGTATCGGTGAAGGGAACGGGCCGGGGATCGGGCCCGGCATCGGCCCGGGAGCAGGACCGGGCGCGAGGGGAGGCTATGGCGGGGGTTCCGATGGAGGATTGGGCCCGGGCAGCGGACCTCATACCGGGCGCGGCGATGTGATCCCGCCGGAGATCCTGGCAAAGCCGAATCCCGACTATACGGAGGACGCCCGAAAATCCAGGACAGAAGGAATCGTGCTGCTGGAAGTGGTGATCCGTGCAAACGGGTCGATCGACGGGATCAGAATCATCAAGGGTCTGGGACATGGTTTGGATGAATCGACCATCCTAACCGTAAGCACCCGCTGGAAATTCCGGCCTGCCAGATATCGCGGCGTTCCGGTCGATTACCCGGCCCGCATTGAGGTGACCTTCCGGCTGTTCTGAGGCAGAGTCGAGGCGGCCTGGGCTCAATTCCTGCGGTTATTCGGGCCGCTTGATGCTGAAGCGGACCGGAGCACTTGTCGATCTCGCCTCGGGATTGTAGTAGTCGTAGAGCAGGGACGGCGCTGACTTTGCCCCCATCGCGAAGCGCGGCCGAAAACGGAAGCTGAAGCTTGTCCCTCCGGCTTCCGGCCAGAGATAGGCCACGATCCGGTCCGGAAATACGTCATAGTTGCTCAGGCGCCAGCCTGAAGATTGCACGGCACTGTCGAGAGATTGTCGGTCGACATCGGCGCCAGGCGGCAGTCCGATCTCGGCTACCATCATCCCGTAGCCCCGGAAGCCGACCCGTTCGGCATCGACGCTGCAGGTGATGGTATCGCCGAGGCGCGCAACCGGTTTGTCGTAACGGACCTTCAGCCGCAGCGCTTTCGAGCCGGCGGGGGCGCTCCTTTCCCAGGGGAGGTAATAGCTCAGCGCCAACTGCGCATGCGCCTCGTCGATGGGCACGGCGCTGCGCAGTGTGACGCGATGTCTGCCGGGAGACAGGAATTCGGATAGGTCGATCCGGAGGGAGCCGCTCAGTTCGGTAGCCGGCGGGAGCGACACCCGGTTCACCGTCCGGTCATTGATCCCGATCTCGACCTGCACGGGACCGCTCTGGGCAGCCGTGGCCTTGGACGCCGCCAGGATTGCCTCGAGAGCCCTGATCGTGGCTTGCGTCGAGTGCCACACGCCATAGCGGTCCTTATTGCGCAGCAGAAACAGCAAGCCGCCGTCAATCAGCGGTCCATCCGCCGGATTGCCGCCGGCAGCGAGGGCGCGAACCGCCAGGGCCGTGGTTTCAAGACGGCCGGCAAGCCCCCACCCGTAAAACGGTGTAATGGTTTCCAGATTCCAGTAAATCATACCTGCTTCCCGGCGCGCGAGGGCGCGCAGGCGATGCAATTCCTTTCCGGCCGCACCGGCATCGCCTTGCCCGAGGGCTGCCAATGCATGGGCGGCGATCATGTAAGGGTCGGAAAATCGCACGGATTGCCTGGCAAGATAATCCAGAGCTTTCGACAGTTGCGCCGGCGCGCCCTTGCCCGAAAGCGCCATGGCTAGGAAGGCGGTCTGGTACATGGTGCGGCGCTCGTCCCGCTGTTTTCTCAGGTCGAGTGCTGGCCAGCTGCCGTCCTCGGACTGCTGTTGCATCAGCCATTCTTCTGCATTCTCGATGAGTTGTTCGTCGAACGTTACTGACTGCTGCGCTTCCTTCAGGAATGAGATTGCATATGCCGTAAGGCTCGGATCGGCGGTGCCCCTCCCCCAGTAGCTGAAGCCGCCTTCGGGCGCCTGATACCCCAGCAGCCTGTCTACCCCGAGCCGGACATTGGAGCGGGCGGTTGCCGCGGAGGGATGACCTGAGTTGCCCGTCTTTTTGAGAATTTGCAGGAATAGCAGGTTCGGATAGGCCGCGGAGATCGTTTGCTCCGCGCAGCCGTAGGGGCGCTGCAAAATGGCCTCGACGCTGTCAACTACGTGCGCCAGCAGGCTGGGATAGATCCTGAGTTCGCCGCGGGCCGATCCCCGGATTGCGCCGGGCGGTATGGTCAGATCGAGGATTGCTTTCCCTCGAAAGACACTGCTCACTGTCTCGGAAATCTCGTTCCCGTCGGGATGGACGGATACGGGCTTCTCGATTGCGTCGCCCGCCTCCGGGCTGGTTGCCGTCAGGCGCTGTTTGCCATCCGTTATAGCAGCGAGGGCTTGTAGAGGGAAGACAACGTTTGCCGAGGCACCAGCGGCCACCTGGACCGTCTGTTCCACCGGATTCAGCAGCCGGAACCAGTTTTCCGGCCTCATCGAAACGGCGACATCCTGCGCCTGCTCCAGATAATTGCGGATGGTCACCGGAAGCTGAATCTCGTCGCCCTGGGTAAGCACCCGCGGGGGACTGTGGTCGACGAAGAACGGCTGGAAAGCCCTGATCTCGGCGCTCGCGGTTCCGATTTCACCACGGACCGTCGAACCGATGACGTCCACCTTCCATGTCGTGATGTTATCAACAAGCTTGAAATTCACTTCGGTACGGCCGTCGGGACCAGCTACGACGGCGGGCTGCCAGAGGAGCGTCTCCGGGAAATATTCTCGCAGGCGGGGAGTATAGGGGGCTGTATCGGGCCTGCCGGCAATGGTCGCGGTTGATGTCTGGACGGGGGCTGCCGCTGCCATTACTGTAACGGCATGACTGATACCTCCGACCTGTAGCTGAACGTTAACCTGCGTGGCCTTCCTCGCCGAGACCGACACATCACGAACCACCATCATTCTGAATCCGGAAGCCTGCACGCACACTTCATATTGCCCCGGAGACAGGAATCCAAGCACGTAGGAACCATCTTTTCCGGTGACGGTCTCATACACTTTATGCACGGCCTTTTCCCCCTCGGCGACGGCCCGCACGCTCGCGCCGGGAATCACACCGCCAGTTCCATCCGTCACCTTGCCGACGACCGCTCCTTTGGTTCTGGAGTCCGGATATGCATTTTGTTCGCGGAAACCCTGTCGTTTTCCTGCGTCGTTCGCATACAGCCTGTCGAAGGTCGCCAGGTCGAAGTCATCCCCAGTTCCGGCCTTGGTATCCGGGCCCGCGCTTCGCAGATTGATTTTCAGGACCGACTGAGTTGCCGGCACAATTTCATCGTATTTTGCGCCTGCTGTCGACCAACGGGAGAGACTGGTGTCGGCATAGCGGGAAAAGATAGTGAAGGTGACGTAGGGAAGCTGTCCCCAGGGATCACTTCTGAGCACAATGCCCGCCACGCGAAGCGAACGCTGCCATTCTCTCTCGTCTTTGGGAAACGCCTTCGCTGCAGACAGATATTGATCGATTTTGCGGATCCAAACGGCAATGTGAGCTTCCTATGATGCGGTACGGGCAATGCGGAAGCCTGAGTTGCCGCAATGGTCTGCGCGCCCGAAACAGAAACGGCTGAAGAC
>Ga0316620_10000528_pt1 | contig 15425 bp, 11 predicted proteins | sample OWC_Aug_M1_C1_D5_FD_207651 | JGI IMG/M metagenome (GOLD analysis project Ga0316620, IMG submission 207651) | Wetland soil microbial communities from Old Woman Creek delta, Ohio, United States - OWC_Aug_M1_C1_D5_B | ecosystem: Environmental > Terrestrial > Soil > Wetlands | place: USA: Ohio... | reverse complement strand
CCGCCTGGCCGAAGGCGAGATCGGCCTCATCATCACCGGCCACGCTTATGTTCAACCGTCGGGCAAGGCCAGCCCGCGTCAGATGGCCGTCTTCGACGACCGGTTCATCGGGGGCTTGGCCCGTATCCCGGAGGCCGTCCATAGCTTCCCTTCGCGCGTCTTCCTTCAGATCGCCCACGCGGGGCGTCAGACCAAGCGCAGCCTCTGCAGGTGTGTTCCGGTCTCCCCCTCCCCCGTCTACGACCCCGTCTCCAAGGTCATGCCCCGCGAGCTCGCCGGTGACGAGATCAAAGTCCTTGTCGCCGACTTCGTCTCGGCCGCGCTCCGGGCCAAGCGGGCGGGGTTCGACGGCGTCCAGCTGCACGCCGCCCACGGATATCTCATTTCGAGCTTCCTCTCCCCGCACACCAACCGCCGCGCCGACGAGTGGGGCGGCCCTGTCGAGAACCGGGCCCGCGTCCTGATCGAAATCCTTCGCGACATCAAAACGGCCTGCGGCCGCGACTTCCCCGTCATCGTCAAGCTCAATTCCACCGATTTCCTTGAAAGCGGCCTGTCTCTCGACGATGCCGTCCGCATCGCCCGGATGCTCGAGGCCGCGGACATCGACGGGATCGAGGTGAGCGGCGGCATGGCCGAGGCCGGACGCGGCTCTGTCTGGCCCGGGATGAGGAACGAATCCGAGGAGGGCTATTTCGTGCCCAACGCGGCCCGGATCAAGCAGGCGGTCCGCGTCCCCGTGTTCGGCCTCGGCGGCATCCGGACTTTGGCCGTGGCCGAACGTTTCGTCGAGCAAGGCCGGGTCGATCTCATCTCCTTGAGCCGGCCCCTCATCCGCGACCCGTTCCTCGTAAAGCATTTCCGGGAGGGCTTGGCCGCCGGGTCCGAGTGCGTCTCCTGCAATAAGTGCTTCAACCCGCGCGGCATCCGCTGCGCCGAGCTCACGAAGGAACGCTAGAGCCTTTCGACGGGGCCGGTTTCAGTCCAAATAGCCCAGCCCCTTCAGAGTGCGCTCGATCCTTTTCTGACCGTCACGGTCGATCGGGCGAGCGGGATCCTCGGGGCTATAGCCCGGGAGACCGAAGCTCTCCACCAGGCGCCTCATCCTGGCGCAGGCCGCCGGCCTTCCCAAGGCCAAGTTGTTCCGTTCGGTGGGATCCTTTCGAAGGTCATAAAGCTCCTCGGGAAGCTCGCCATTATATGGACCGAAGGTATATTTCCAGCCCGGGGTCCTGACGCCGCGGATCTCCACCTGGGCCAGGTACCCTCCCGTCGAGAGAAAGGCCGGATTCGTTTTCCACGGTCCGCCCTCGATGAGAGGCTTGAACGACCGTCCGTCGAGATCCTCAGAACGGCCTGCCGGGGAGCCGAGCAGATCGAGGACCGTCGGAAAGATGTCAGGCTGGCGCACCATCAGGGGGATCGTCCTTCCGCCCGGCAGACGGCCTTTCCAGCGCATGACCAGGGGCACCTTGACCATCGAATCATAGACGTGAAGGATGTGCCCTTCCTCGTACTGGTTCCTCACTGAGCTGATGAACAGCCGCGTGAACATCGCGTCGAGGGTCGCCGGCCGGCGGTCATGGAGGAATTTCAGGGCCTTTTTCCGGGAGCGTGTCCCGTCCAGGACGCCGCGCTCGCGCATCCAGGCCGTCAGCTTGAGAGGTGCGTTGAGGATGAAGAGGTCGGCCGGCCTGATCTTCGGCGCGAGGCGCAAAACGCGGAAGGAATCGGCGACCCGCCGCGGCCAGGAAAACGAGGGCCGAGGCCGGCGGCCTTCTCTTTCGGCCGCCTTCAATTGCGGCTCGGCGAACTCGGCCAGGAGATGATGCAGGGTGCTCGGGCCCATCCAGGACGCGACGCTGTTGAGGCTCGGCCCTCGAGAGGCGTCGACCCCCAGATAGGACCAAATGTATTCCACCGCGGTCCCCGGGTTGTAGCCCTCTGTGCGGAGCTTTTCTCCATGGTCCCCCGTGATGACGATAAGCGCGTCCTCCCCGGCGGCGTCAAAGACCGCCTTGAGCCGGGAATCGAGCGAGGCCACGGCCGACCCATAATCGTTCCGGTTCTTGCGGCCTCTCTTCACCGGAAGAACGATCTGGCGGGGAACATGGACGTCCCAAAGGTGGAGGAGGATGAACCACGGTGACTTGTAGGCCCCCTTCCTCAATCCCTCCGCGAACCGGTCGCCCCAGGCCGTATGGAGATAATCGATGGGGGCACGATAGACATAGCGTTCGAAGCCGCGGTCGAGCCCGATATCGGGGACGAGAGGGCCCGTGACCTCGGCGTAAGTGTGATATCCCAGTTCGGTAAGACCCTCGGTCAGTACGGGAGTTCCCTCCCCCAGCGTCTGCCCGAGGATGGTCCGGACGCCGTGTCGGGGGCTGTAAAGGCCGGTCAGAAGTGTCGTGAAATTCGGGGTCGTCCCGCTCGTCTCGACGATGCACGCGGGAAAGGTCACGGCATCCCGGCGGAGGGCGTTGAGGTTCGGGGTGAGCGCGGCCTGCCCGGGATCGAGCCAGGTGTCGGACCGGCCGCAGTCGATGACAACGAGGAGGATGTTGGGATAGTTCTTCGCGGCTTCCATCTCCCCGGCCTCCGACGCTGCGGTCTGCTGCGGCCGGCCCCATTCTATGGGCTTGAGCGAAAATATGTCAAGGCGGCTCCTTGACGGCTTCCGCCCTTCGAAGATATGATACCGCCCAGCGAGGAGGGGAACCATGGCCGGGCTCTTCGACGATCCTTATCCGCCGATCGACATCCACAATCTCTACCGCATCCCCTGGAACACGGCGGACAACGGGATGAGCTGGATCGAGCCGACGCGGAAATGCAACATCACTTGCGAGTACTGCTACGCGACGAACGACCCCAACAGCGAAAAGACCTTGAGCCAGTTCGAGGCGGAGCTCCGGGGGTCCCTGGCCCTCCGCAAGTGCGATCTCATGATGATCGCCGGCGGCGAGCCGCTGACCTACAGCCGGATCGTGGACGTCGTCCGGCTGGTCAAGTCCCTGGGCCCCAAGCCCCTCATCGTCACCAACGCCGTCGCCCTCACGCCGGCGCTCGTCCGGGAGCTCAAGCAGGCCGGCCTTTTCGGGTTCATCTTCCACGTCGACAGTCATCAGGGCCGGCCGGGATGGACCGGAAAGACGGAGCAGGAGCTCAATGTCCTCCGGCAGGAGCTGGTGGACATGGTCCACGACGAGGGCGGCCTCGTCTCCGCGTTCAACATCACGATCTTCCCGGATGCCGTCGATGCCGTCCCCGATATCGTGACCTGGGCCGCCCGGAACATCGACCGCGTCCATGCCTACACCCTGATCGCCGTCCGGCGGATGTCGACCGACGGACCTTATGACTACTGGGCCGGGTCTCACCCTATCGCCGTCGGTGAAAAGGCCCCGCCCTCCTCTCCGCCGCCGCGCCGGATCTCTTCGGCGGAGCTTTATGCGCAGGTCAAAAAGGCCATCCCGGATTTCGCCCTGGCCGGCTACATCGGGGGGACCAGCCTGGCGACCACGGCCAAGTGGTCCGTGGGCGTCCGGCTCGGGACCCGGAAGCGGTCCTTCGGCAACCTCGGGCCGAAGTCGTTCGAGCTCATCCAGGCCGGTCATCACTTCTTCACGGGACGATACCTGTCGCTGACCAAGGCCGAACTGAGCCGGAGGGCCAAGACGATGTTCCTCTTCGGGCTCTTCGACAGGGAGGTTCGCCTCGCCCTCCGCAATTATCTGAAGGCGGCGGTCCGGGATCCCGCCCTTCTGTTCCGGCGCGTCCACGCGCAGAACATCATCGTCCTGCAACCGGTGGATATTTTGCCCTCGGGGGAAATGGACCTCTGCGACGGCTGCCCGAACAAGACCTACTGGCAAGGGCGGATGATCTCGTCCTGCTCGCTCGAAAGCTACCTGAAGTATGCCGCGCCTCTCATCGCGCTGCCCAGGGAACCGAAAGTGAACTAGGGCTTTAGGCCCCCGGTCCGGCCGGCCGCTCCTTCCGGTACCATGCAATCGTCTTCTCAACGCCGTCGCGGGCTCTTACACGGGGTGACCAACCGAGCTTCCGGCACGTCCCCTCCGGTAAAAAAAGGCAGCGGCGACCCAAGGCTCTTACGGCGTACCGTGTCAGCCGCGGACGCGACCCGGTCAGACGTGCGCCGCTCTCCTGACACAGAGCGGCGGCGTCCGCCAGCCATTCCGGCACCGACCGGATAGGCACCGAGATCCCCAGAACATCCAACGCCAGCCGAAGCATGCCCAGCACGCCGGGAAGGGAGGGATCGTTCAGGAGATATCTCGCGCCGGGTTCACACGGCCGCTTCAGGATGGCCATGAACGCATCGATAATATCGTCGATGTAGATCAGTTTGGAGGGTTGGTCGCCCGGCCTGACGATATCAACGTGTCCCGACCCGGCATGATCAAGGAGCCTGGCCGTAAAATGAGGGTCGCCGGGGCCATAGGCCCCCGAGATCCGGACGATGGACGCCTTTAAGCCCTTTCGGACGGACGAGTCGACGAGCGCCTCGGCGGCCGCCTTCGAAGCGCAATAGGGATGCCGGCCCGGCGAGACCGGGGACGCTTCCGTATAAACGCCGGGGCGGAATCCGTGCACCGCGATCGAGCTCACGTGGACGAAATGGCCGTCCCATCCCTCCAGGGCATCCAGGACGTTCTTGGTCCCTCCGACGTTGACCCCGAAAAATTCCCTTCGGGGCCCCCAGTCGGCCGCCATCGCGCCCGAATGGACGACAGCCTGGCCGGATCGCAATGCGTTTTGCCACGGCCCCGGCCATGACAGATCACCGGGGACGGGGGAAGCCCCCGCATCCTCGACCAGAGCCTCGGCCTTGGGGGACCGGGCCAAGGCCTTCACCTCATAGCCCTCGAGCCGCAGCCGCCGGATGAGCGCCCCTCCTATGAATCCGGATCCCCCGGTGACGAAAACGCGCACGTCACGGGGTCCTTTTTACGGCATATCGGGCGGCCCTGCGGAATAGCCCCGGGACGAGCCGATAGGACCAGGAGAGGAGCCGCGTCTCCGCGGAGATCCGGACATGGGCCCTGTTCTTGAGGACCGCCGACGGGATCCTTCGCGCCACCTCGAAAGGATCGAGCTCGCGGCCTTTGACATGCTCCCGGACATGGCGGAGGTAGTCTTCCCTGGCCTCGGTCCCCGCCCGGTATTTTGCCATGGCCCGCATCTCCGTCCGCGTGAAGCCCGGACATACCGTCGTCACTCCGACCCCGAAGTCCGCCACCTCGATCCGGAGCGTATCGGAGAACATGTCCAGGGCCGCTTTGGAGGCTGCGTAGGGTCCGACGAACGGCACCGGAGCCAGAGCGTTGGGCGAGGAGATATTGACGATATGGCCCCGTCTCCTTTCGATCATCGAGGGAAGGAAGAAATGAACGAGATGGACGGCCCCCCAGAAGTTGACCCCCATGAGCCAGCGGAAATCCTCCAGCGAGACCAGTCGGGTCTCCCCCAGGATCAGGACGCCGGCGCTGTTGACGATGACATCGGCCTTCCCGAATTCGCACAGAACGGCTTCGGCGAAGGATCCCACCTGTTCGCGGTCCGAGACATCGAGATCGAACGCCCGGGCGGATCCGCCGTTCGAGGAGATCTCGCGGGCCAGGCCGGCCAAAGGGCCCTCCTGAATGTCGGCCAGGGCGAGCTTCGCGCCGAGCCGAGAGAACGTCAGGGCCGTGGCCCGCCCGATCCCGCTGGCGGCGCCGCTGACGACGACGACGACATCCTGAAAGGATCTCATTTCGTCGCCGCAGTCTCCTTGACCGCCTTGATGGGCCCTCCGTACAGTCGATATTCGTCGAGGACACAGGAATGGACCATGGTCCCTTTCCAGGGCATCAGGTTGATGCACCCGTCGCAGAAGTTTCTTTCGTCGCCGATGATCTCGGTGGGCTGGACCAGGTTGATGCCCTGGATGTGGACCTTCCGGACCAGTCTGGAGGGATGACGAACGGCCGCCCTCAGGTAGCGCCCGAACGCCCGGCGGGTTTCCCTGTCCCAGATGGATACGAGGAAGACGGCCTTGCTGGGCCGCGGGGCCTCGACCAGGGATGAGTACCTCCCAGTGAACAAATGGTGGCGAAGCTGGGATAGCTCGGCCGCTCTGGGGCCGCATACGCCGTAAAGCTCATCCCTGTCGCCGATCGGGACCATGACCAGGAACTTGTTCGTCGATGGGTCGGCGGTGCCGTTCAAGAAAGCGCAAGGCCGCAGTCGCGGCTGGGCGGCGCGGAGGAGTTCGTACATCTCGTCCGACGTGATGCTGTACTCCTCGGCCGAATCGGCCCGGCACTGGAGCCGTTCCGTGTCCACGGTCTGACCGCCGGCCCGGTATTCCGTGCCCGGAGCCGTAAAGAGGCCCCGGATGGCGATCAATGTAAGGCTCTGCACCCGATCGATATTGGCCAGCCCCCATCCGACGATCTCCGGCAGGGCCCCCAGGTTCGACGGCGTGATGGTGATGTTATAGCCGCACATCACGCCCTTGAGACCGAAGACCATATCGGCATAGTATTGCCGAAGCTCATTCGCGGCGGTCTCATCTTTCCCTTCCCACCCCGGTCTTCCCTGCCCGCTGTCCACATGAAAATAGAACTGGGCCAGGCCGGCCTTTTTGAGCTCTCGGGCATAGTCCCGCGTGAGGCGCTGACCGTTCGTCATCAGGACGGGTTTCATGCCCAGCTCCGCGATCGAGGCCACGACGTCCGTGAGCTGAGGATAGAGAAGCGGTTCGCCGCCCGCGATCGCGATCCGCTCGCAGTTGGTGGCCTTCTGACAGAGGCGGATCTCCTCCTTGATGACGTCCAGAGACCGGTTCCCTTCCAGACGGTGCCTAAAACAACCGGGGCAGGCCAGATCACAGCTGTCGGTGACTTCGATCCACGTACCGGGATTGTCCACCTGTGACCAGGGAAATCGATAGAGCCCGGTTCTTTGATGAGCCATGATCCCCCCCAGTTCAGGACCGTGAGGGACTATAGGGTACCGGTCGGACCTTGTCAAGGGAGCGACGGGGCCGTCATAACTGAGAGGTCACCACAGGCCCGGGATCAGGCGATACCGCGTCCGTGCGGCATAGTCCCGATAGCCTTCGAGCCTTCCCATGAGCATCGTATCTTCGAGCCGAGCCCGCAGGATGCCCAGCGATATGTTGATCCCAACCGGCAAAAGCGCCCACAATGAGCCCAGGGCCAGCGGGGTTAAGAGATTGAACGCGAGCCCGCCCGCGTAACCCGGGTGACGGATAACGCGGTACGGCCCCGACGTCACGACGCATTGGCCCCGATCGGTTTGAAGACGAACGACCGATGAGAAGAAGGGATTGTTCAAGGCGGCCCACAGTCCGAGAAGGGCGCCGGCCATCATCGGCACGGCCGATGACGCCTGGACCCAGACGGGAAAGTGCGGCGCTCCGCCAAGCCTCCGGTCGAGTCCCGCCGCGATCATCGTGAGGGACGGCAGGACGAAGGCGATCCAGGGCACCAGCTTCCGGTCCCACGGTTCGATGTCCTCCCGACCGAGCCCAGCCGCGCGCTCCTCAGCCAGGCCCGGGGTCCTTTTGAAGATGGCCAGCCGGCCGAGGACCGTATAGACAAAACCGAATCCTGAATAGGCCCAGCCTTCGATCCAGCCGAAGTCTCCCGACGAGAGGAACAGGAGGGCCGGTCCGTAGAGGCCGAGAAGGACGAGTTTGATGATCAACGCTGGGCCTTCTCGAGGTCCCTCGCCGCTGCCTCCATGAGGATGAAGAAGGCCTGACCCTCGGTCGCCGTTCCGGGCGCCTCGAAGGTCGGCGAGCCGCAGACGTCGCGGACATAGCCGAGGTCGTCGACTTTGCCCCGTGCGGCGAGGCGCATGATCTCAGCGTCCTTGAGGTAGGACTTAAGCAGCCAGCCGCCTTTGATCCCCCGGAAGATCGTATAGGACAACATCTGGGCGAGGTTCGTCTCAACGAACGACTTCGGGTCGTCGACGACGTCGTGAAATAAGCCGTCGGGGCGCCGATGCTTCAGGCAGCCATCGAGGACCTCCCGAACGTACCCGGCGAGGCGCCTCTTCTCGGCCCTCATGTCCTCCGGCAGGGCCTGAAGGACACGGGTCATGCCGGCCGCGGCCCAGCCGTTGCCGACGCCCCAAAACGCCTTCCTTTCAAAGGCCTTCTTGCCGTCGTCCCAGATATGGGAAAAGAGCCCGGCCGGCTTGTTCCAGAGGATCCGCCGCAGGCCCTCCACCTGCTTCACCGCTTCCTTGGGCGCCCCGGCCACGGCCAGGAAGGGCGGAGCCATGTACATCGAGTCGATCCAGACCTGAGGCTTGTGGTCGATGTGATGGAACGTCCCGTCGGCCGTCCGCGGGGCCTTCTTCAGGAGATACTCGAGCATACGGTCGGCGCCGTCCTTGAAGATCGGATCTCCCGTTGCCTTGGCCGCGAAAAGGACGCCCTCGCCGTTGGCGGCCGGATCGGTGACGCCGTGATTGTCGGAGACCTGACCCAACCGCCCGTCAGGATAGATACGCAAGATGGCGCCGTGGGCCATGCGGATGACCATGTCGCGGTCACCCCATTCGAGGAGCGATTGCATGGCCACGCCCTGCTCCCAGGCTTCCCGCTGCATGGCGACCATGGCCATCTTGACTTTCTCGACGAGGGCTTCCGCGCCGACCCGCGGTTCCGCGGCCGCCGCGGGCCTCGCCCCGAGCGCCGCGAGCGCACCCGAGGCCGCGCCCGCCGCCACGAGATCTTTCAGAGCTTGCCGTCTTTTCATGGCCTTTCTCCCGTAGAGCCTCTGTCGCCGCCTGCGAGCCGGGCCGGCGGGGGGGATTGTAATCCAGGCCCGGGGGGCCAGGCAACCGCTCCTGTGACGGGGCCGTTGCCAGAAGGCCGCGCCTCATGATAATGTCCCGTTGAGGGAGGAACCGATGTCGAAAACCACCATCGTCGTCATCGCCGCCATTGGCGCCGTCGTTCTCGCAGCCGGCTGCAGGCAGCCGAGAGCCGAGGCGCCGTCTCCGTCCTCCCCGGTTTTCAACATCAAGGATTTCGGCGCCACCGGGATCAAGGAGGACCTGGCCCAGGAGGCCATCCAGAAGGCCGTCGACGCCTGCGCCGCGGCCGGCGGCGGAACGGTGTTCATTCCGCCCGGACAATACACGAGCGGGACGATCCACCTCCGCAGCCACGTCCGCCTCTTCGTCGAGGCCGGCGCCACGGTCTATTCCCTCCATGACAAGTCCCACTTCGACAAGGACGCCCTTCTCTACGGCGAGGACCTCACCGACGTGACCATCGAGGGCCGCGGCGTCTTCGACGGCGAAGGCGCCTACGACCGGCGTCTCAAGGGCGATCACGAGGACGATTTCATCCGTCCGAACCAGGTCGAGATGGAGAAGCTCGGCCTCCCGCTCATGCGGTCCTTCCCCAAACCCGATCAGACGGGCAAGATGGTCCTCCTGGTCCGCTGCACGGACGTCCGCATCGCCGGCGTCTCGTTCGTCGATTCCCCCTCCTGGACCATGCACCCCGTCCAGTGCGAGCGCCTCGTTATCGACGGTATCTATATCCGGACGAGCCTCAAGGACGGCGTCTGGGCCGACGGCATCGATCCCGACGGCTGCAAGGACGTCCGCATCTCCAACTGCACCATTGAGACGGGCGACGACGCCCTCGTCTTCTACTCGATGGACTGGTTCGGCCCGGCCCGGCCGTGTGAGAACATCACCGTGACGAACTGCCGGCTCAGCTCGGCTTCGAGCGCCATCAAATTCTGCGACGGCAACATCGCCGGCATCCGCAACGTCACCATCGACAACTGCGTCATCACCCGGTCGAACCGCGGCATCGCCTTCATGACCTTCGACGGCGGCGCCGTGGAGAATATCGTCCTGTCCAACCTGACCATCGAGACCGTGCGCTACGAGTGGTTCTGGTGGGGGGACGGCGAGCCCTTCCACTTCAATATCAAAAAGAGGAGCGAGGTCCACGCCAACTGGCCGCCGGAAAAAGACCGGCCGGCGGGGGCCATCCGGAACGTCAAGATCCAGAACGTCATCGCCAGCGGGTACGGCTCAAGCGTCTGCAACGGGCATCCCGATTCCTGGCTCGACGGCATCTCCTTCGAGAACGTCAAGCTCACCGTCGCCCACGACCCCGACGCCGCCTACGACAAGGCCGTCAACGGCCTCGTTTTCAAGCAGGCCAGGAACCTGAGATTGAAGGACGTCGAGATCGTCTGGGAAGGTCCGGCTTCGGAGAAATGGCGGAGCGCCCTCGCTCTCGATGAGATCCAAGGGCTCGTTCTCGAAGGAGTGCGGGCGGCTCAGGCACCCGGCGCGGAGGCGGCCCCGGCCGTCCTCATGAATCGGATCGACACCGCCGTCGTCCGCAACTGCCAGGCGGCGGACGGAACGGGGACGTTCCTGATGCTCACGGGCGAGGGGACCAAGGACATCCTGCTCGAGCGGAACGATTTCCGGAAGGCCCGGCTCCCCTACTCTTTCTCGGAGGGCGCCAAGCCCGAAGCCCTGAAGCTGGGTTACTGACAAGCCCGGGGCCAGCCCCGCCGCAGCGAGCCTCCCTCGACCGCAGACGCAGCCTGCCTGGCTGGGAGCCGGGGATCAGCGGCGGCCCAGAAAGAACATCACGGCCGCCACGATGATGATGAGCAACAGCGTATAGAACGTTCGTCTCCGTCGCGCCTCGACGAACTCTTCAGCGGCGTTCGCTTCCATATAGTATGTTTCAGGCGTCCGGCCCGGCCGGAAAATGTCCTTGTCCTCCATTTTCCGGAAGATACGGTCGCGTTTGATCTTCATATCCGCCAGCGGTACCGCCGACTTGGCGTCCAGCGCCCCGGCTTTGCGGAATTTATTCATGTATTCGTTCTGCTTGATGATGATATAAGCTTCGCCGCTCACGGCACCCTCCTGCTTTCCAGGATCCGTCGGACGGCCTTTATTATATCCCGAAGGACCGGCCCGTTCGAGCCCCCCGTCGAAGCAGCCTGTCGAACGGGAGTCCGACAGAGAGAATCCTATGACCCTCAAAGAGGCCTGTGCTAAAATGCAGCCATGATGCACCCATCCTGGTCCCTTCGGATCTCGCCTCTATTGATCCTCCTGGTCGCCGGCGTCGCGGTGATGACGACCCCTCTCCGGGCTTCGACGGAGCTCGCCCATCACGGCCGGACCGAGGCCCGGATCGTCGTCGCGCCAGGCGCCTCGGAGACCGAGCGCTTCGCCGCCGAGGAACTCGCCCTTTTCCTGCACATCGTCACCGGCGCGGCGTTCCCGATCACCGAAGACGCCGGCCAGACCGGAGGCCGGCTGCTCGTGGGTCTCGCCGCGGCGAGAGAAGCGTCGCCGGATATCGCCGGCCCGGGCCTGAGCCCGGAGGAGATCGTCGTCCGGACCGTGGGGAACGATATCGTCCTGGCCGGCGGCAGCCCGCGCGGCACGCTTTATGCCGTCTATGCTTTCCTCGAGGACGTCGTCGGCTGCCGCTGGTGGACCGGGACGGCCAGCCGCATGCCCTGGAAGCCGTCCCTTTCGGTCGAGGACGTTTCCATCCGCTTCAAACCGCCCCTCGAGTACCGGGAACCCTATTGGTACGTCGCTTTCGATCCGGTTTGGGCGGCCCGCAACAAGGCCAATGGGACGCGGGCCGGCGGTGACGCGCTCCGGGGCGGCCGCCAGGTCTATGAAGGCTTCGTCCATACCTTCTCTGTCCTCATCCCGCCCGAGAAGTACTTCGACGCGCACCCGGAGTGGTTCAGCGAGATCGACGGAAAGAGAACGTCCAAGAACGCTCAGCTCTGCCTGACCAACGAGGACCTGCGTAAGGAGCTCGTCAAGAACTTGAAGGAACGGCTCCGGGCCAACCCGGACGCCACGATCGCCTCCGTATCCCAGAACGACTGCTTCGGCAACTGCACGTGTCCGAAGTGCCGAGCCATCGACGAAGAGGAGGGCGGCCCGGCCGGCTCGCTCCTTCGTTTCGTCAACGCCGTCGCCGCGGACATCGAGCCCGAATTCCCGGGTCTGGCCATAGATACCCTGGCCTACCAGTACACGCGGAAACCGCCCCGTCTCGCCCGGCCGCGGCCAAGCGTCATCGTCCGCCTGTGCAGCATCGAATGCTCGTTCGGGAAACCCCTTGACGACCCGCGCAATAAGGCTTTCTTCGACGACCTCGACGGCTGGTCGAAGATCGCCGGGCGGCTCTACATCTGGGATTATACGACGGACTTCTCGCACTACGTCCAGCCGCACCCCAACTACAGCGTCCTCGCCCCGAACATCCGCCTCTTCGTCGACCGGAACGTCCGCGGCGTTTTCGAACAGGGCGCCTACCAGTCCTGGGGATCCGAGATGGCCGAGCTCAGGGCCTGGGTCCTGGCCAAGCTGCTCTGGAACCCCGGACTCGACGAAGGCCGGCTTCGCGGGGAATTCCTGAATGGATACTACGGACCTGCGGCCGGAGCCATGGACGACTTCCTCGAGGGGCTCGAGCGGGCGTTGGCGAAAGCGGGTGACGCCCTGGGCTGCTATTCGCCGGCCGACGCCAAATTCCTATCTTTCGATACCCTCGCACGCTCCTGGGGAAGGCTCGAATCCGCCCGCAGGAAGGCCCGCCGTTCCGCCGAATACGGACGCCGCGTAAAACGGGCCAGCCTCCCGGTCGCCTACGTCGTGCTGACGCGCTGGGATGCGCTCAAGGAAGAAGCGCAACGCGGCGGAAGGACTTGGCCCTGGCCCGGGACGAGAGAAGCCCTTTTCGACTGGTTCCTGGAGGCGGCCCGTCAGGAGAACATCACCATGATCTCCGAGTGGCAGCCGTTCTCAGATTGGGCCGCCAAGGGCGGCCGGCAGGAATAGCCGGCGGCTCGGACCTACCGGCCGAAGAAGGAGGCCGGCACGAAGCTCTTGGGGAAGCCGGGACCCCGCCAGGAAAGCACGAGCCCCATATCTCCCGTTCCCTGGAAGTAGGCGATCTCGATAGGGTGCCACCCGGCCTCCAGGGCGATCTCGGCCTTCTCCTCCGCAAGACCGTGCGCGCCGTCGTTGACGATGATCTCCTTTCCGGCGACCGAAAGCCTGCTCCCGTCGTCGGAGGCGAGGTAAAAGACATAGACCCCGCTGCGCGGGGCCCGGATGTAGCCGCTGAAGCGCAAGGCGAATTCGGTCTTGTCGGCGGCGGCCGCAAGGTCGGGCCGCGGCGCCGTGCCCGTCCTTGACGCGGTCATCGCGGCGAAGTCCGGGAGCTTGTCGAAACGGCCATCGAAATATTCGTAGGCCAATCCCCTTTCCGCCGGGACGAACGCCGCCGGCGCGAGGGGTTGGGCGGGCTTGAATGTCCGGCTTTCGACCAGGCTCGAGATGCCGTCGGGCCAGAACGCACGGGCCTTCACGGTCGTCTCTCCGCTGATCGCGATCGGCTTGTCATAGAGGGCCGACTCGGGGCCCGGCTCGGAGCCGTCGACCGTATACCGGATGGTCGGCCCCGGCCGCACGGCGAGCTCGACCAGGAACGACGGACCGGCGAAAAGCGTCTGGTCGGCCACGAAGCGCGGCGGAAGGAAGCCGCGGTTGAGCGTCGAGAACCGGGCCGGCTCGAGCTTGATGACCTCCCGGTCGTAGGTCATGAGCCCGTTGACCTCGATCTCGCAGTCTGAAGTCTGGGTGTAGACCGCCGCGGCCAAGCCCTTGTCGACGAGCGGATAGAGGGCCTTGATGAGGTCGGCGTAGCGCGTTTCATAGACCCGCGTATCGTCGAAATTGCGGTAGCCCCAGTTGCCTTCGGCCTGCCACAGATGACCGGTCAGGGGGAGTCCCAAGCCTCCGAATTCGCCCAGGACGGCGGCTCGTTTTTCCTCGACCGGCGGCATATCCGGGCCGGGGTAGCTGTGGATATCGCTGACGTCGCCGGCGCCTTTGTCCGTCCAGCCGCTGGCGTTGTTGACCAGGCGGGTCGGGTCGTGCTGTTTCGTCCAGGCGGCGATCCGTTCGGTATCGTATTGTCCCCAGCCTTCGTTGAACGGCACCCACATGACGATCGACGGATGGTTCGAGAGCGCGTCCATGATGGCTTTCCATTCGCTTTCGAACTGCGCGTCCCTCGCGGCCAGGGCGGCCGCGTCCAGGGCATCTCTCTTGTAGAGGGCGCTCGGCATGTCCTGCCAGACGAGCAGACCCAGCGTGTCGCACCAGTAATAGAGCCGGTCCGGCTCGACCTTGACGTGCTTGCGGAGCATGTTCATGCCCAACGCCTTGATCGTCTCGATGTCGGAACGAAGGGCGGCATCCGTCGGCGCCGTGTAGAGGCCGTCCGGCCACCAGCCCTGGTCGAGCGGCCCGAACTCGAAGAGGGGCTCGTTGTTCAGGAAGAGCCGGTTGAAGCCCCTTTCGTCCTTGCCCAGCGCGATCTTGCGCATACCGGCATAGCTCTTGACCACGTCGAGCGTCTTGCCGTTCTTGCTGAGGGCGACTTGGAGGTCGTAGAGGGCCGGATCTGAGGGCGACCAGAGCCGCGGCCGCGCGATCTCGAGCTTTGCCGGGGCGCCGGCGGGAAGCTCGGATTCTGCGACGACCTCCTGGCCCCGGCTGACCTTCACGGATAGCCTTGTCCCATCGCTCTTCCCGGCGAGCGCGGCTTCGACCGTCAGGACCTCCCTGTCGATGTCCGGCGTCGTTTTCAGTCCGGCAATATAGGCCTCCGGCACGGGTTCAAGCCAGACCGACTGCCAGATCCCCGTCACGGCGGTATAGAAGATGCCGTGGGGTTTCATGACCTGCTTGCCGCGGGCGATAGCGCTGTTGTCATCGTTCGTCGGATCGAGGACGCGCAGGGCGATCTCCTGCTTGGCTCCCCTCTTGAGGGCGTCGGTGATATCAAGGGTGAACGGGTCGTACCCGCCGCGGTGGGTCCCGGCTTCGACCCCGTTGACCCAGATCGTGCATTCCCAGTCCACCGCACCGAAATGAAGAAGGACCCGGCCGCCGCGCCAATCCTTGGGAAGGCCGACCGTCCGGCGGTACCAGAGGGCCTTGGCGGACCCGACAGGCTTGCCGACGCCCGAAAGGGCCGACTCGACGCCGAACGGCACGAGGATCTTCCCGTCCCAGTCAGCGGGCCGCCCGGCGTCCTTGGCCGTGATGGCATAGTCCCACAGGCCGTTGAGATTGAGCCATCTCTCGCGGACCATCTGCGGCCGGGGATATTCGGGGAGGACCTTATCCGTCCCGACCTCGGCGGCCCATCGAGTGATGATCCGCCCCGCCACGGGGGCCCACGTCGCCGCCGGTTCGGACTTGCAGGCGACGGTCGCTCCGGAAAGAAGGATGATGGCGCAGATGATCGCTGTGGCTTTATTCATTGAGATCCTCTC